>ERZ860264.540-NODE-540-length-33285-cov-8.994222_pt1 | contig 33285 bp, 29 predicted proteins | sample MGYA00509980_ERZ860264 | MGnify/ENA primary metagenome ERZ860264 (study PRJEB30046, sample SAMN00715212) | human gut metagenome | study: EMG produced TPA metagenomics assembly of the A metagenome-wide association study of gut microbiota in type 2... | reverse complement strand
TCTGCCTTTTCAGCGGCAAGTCGGGCTTCTTCCGCTTTGCGCTGCTCTTCGGCAAGCCGTTCCTGTTCGGCACGCTTCTCGGCTGCCAGTCGTTCGGCTTCCGCCTTGCGCCGTGCTTCCGTATCAGCATCCGTTACGGCTGTCTCTTTTACCGGTACCGTCATGCGCACGGTGACAAAATCACCCTCAGTTGCATGGTTGCGGGTGATGAAATTCTCCTCTTTTATTCCCGCGCGTATAATCAGTTCAGATTTCACGCGGTTGGCACGGATTTTTGCTGTGGCCAGATTCTTTGCTTCACTGTTTAAGGAGTTGCAGTAACCATCGACGTATAGCGGTAACTGTCCGTTTGAAATATCCGATTTGTTACTTTCTATACATTTTATAAGTCGTGTAAGCTCCCGACTGTTGTTCTCGAAAGGTACATAAAACATACCTTTTTTCTGTACGAAGCGGAAGGTGTAAGTCGTATCAGCTTTCTGCTGTGCGGCAGAAGGAGAAACTATTACCATCAGCCACAGAAACAGAACCGGAAAAAAGATTCTTTTGCTCATAATGATAAGAATTATAACTTGTTGCTTTCTCAAAGTTAAGAAAAACTAAAATCTACCCCAAAAAGTGGAAGGATTTTTTTGTAAATACTCTTCTTTTTGTGATTAGCACAATTTATAATTGTTGCATGAGCATTTTTTTGTTGTGAAAGTAATTTTATTTGTATGTCTTTGCTCTTATTGTTTTCTCCATTTGGCTGGTGTATAACCTTCTTTTTCGGTGAAAGTCTTGATGAAATGACTTACTGAAAGAAAGCCGGAAGCTTCTGATATTTGTTTTATATTCATATCCGGATGTTCTTTCAGCATTTGTTTGGCATACTCAATACGGAGGTTTGCAACCCAATCCCGGAATGAAAGATTGTATCTTTCCTTAATATATGCACTTAGATAAGTCCTGTTTGTTCCGAGTGCTTTAGCCATATCATTGATAGTAAACCCGGATTGGGCATAGGTCTCCATTTTTATCCAGTTTTCCAGGTTGCGGGCAATGTGTTCGTAATATTGTGGAATATCTTTTTCGGGTATTGTTTCGTCTGTGGAACTTGTTTCTTTTCCATCTTCAAGGGTACGTTCTATCTGTTCGTAGAATAACAGGTAGTTCAGATAAGAATAAAAAAGATAGATATAAAACGGTATGGATGACAAAATCCAAATATAGATGTATTCATCGGGTAGGAAAGTCAGAAGTCCACATCCTACTCCAAATATAGCAGCCCAATAGGTGAAAACGGACATCCAGTGTACATATACTGCCACATCGTCGGAATGGGTTTCATCTAAAGTTTGCACTGCCCGTTTGTAGGTCAGTATCAATCTTCGGGCTAAGATAATTCCGTAAGTTATCAGCCATACAGCCATGGCGAGTAAGCCTATATTTTGTATCATTCCTTTGGGGAGTAGAAACAACACTGTACCGGAAAGAGTAGAAAATACAATCCAAAGGCAAATATGAGTCCGCAATCGTCTTGGCGTGATGTAAGAACGGTCGAGAAGTGAAGTGAGCGCTGAACTGAAAAGCCAGTAGCACAGGAAGTAGGTGGAAAGGTTCATCAGAATGGCGGCATTTATATTGATGAATCGTATTCCACAGAATAAATGTACGGAATAATTTGCAGATAGTGCCAGAAGTGCCACGCCCATTGTTCTTCGCGAACGGAGATAGTTGTTGAATATTTCTTTTTCCGGAGTCTTGGCAAAAAAGAAGTATAAGCAGAAAAAGAGCATCAATGCTATGGCTGAACAAAGAGAGTATTGGTATAGCTGATAGTTCATGTGTATGTGTTTTTCTATGGAACTTGTCCTTGTTTGATGAAGCAAAATTATAAATTATTTTTGATAAATGATATGGAAAATGGGTTCCTGTTTGTTGTAATTCTGTATTGGCGGATTGAATGCTTGGAGCAATATGTGATGGGAATAGGGTTGATAAACAGTTTTTAATGGGGAGTATTTGCCCGTTTCCCCTTTTTTGGAATGGGATGGTTTATGTGACTTGATTCTGATGTTTGCTGTTTATGTAGATGTACGATATGAAGAGGATCTTTGGGGTTGTATTCCTTTCTAATCTTTTAATAATCATAATAGGTTGTGCTAATCTGTGTTTTTTATAAGGATATTCCACAGATTTTCGGTAACTTTGTACGCTAATATATAGATTTGAAAAGAAATGGATATGACAAAAACTCCTTTATTGGGGAAAACTCTGAACGAAATACAGGGGATTGTTTCCGATTTGGGGATGCCGAAGTTTACTGCCGGACAGATTGCTGCATGGATTTACGACAGAAAGGTGACCTCGATTGACGAAATGACAAATCTGTCGTTGAAGAACCGGGAACGCCTGAAGGAAAACTATGAAATCGGTGCTTCTGCTCCTGTACATGAAATGCGCTCGGTAGACGGTACGGTGAAATATCTTTTCCGCACTCCTGAAGGAGATTATATAGAGTCTGTGTATATTCCTGATGCGGACAGAGCTACTCTGTGTGTATCTTCGCAGGTAGGTTGCAAGATGAACTGTAAATTCTGTATGACAGGGAAGCAGGGATATACCAATAGTCTGACCGCTACACAGATATTGAATCAGATTTACTCGATTCCTGAACGCGATACATTGACTAATGTGGTGTTTATGGGAATGGGAGAACCTTTTGATAATCTGGATGCGGTACTTCGTGCACTGGAAATACTTACGGCCGACTATGGGTATAAATGGAGTCCGAAACGTATTACTGTTTCTACTGTGGGACTGCGCAAAGGACTGGAACGTTTCCTGGAAGAAAGCGATTGTCATCTGGCTATCAGTCTGCATTCTCCTTTCCCGGCACAGCGAAGGGAACTGATGCCGGCAGAAAAGGCATTTTCTATTACGGAAATGGTGGAGATTTTACGCCGTTATGATTTCAGCAAGCAACGTCGTCTTTCGTTCGAATACATTGTATTCAAGGGTGTAAACGACAGTCTGATTTATGCCAAGGAGTTGATTAAACTTTTGCGCGGACTGGATTGCCGCATGAATCTGATTCGTTTCCATGCCATTCCGAATGTAGATCTGGAGGGTACCGATTCGGATTCGATGATTGCTTTCCGCGATTATCTTACACAGCATGGCCTGTTTGCGACCATTCGTGCATCGAGAGGAGAGGATATTTTTGCAGCTTGCGGAATGCTCTCTACTGCCAGGCAACAGGCAGAAAAAGAAAATGAAACCATTTAATACAGAGAAAAATATGAAACGTTTATCCTTTTATTTATGTATGGCACTGGTTGGACTGGTGCTGGCTTCTTGTAAAGAAGGAGGAAAAAGTATAATGACACCCGTATCGAGCGGACGTCCCTATGAAGTAATGGTAGTGGCAGACGACAATTGCTGGATGAGTCCGGACAGCGCTTTGTTTCATGTGCTGGATACTGATGTTCCGGGATTGCCTCAGGCTGAACGCTCTTTCCGTATTTCACGTGTACGTCCGGAGCATTTCGACCGTACGATGAGACTGTTCCGGAATATTATTATCGTAGATATTAACCCGAACACATATACGCAGACTAAATTTAAGTATACCCGTGATGCTTATTCATCTCCTCAGATGATTATGACTATTCAGGCACCTACTCAGGCTGAGTTTGCTGATTATGTATCGAAAAACGGACAGGTGATTATTGATTTTTTCACTCGTGCGGAAATGAATCGTGAAGTGAAGCAACTGGAAAAGAAACACAATCAGGTGATTTCTTCTAAAGTGGCAAGTCTTTTCGACTGTGACATCTGGATGCCGGCCGATATGCTTTCTTATAAGGAAGGCAAGGATTTCTTCTGGGCTTCTACTAATCTGAATGATATGAACTTTGTAATGTATGCATTCCCATATACTGATAAGAATACATTTACAAAAGAATATTTTATCCACAAACGTGACTCGGTAATGAAAATCAATCTTCCGGGTGCCAGCGAAGGTATGTATATGGAAACTGCCGATTCTATCTTTGTGGATGTACGGAATATTGCCGTAAAAGGCGATTATGCTTTCGAGGCTCGTGGCTTGTGGGAAATGCGGAATGACGCAATGGGTGGTCCTTTTGTATCGCATATGCGTGTAGACCGTAACAACGGCCGGGTAATTGTGGTAGAAGGTTTTGTCTATAATCCGGGTAAGTTGAAACGCGATCAGATCCGTAAGCTGAATGCAGCGTTGTATACCTTGAAACTTCCTTCAGAAAAAGAGGTTTCTGAAATCCCGGTAGACAACTCCATCGATGAAGAGAAGGCTCAGGTAGAGACTGAACAGAATAATAACAAGTAAACAAATAGAAATGGAAGAAGGTAAGATAAGGGTAGGTATTACTCACGGAGATATAAACGGAGTGGGCTATGAGGTTATTTTAAAGACCTTTTCCGACCCGTCCATGCTGGAATTGTGTACACCTATTATCTATGGTTCACCGAAAGTAGCGGCATACCATCGTAAGACAATGGATATTCAGACTAATTTCAGTATTATCAATTCGGCTTCGGAAGCTCAGGATGGCCGGGTGAATATTGTGAACTGTATAGATGATGAACTGAAGGTGGAATTGACTCGCCCTACTCAGGAGGCTGGAAAAGCGGCTCTTTCTGCTTTGGAAGCAGGACTGGAAGAATATCGTGAAGGCTTGTTTGATGTGCTGGTTACAGCTCCGATTAACAAACATACGATTCAGTCGGATTCATTCCATTTTCCCGGACATACCGAATACATTGAAGAACGTGTGGGCGAGGGACAAAAAGCATTGATGATTCTTTTGAAAGGTGATTTCCGTATTGCATTGGTGACAGGTCATGTGCCGGTTGCAGAGATTGCAAATCATCTGACTAAGGAATTGATTATGGAAAAGATTGCTATTTTCCATCGTTCCTTGAAAAAGGATTTCGGAATAGATTGTCCGCGTATTGCTGTGCTTGCCTTGAATCCTCATGCAGGCGACGGTGGCCTGATTGGTAAGGAGGAACAGGAAATAATCATTCCTGCCATCAATGAAATGATAGCAAAAGGTATTCAGTGTTTTGGTCCTTATCCGGCTGATGGGTTTATGGGAGCAGGAAATTACCGTTATTTCGACGGAGTATTGGCAATGTATCATGATCAGGGATTGGCACCGTTTAAGGCGTTGGCTATGGATGAAGGTGTAAACTTTACTGCCGGACTGCCGATTGTACGTACTTCTCCGGCACATGGTACCGCTTACGATATCGCCGGTCAGGGTATTGCTTCGGAAGATTCCTTCCGTCAGGCTATTTATGTAGCTTTGGATGTATATCGTAACCGCTGTATAGAGGAAGAAATCAGTGCGCGTCCGTTGCGTAAACAGTATTATGAGAAACGTGACGACAGCGATAAGCTGAAGTTGGACTCTATCGATGAAGAATAAATACAGAAATATATTTTTGGTGTTTGGCATAGCGGCAATAGCCGTTATGCTTTTCACTTTTGATGTGTCGTATACCGAACTGGCCGAGAGTGTACGCAGGGCTGGTCTTTGGTTTCCGGTGGTAGTCTTGCTCTGGATGCTGATTTATGTGCTGAACGCAGGTGCATGGTATATTATTATACACGATGGATTCAAAGGAGGAAAAATTCCTTTCTGGCGTGTATACAAATATACGGTAACCGGTTTTGCCCTGAACGCAACCACACCTGTGGGATTGATGGGAGGAGAGCCTTACCGCATTATGGAACTGACTCCGTACGTGGGAGTGGAAAAGGCTACATCGAGTGTGATATTGTATGTGATGATGCATATTTTCTCTCATTTCTGCTTCTGGCTTTTTTCTATCGGACTGTATGTCGTACTGCATTTTGATTATCTTACGACGGGTATGTCTGCTTTTCTTGGTTTGTCCGGACTGTTTTGCCTCTGTGGCGTGTATTTTTTTACAAAAGGATATCGCTCGGGACTTGCCATGCGAAGCATTGGACTGTTGCAAAAGGTACCTTTTCTGCGGAATTGGGCTACGGGGTTTGCACAGCGGAAGAAAGATGCTTTGGAACGGGTAGATGCTCAAATAGCCGAGTTGCATGGAAAGCATCGTATTACGTTCTACTCTTCGCTGGGAGCAGAATTCTTTGCAAGGGTGTTTTCGTGTGCAGAGATTTATTGTATATTGCTGATTTTTACGGATACAATCAGTTACTGGGACTGTATTCTGATATTGGCATTTACTTCTCTGTTTGCCAATGCTCTTTTCTTTTCACCTATGCAGTTGGGTGCCCGTGAGGGAGGATTCGCTTTAGCTGTAGGAGGATTGGCCTTACCTTATGCTTATGGAGTATATATGGGACTGATTATGCGTGTGCGCGAACTTATCTGGATTGTTGTAGGTATCGGACTGATGAAGTTTGGTAACCGCCGTTCGGTAGAAAGTGAAGAATATAAATAGCTATAAAGTATCATGTCGTTTGAATCGTTGAAAAAAGGAATTAAGTCTACGCTGAAATCGGAGGATACAGAAGGATTTTTTGAAATTTACGTGACCCGTTCTTGTGGATATATCTGGGCTTTGTTTTTCAAAAAATTACATGTACATCCCAATGCTGTGACCATTATATCCATTGTACTGGGAGCATTGGCTGGATATATGTTTTATTTTGACGATTTGTATCATACGCTTTGGGGAATTTTCCTGCTGATATGGGCAAACTGGTACGACTGTGCCGACGGGCAACTGGCAAGAATGACGGGGCAGAAAAGTCTGCTGGGACGTATCTTAGATGGATTTGCCGGTGATGTATGGTTCTTCTCTATCTATTTCTTTATTTGTTTGCGCTTGAATGAAGAATGGGGATTATGGATTTGGTTGCTGGCAGCATTTGCCGGACTGATATGTCATAGTAAGCAATGTGCACTGGCCGATTATTATCGCAATGTGCATATATTCTTTCAGAAAGGTGCCGATAAATGTGAATTGGATTCTTCTGTAGTACAGAAGGAGAAAATGAGAAAACTTTCGTGGAAAGAAGCATGGTTCGAGAAGATTTATCTCTTCTTTTATACCCGATATACTCGCAGTCAGGAGCAAATGTCGCCCGCTTGTCAGCATTTGCTGAAAGCATTAAAGACAAAATATGGAAATACTTTGCCTGTTGAGTTGCGCGAAGAATTCCGTCGTGGAAGTAAGCCGCTGATGAAATACACAAATATTCTGACTTTTGATACAAGGGCACTGGTACTCTTTGTCGTGATGCTGGTCAAAGAACCGTATCTGTATTTTGTGTTCGAAATAACAGTCTTGAATGTTCTGTTTTTCTATATGCGCTATAAGCACGAGAATTTATGTAAGAATATTGAGAAAACATATTGTTGAAATGAAAAAAGAAAGGAACATAGCACTGATTATGGCTGGAGGTTCGGGCGACCGTATGGGAACTGATGCTCCAAAGCAATTTGTATGTCTGGGAGGTGTTCCTGTTATTTTATATACATTGAAAGCCTTTCAAGAGCATCCGGAAATAGATGAAATTGGTGTTGTCTGTGTGCCGGGTTGGGAGGACTTTGTGCGCGAACTGTCTCAGAAACATGGCATTGACAAATTGAAACATATTTTTGTCGGGAAAAAAAGTAGCCATGAGTCAGTGCGGGCAGGAATGGAAGGATTGTGTGAAGTGTGCGATATGAAAGACATTGTACTTGTGCATGACGCGGTACGTCCTTTTATCTCTGCACAGATTATTACCGATAATATTGAGGTCTGCCGAACAAAGGGGAATGCCATAACGGCTGTATTGGATAATGAAGCGTTAATGTACAGTACAGACGGTGTGGCATCGGAAAAATATTTCCCGCGAGAAGTGATGTATAAGGCACAGACTCCTCATACTTTCAGGCTGGAAGACCTGAAAGAGGCCTATGAAGAAGCAGATAGAAAAGGAATCTGTGCGCAGTCGCTTTATACACTTATGGCAGAACTGAAACGGTATCCGCTGTATATTGCAAAGGGGCACAGACTGAATATGAAGCTGACTGTACCTGATGATATTTTGGTCTTTGAGGCCATATTATCTATAAAAACAAAACTATAATAATTATAAAACCAACAAACGTAGAAAAATGAAATCGAAAGGAACTTCATTGGTTGACAAGCAGTATATTATTCCGTTTATACTTGTAACCTCACTTTTCTTTTTATGGGGATTTGCCCATGCTATCCTGGATGTGATGAACAAGCACTTTCAGGAAGCACTTGATATTACGAAAGCTCATTCGGCCTTTATTCAGGTAACGATGTATATGGGGTATTTTGTGATGGCAATTCCGGCAGGATTATTTATCAATCGTTTCGGATATCGAAAAGGTGTAGTGTCTGGACTTATTCTTTATGGAGTAGGAGCTTTGCTGTTTATTCCAGGGGAGTATATTGCTTCGTTTAATGCTTTTCTTTTTGCTTTGTTCGTAATCGGATGTGGACTGGCTTTTCTGGAAACAGCGGCTAATCCTTATGTGACGGAACTGGGAGCAAAGGAAACAGCTGCAAGCCGTCTGAACTTTGCTCAATCGTTCAATGGACTGGGATGTATTTGTGCACCGATATTGGTAGGATTTATGTTGTTTTCCAGCGATGGGCAGGAGGGAAGTGGAAGTGTAGCTTTGCCTTATGTATGCATGGGAGTAATAGTATTGCTGGTAGCTGTTATATTTTCTCGTGTAAAACTGCCGGAAATAGAACATGCAATAGAAGTGGATTCGGAAGGACATAAGGTCAGTCTTTGGTCGCATAAGCTGTTTGTGTTTGGAGCTTTTGCTTTGTTTGCTTATGAAATAGGTGAGATTTCAATCAATAGTTTCTTCATCAACTACGTGGTAGAACAAAAATGGATGAGTGCCCGTGATGCCTCTTGGGTTTTATCGTTCGGTGGATTGGGACTGTTCATGGTTGGACGTTTTGTCGGTAGCTGGATTATGCGTCGGGTGCGTGCAGAAAAAATGCTGTTTGTATGTGCTACCGGAGTTGTATTTACTACGTTTGTAGTGCTGCTCGATGTGGGCCTGATTTCACTGGTTGCTCTTCTGTGCGGTTATGCTTTTGAAGCAATTATGTTCCCTACTATTTTTGCGTTGTCTCTGAAAGGACTGGGAAGCCATACCAAGCGTGCTTCTTCTTTCCTGATGATGTCTCCGGTGGGAGGAGTAGTTGGTCCGTTGTTGATGGGATATGTGGCCGATCAGACTACGATGGTATGGTCGTTTGCAGTTCCTTTCTGTGCATATGTATTTGTATGGTTCTATGCGCGTAAAATGTTGTCTGTAGCTTGATTTGATAGAATAAGAAAGAGACCGTTTCAAAGTAAAAAAGATTATCCTAAACTATCTGTGCTAGATGGTTCGCAAGATGATAAACTTCTTTTTATTTTGAGACGGTCTCTTTTTGTATCTGTTTATTTATTCTATAGTTTTGCAGATGTTTTAATTTACCGATGCTAATCTTATGATTTTATGAAACACTGTACCAATTTGTTGAGGCTTTTATGTTTTTGTCTGGTTCTTTGTGCCGTTTCGGCCTTTGCCTCGTATCAACCCCGTTTTTCTACTGCTGGTTTCTATCAGCTTCCTGAAACCGGACGTAGTGTCTATAGTATGAATCCCGCCTGGAGATTCTTACGTGGGAAAATGTCTGGAGCTCAAAGTGTAGATTTTGACGACAAGGATTGGAAACTGGTATCTTTGCCTCATGGCTTGGAACTGTTGCCCTACGAGGCAAGTGGTTGCATCAATTATCAAGGAGAGGCCTGGTATCGAAAGCATTTTACCCCACAGGAAGAATGGAAAGGAAAGCAGCTTTTCCTGCATTTTGAAGCAATTATGGGTAAGTCGAAGGTATGGGTAAACGGACAGTTGGTGAAGGAACACTTTGGAGGTTTCCTTCCGGTTATTGCAGATATAACATCCTATCTTCGTTATGGACAGGATAATGTGATTGCTGTGTGGACAGATAATTCAGATGACCCTTCTTATCCTCCCGGTAAGGCACAAGATATGCTTGATTTTGCTTATTTAGGTGGTATTTACCGTGATTGTTGGCTGGTGGCACATAATAGAGTATATATTACCGATCCTAATTATGAGGAAGAAGTAGCTGGTGGTGGTTTGTTCGTTTCATTTGGAAATATCTCGGATGTAGAAGCTCAGCTTCGTCTGGATGCTCATCTGCGAAATGCATCGTCTGCAATGTTTACAGGCAAACTGATCTACCGCTTATGCGATAAAGATGGAAAACTGGTAGCTATGACCGAAAAGAATGTAAAGCTCCGCTCTGGTAAAGCGCAACAGTTGTCTGCAGAAATGAAGGTACAGCAACCTCATTTGTGGGAACCTGATTCTCCTTATTTGTACGATTTGTTTGTGTATGTCAAAGATCGGAATGGAGATACGGTGGATGGATACCGCAGAAGAATAGGGATACGAAGTATTGAGTTCAAAGGAAAGGACGGATTTTGGCTGAATGGAAAACCTTATTCTTTCCCTTTAATTGGTGCCAACCGTCATCAGGATTTCGCCGTGATAGGCAATGCGTTGCCAAATAGCTTACACTGGCGTGACGCAAAAAAACTGAGAGATGCAGGGCTTCGGGTAATTCGTAATGCACATTATCCGCAGGATCCTGCATTCATGGATGCTTGCGATGAGTTGGGACTTTTTGTCATTGTCAATACACCAGGCTGGCAGTTCTGGAATGAGGAACCAGTATTTGCGCGTCGTGTATATAGTGATATACGTAATATGGTACGTCGTGACCGTAATCATCCTTCTGTATGGATATGGGAACCCATTTTGAATGAAACCTGGTATCCGGAAGATTTTGCCTGTAATGTAGTTAATATTCTGAAAGAAGAGTATCCCTATCCTTATTGTTATGCAGGATGTGATGTGACAGCTAAAGGACACGAGTATTTCCCGGTTCATTTTACTCATCCGTTGAATGGAGCAGGAGGAGCGTTTAATACGGATACAATGGATCCCAAAATCAGTTATTTTACCCGGGAATGGGGCGATAACGTGGATGACTGGAATTCTCATAATTCTCCAAGTAGGGTATATAGAGGATGGGGAGAAGTTCCAATGCTGATTCAGGCTCAGGGATATGCCAAGCCTTCTTATCAATATACTTGTTATGATGCTTTATATCGTACATCCCGTCAACATGTAGGTGGTTGTTTATGGCATTCGTTCGATCATCAGCGAGGTTATCATCCCGATCCGTTTTATGGAGGGATAATGGATGCATTCCGTCAACCTAAATATTCTTATTATATGTTTTGTTCGCAGCGTCCGGTACAAGAGAATCCGGCTTTAATAGCAGAGAATGGCCCGATGGTATATATTGCTCATGCCATGACTCCTTTTTCACCTAAAGATATTACCGTATATAGTAACTGTGAAGAAGTACGGTTGACGTATTGTAAGGAAGGGAAAACGTTTACTTATCGTAAACCGGCAGATGAACAAGGTATGCCTTCTCCTATAATTACTTTTCCCGGGGTTTTTGATGTCATGGATGATAAGGCACTTTCTCGTGAAGCAAAACAGACTGATTCTTATTTGCTGGCAGAGGGACTTGTAGGTGGCAAGGTAGTAGCTACACATAAAGTGGAACCAGCACGCCGTCCATCTAAATTAGTGCTGTGGGTAGACAATGAAGGAGTGGACATGGTAGCTGATGGTTCGGATATAGTGACAGTAGTAGCAGCTATAACCGATGAAAAAGGAAATATCAAACGCCTGAATAACGGAATGATAAAATTTGAAATAGAAGGAGAAGGCCGGTTGGTGGCTGATGAACGTACATTTACTAATCCAAGGGCTATTTCGTGGGGGACTGCTCCTGTGTTAGTGCAGTCAACTACGGTACCGGGAAAGATTCGAGTGCGTGCTTCTATGTGTTGGCAAGGTATTCATACACCTCAGTCGGCAGAAATAGAGATTACTACTCATCCTGCTTCTGGAGAGTGGATAGCCAGCCGATCAAGAAGAATTAAATCTGCTTCATTCTGTACAAAAATACCGTATAGAGCATCAGAGTGTAGAGGTTGACAATGATAATAGACAGAAGAAAATGCGTTTAAAGGAAGTTGAGAAGCAGCAAAGCAATTTTGAGTAAAGATTTAAAATAGCATTATATAATTATAAAAGAAAAGAGTGTATCCACTGAATAACTTATAATGGATACACTCTTTTTTTATGTTATAAAATCTCTGGATGAAGATTGCTGTTTTCTATGATTTGAAGGACTTCTTCTTCACTGCCGGAGAAAGGACCTGATTTTTCAATTTTCAGAGTAGACAATGCAGCAGCAAAACAGCCGGCTTCTTCATATGAAGCTCCTTTGTTTCTCATATACAGATATCCCATTACGTATGTATCTCCACAACCGGTAGCATCTACTACTTCTTTGGGTGGATAAGCTGGTATTCTGTAAAATTTACCGTCTGCATAAATCAGAGAACCGGAACTTCCCAATGTGAGCAAAACTTCTTTGACTCCCCATTCTGCCAGTCGGATAGAGGCTTGTTGATAGTCTGATAGTCCGGTCAACACTTCTGCCTCGTGTTCGTTTACTTTCAGAATATCTACATATTGCAGCATTTCTTTTTTGTTTGCCCAATCTATAGCGTGAACATTCTCTCCTCTTACTTCACGTAAATATCCTTGTGCATCGACAGAAAGTGTACCTTTTTTTGACAGATATTGAAGAACATCCAACGGAAAATCATCGGCCAACAGACTTCCCAAATGATAGAAACGGGCTTCTTCTCCTTCGAGGCCTTCTACTGTGAACGGATCGGCTTTAGCCAATACGCGTTGGGTACGGTTGTCCTGGTTTTCACCGTATGCATTTTCGAAATATACAGTATGCTTGCTGGGAAGCACTTTTACTTCTACTCCTTTGCTGCGAAGCTCTTCTACCGAAGCCATTTCGCTTGGTGCCAGTGCTGTTATCAGTTTATAATTTTGACTGTTCTGTAGGTGACGGATTCCATGAGAAAAATAGTAGGCCGTTCCTCCAGGCATGTACGTAGTTTGTTTCGGAGTAATTATCTTGTCTAAAGTGATGTGTCCGATGCAACAAATATCATTCATTGGCGTAAAGTCTAAAAATTTGCCCGCAAAGGTAGGCAATTTTTTAGACTTTTAAGAGATGTATGTTTGTCGTTTTATCTCATTTTATGGCAAATTTCTCATTTACAGGCTGATTTTATCAGTTAATGTAGTGAGTATATCTGTCAATGAAGCGTGAAAATGCAGGAATTCTCATCAATCCATATTCGAAAACCACGATACCGATGATGGCACATGAGGCGCCGAGTATGGCATCTATAACGTAATGATGTCCGGAATAAACGGCAGTAAACCAAATGCCAATCATAATGAAAGCAAAGATACCTCGTAGCCAGTTGCTGCATCTAGCCTTCAGTGAGTAATAAAAAGCTATTACCATATAGGCCGAGTGGAGTGAAGGAACTGCTGCAAACACATTTGAGTTTCGGGCATAGAGGCTGTCGAATATAGAGAGTCCCGTCATTGCATCAAAACGTCCCAGTCCGGCTACATCGCCGGGAGTATTCAGTATGACTTCGAATCCGTATTTCATCACATACCAAGGTGGAGCTGCCGGATGAATGTAATATCCGGCAAAGCCAATCAGATTGACAAAGAGGAATACCAAAGCAAAGCGAAGGTATGTGGCACGTTGTTTGGCAAAATAAAGTCCTAATCCGAATAGAATAGGTACGGGTACCCAGCACAGGTAGAATATACCAGCCATAAAATCCATTGCAGGACAGTTGTGAAGATGAAAATATTCGTTGGGGGTCAGTATCCCTTCTGTAGCTGTAGTTATACCAAACAGGCTTTTTTCTGCTTCATAAAGTCCTTGTACGTCAATAGGATTTACTTCGTAGTTGGGAATAATGCGCATCCAGTCGTATGAAATGCCAAATATGGCAAAAGGAAGAAGAGCTACTACGAGTTTGCGTGTAACGGAGCTGATCAGGAAAAGGGCAGCTATCAGTATTCCCATTCCGATGTGTTCCGGACGTATTCCCACAAATAAAGCCGTTACAAGCATCCAGGCTGCCAGAGACAAGACAAGCGTCAGGCTTTCCCTTGCAGTAGGTTTATTGTATAATGTATTCATCGGTTGGACTTATTTCTTGATTAACTGACGGCGGCTGTATTCGATACGCGCAAAAGCTGTTACGTTGGCAAAGATGGCAATGAATCCCATCGGTACGATAAGGATAAGCATTGGGTCAAAAGTCAAATCGGATGCTGTATGCGCTGTGATTCCACAAGCCAGTAGTCCGATGCAAGTCAGTACTACACGTTCCGGACGCTGCATGAATCCGATTTTGCATTCCAGTCCCAGACCTTCTGCACGAGCTCGTACATAGCTGACCATCAATGAGCCGATAAGAGCAGCAAATGTAATCACTGCACCTGCCAGTTGCTGATGTCCGAACAGACAGAAAATAATACCACCCAATGTGACCAGTTCGCTGTAACGGTCGAGCACAGAGTCGTACATTGCTCCAAAAGTAGAGGCCATGTTTCCGATGCGTGCTACCTGGCCGTCCATCATATCAAACAAAGAAGATAATAAAATAATACCTCCAGCCCATCCTATGCAGGTAAAAGGCTCTTGTTCTGGGTGTGCACCGGCGTAGATAAGTATGCAGGCACCGGCCAGATTACCGAGAAATCCTATTGTTGTAACTACATTAGGAGTAATTCCTATCTTAATCATTCCATGAATAAGAGGATTGATGATTTTGTAGATGAGTTGCTGCAAGGCATCACGCATCTTTTTTGCTTGTTTTTTTATTTCCATATTTTATTCGTTTTATTTTATTCTTCAGTAATCTGTTGATGTGTGCATTTTTGAATACAAAAGTCCGATGCAAATTATAATTCCAAAGTACAGCTACCATTACTGCTGCAATAACTTTGGATAAAATGAAGGCTGTGGAAGAATTAAGTTGAATAAAGCCACTCTGCATGAGCAGGAATTCGGTAAGCAGGTAAGTTCCCCATAAATTTAGTCCGATGCTGCCAATCCATACCAATATATATTTGAATAAGACATTTGCCGGACTGCAGTCGTCTGTCCGGAATGTCCATTTGTAGTTAATGATACAATTTACCAGTCCGCCTGTTACTGAACCGATGAGTGTGGCATATACATAATACATTCCAAAAAACTGATTCAACAGAATAGACAACAGAAAATCTGTTACTGTCGCAATTTGTGCAGACAACTGTGCCCGCATAAACATGAATAGTCCTTTCCCTTGTCGGAATGATGTCAGTATATCTTTCACGCGAAGCAGAGTCTGTATAAATAAATTACAATAAAACCATATATTCCGGCCAGAATATCATCGGCCATGATTCCGAATCCGGAAGGCAAGCTTTCCATTTTTCTTACTCCAAGCGGTTTCACTATATCGAAAAAGCGGAACAATACGAATGCGGCCAGCATATATCCCCAATGAGCACCTTCCGGTACAGCCAGCAAGGCAATCCATGTGCCTACCATCTCGTCTACAACAACCCGTGACGGATCCTCTCCCCAATATTTTTCGACTACACTGGAAGACCATACTCCAGCAAAAGTAAATACCACAATTACAATAAAGGTAAGTACAGGGATGGAGATACAGTGGCTGAAGAGGAGGGAATATCCCCACCAAATGAGCATGGCAAGCAGAGCTCCGGCTGTTCCCGGTGCTATTGGACTGTATCCTGAACCAAATCCTGTTGCTATAAAATTATGGAATAAAGGCGCTTTTGGCATATTCTCTAATATCTTATGAATTTTAATTTGTCTCTTTTTACAATTCGATTGAGCCTACAAAAGTACACTTTTTATTTTAAATGCAATTTCTAAAAATCTAAATTAATAATGGTTAATACTACATAAAAGACGGTCTATTTGTCATTTTTCGGGGTGTTGGATTTGTCTAAAAGAATTAAGAGCAGTAATTTCGCTTCGTTTTTCAAATATAAAGGGTAAAAAAGATTGTTTGTATGATAAAACGATTATTCCTGTTTGTGATAATGGCATGTGTCTGGACGCTTAATGTATGGTCTCAGATACACGGTGTTGTTATAGATTCGGATACAGGAGATCCTATTCCTTATTTAAATGTGTATTATGACGGGAAAGGAGTGGGAACAATAACCGATATTGACGGTAAATATTCGATTGACTATCGTCCGGGATGGACCAATTTGACTTTTTCAATGGTAGGATATACTACACGGGTAGAAAAAGTGTCTTCCAAAACGCGTGAATTGAATGTGAGCATGCGTTCTGATTTAGTGCTTGATGAAGTCGTTGTGAAGCCCAAAAAGGAAAAATATTCCCGTAAGAATAATCCGGCAGTAGAATTGATGAAGAAAGTGATTTCCTCCAAGCAGCGTACCAGCTTGGAGAAGAATGACTTTTACAGTTATAATAAGTATCAGAAGATTACTCTTGCAGTCAATAACATTACTGCCGACTCCTTGCGCGAGTCTTTCCTTTTCAAGAAATATCCGTTCTTTAGAGATCAGGTAGAATTGTGCGAAATGACGGGAAAGAATATTCTTCCTGTGTCGGTTGATGAAACGGTTTCACAGAAGGTATACCGTAAGGAACCGCATGCAGAGAAGACTATTATTCAAGGGATTAATTCTTCAGGTATCAATGAACTCTTCAGTACGGGAGATATGCTGACTACTGTACTGAAAGATGTATTCCAGGATATTGATATTTATGAAGACCGTTTCCGTTTTTTGCAGTATCCGTTCGACAGTCCGGTATCTGAAGCAGGTATCGACTTCTATAAGTTCTATATCATGGATACGGTGTATGTGGAAAAAGAACGCTGTTTTCATCTTACATTTGTGCCCAATAACTCCCGTGACTTTGGCTTTACAGGACATTTGTATATCCTGGCCGACTCTACCTATCGGGTGAAAGAGTGTACGTTGAATCTTCCGAAGAAGACTGACATCAACTTTGTGGATAATATGATTATAGACCAGAAGTTTGGTGAACTTCCTACCGGCGAATGGGCCCTGATGGAAGACGATATGCTGTGTGAATTGTCTTATCTGAAAAAGGTACTGGGCTCGTATCAGGTAAGGCGAACGACGCGTTATTTCGATTTTAGTTTTGAACCCATACCCGAAAAGATATTCAAACGGAAAGGCAGTGAGGTGAAAGACGTCAATGCCATGATGCGGGATGACGCGTACTGGAATCAGTATCGTCAGGAGGAACTGAGTAAATCGGAGAGTAAGATGGGCTCGTTTGTGGATAATCTGACAAAAATAAAAGGATTCAAGTATATCATGTTTGGTTTGAAGGCGCTGATTGAGAACTTTGTGGAAACCGGTTCACCCAAGCATCCGAGTAAAGTGGATATCGGACCTATCAACACCATGATTACGAGCAACTATATCGATGGACTCCGTTTGCGTGCATCGGCACAGACTACGGCCAATCTGCATCCTCATCTCTTCCTGAAGGGATATTATGCGTATGGTTTCAAGGATCAGAAATCGAAATATATGGGTGAGGTGGAGTATTCTTTCAATAAAAAAGAATATTTGCCCCGCGAATATCCGAAAAACTCACTGACATTTACCTATCAGTATGATAATATGTTGCCTTCCGACAAATATATCAATACCGATAAGGATAACGTGTTTACTTCGCTGAAAGTGTCTACGGTAGACCAGTATAACTATGAGCGCAGAGCGATTGTGAAGTACGAACTGGAAAAAGAATCGGGATTGAAGACTACCGTTACGTTGAAACATGCAAACTACGAACCTTGCGGTATGCTGTTTTATCGTACTAATGCCGGAGAAAACCAGTTGCAGGAAGCTATTGCTGCCGGTGAGTTGACGGGAACAGAATGGGTGAAATCTCCTTTTAATGTACACGATATTACGGTATCCGAAGCAACTTTGGCATTCCGCTATGCACCGGGAGAAACCTTTGTGAATACCAAGCAGCGCCGTTTGCCTATTAATCTGGATGCACCGGTATTTACTCTGCAACATACCTTGGCGTTGAAAGGGGTGCTGGGAGGCGATTATACTTACAATGTGACCGAAGTAGGTTTCTATAAGCGTATCTGGTTGAGTTCGTGGGGAAATATTGATGCACGTCTGAAAGCAGGTATCCAGTGGAATAAGGTCCCGTTCCCTCTGCTGATTATGCCTGCAGCCAACTTGTCGTACATCATTCAGGATGAAACTTTCAACTTGATTAACAACATGGAGTTCCTGAACGACCGTTATGCTTCTTTGGATGTATCGTGGAACATGCAGGGTAAGCTGTTCAACCGTATTCCTCTGCTGAACAGATTGAAGTGGCGTGAGTTTATCGGGATTAAATGTTTATGGGGACAGTTGACTGATAAAAACAATCCGTTCCTTGAACAGAACCGTAACGACAATGAACTGATGATGTTCCCAGGACATTATGACCGTACAGGGCATTATAATTACTCCAGCAATGTGATGGATCCTAAGGTTCCTTATGTGGAAGTTACAGCTGGTATTCATAATATCTTTAAATTGCTTCATGTGGAATATGTACGTCGTTTGAATTACAACCATTTGCCTACAGCCAATAAATGGGGTATTCGTTTCATGATACGTACAGTATTCTGATTTTATAGATTTCTTTATTGTAAGGAGAACCAGTCGTTTTTCGATTTCGTCCGGTTATGACGAGAAGAGGAAAGCGACTGGTTCTTTTTTTATGACTGGATGAGGATGCTGCTTTATCTGTAAGGAGTGTGTTCGATATCATCCGTGTATGATAGCCGGCGTCGTTGTCTGTATAGCCGGCGTTGGCGTTTGTCTATTCTACGTCGCCGGCTGCAGAGCCATCGCCGTCGGCCGAACAGTTCTTCTGTTATCGGATACTGATGTTTTCATTGTCTTTGTCTGTAGTTGAAATTATGTCTTCCAGTCATTGACCGGAAATGTTCTGTGATATCATGTCAATACAGAAACGGCGGAGCAGGCATAAGATTCGGAAGAGGGTAGAAAAGAGTGAAAATCTATGCGGATTTATGCCTTTAGAGTTCGATTATTTTTGTATTTTTGCTGTCTATTGGAAGAGAATTTATGGTTAAATCGGAAATACAGAATATAAAGTTGCGCTTCGGGATTATCGGTAACTCTGAGGGATTGAACCGGGCTATTGATATCGCGATGCAAGTGGCTCCTACCGACTTGTCTGTACTGGTTACGGGAGAAAGTGGAGTCGGTAAGGAAAGCTTTCCGCAAATTATCCATCAGTTTAGCCGTCGTAAACATGGGCCTTATATTGCTGTGAACTGTGGTGCAATTCCGGAGGGAACTATCGACTCTGAGTTGTTTGGGCATGAGAAAGGTGCATTTACAGGGGCTATCAGCGACCGGAATGGATACTTTGCCGAAGCAAATGGTGGAACAATCTTTTTGGATGAAGTGGGTGAGTTGCCTTTGTCTACTCAGGCTCGTTTGCTTCGTGTGTTGGAGTCGGGTGAATACATTAAGGTTGGTTCCTCAAAAGTACAGAAAACAGATGTACGGATTGTAGCTGCTACGAATGTGGATTTTGCTACAGCTATAGCCGAAGGACGTTTTCGTGAGGATTTGTATTATCGTTTGAATACAGTGCCAATCAAGGTTCCTCCCTTACGTGAACGCGCGGATGATATTGCGCTGTTGTTTCGTAAGTTTGCATCCGATTTTGCAGAGAAATATCGTATGCCTGCCATTCAGTTGACGGAAGATGCCAGACGGATGTTGGTTTCTTATTCCTGGCCGGGTAATATCCGACAGCTTAAAAATATTACAGAGCAGATTTCTATCATTGAAACAAATCGGGATATCAGTGCAGATATTCTGCAACAGTATCTTCCCGCACAAAATGTATCCCGTCTTCCGGCTTTGTTTGGAGGTAAAGCTGCAACATCGCAGAAAAGCTTTGAAAGTGAACGTGAAATCTTGTATCAGGTATTATTTGATATGCGTCGTGATGTGACGGAACTCAAGAAACTGGTACACGATATTATGTCGGAGCGGGCAGGAACACAGGTCAGCCATCCGGCACAGACTTCTTCTGTACAGTATATTCAGGAGGCGCCTGTCAGTATGATGCCTGAAACACCTGTTGTAATGACTCCTGTACCTGTGGTAAAGACATCGGTGCCTTTGGTCAATAATTATCCGGTAAACAGAACCGAAACTCCTGTAGAGGAACCCGATGTGCAGGATACTGAAGAATATATAGAAGAAAATTTATCACTGGATGAAGTGGAAAAAGAGATGATTCGTAAAGCTTTGGAGCGACATCATGGTAAAAGAAAAAATGCTGCAAAGGATTTGAAGATCTCTGAACGTACCCTTTATCGTAAAATCAAAGAATATGGTCTCGATTAAGAAATATTGGAAAATACTGTCTTCGTTTGTACTTGTTTCCTGTGTATTGGTAGCATGTACGGTTTCGTATAAATTCAATGGCTCATCTATTAACTACGATAAGGTGAAAACCATTTCGTTTGAAAATTTTCCTAACCGTTCGGCTGCTTTCGTATGGGGACCGATGGAGTCTATGTTTAACGTAGCTCTTCAGGATAAGTTTATGCAGCAGACTCGTCTGAAACAGGTTCGTCAGGGAGGAGATTTGGAACTTTCGGGTGAGATTACCAATTACGATGCTTACAATAAAGGTATCGGTTCGGACGGTTATTCTACCATGGCCGAATTGCGTATGACAGTGAATGTACGTTTTGTCAATAATACAAACCATACAGAAGACTTTGAACAGCAGTTTTCTGCCAGTCGTGAGTATAATGCCAGTCAGCAGCTTTCAGCCGTACAGGAGGAATATGTAAGTCAGATGATTGATGAAATTGTAGAACAGATATTCAATGCAACTGTAGCTAATTGGTAATATGATACAACAGCGTTTGCAGGAATGGATTGCACATCCGGAACTTTTGGATAGAGAGAGTCTGGGCGAACTGAGAGGTTTGTTGGCACGCTATCCGTATTTTCAGACTGCGCGTTTGCTCTATCTGAAAAACTTGTTTCTTCTGCAAGATCCGGACTTTAAAACCGAATTGCAAAAAAGTGCTTTATATGTAGCCGACTTGAGTTTGCTGTTTTATTATATAGAAGGAGAACGCTTTGTAATTGGTAAGCATGGTGAAAAAACAGCAGAGAAAAATGCTGAAAGTACGGATCGAACTTTAGACTTGATTGACCGTTTTTTGTCGGAACTTCCGGCACAGACAGCTAAAGAGCTTTCAATACCTCAGGAAGTGAGTATTGATTATACTTCTATTTTGCTTCAGGAGGATGCTCAACCGGAAGTGACAGTTCCTTTGAAGAATCAGGAGCTGATAGATGATTTTATAGAAAAGCAGAATCTTCAATCGTCTGTAGATGAACATCCTGACTCGGAACAAACTGTGGATTTGGAAGAAGAAACAGAGGATACTGAACCTGAAAAGGTAGAGGGAGAAGAGTTGGATGAAAGCTATTTTACAGAAACTTTGGCTAAAATTTATGTGAAACAGCATAGATACGATAAAGCATTGGAAATTATTGAAAAATTAAATTTGAAATATCCGAAAAAAAACATTTACTTTGCAGACCAAATTAGATTTTTACAAAAATTGATTATTAACGCTAAATCAAAATAGAAAATGTATTACTTATTAATTGGATTGATTGTACTTGCAGCTGTACTGATGTGCTTTGTAGTATTGGTACAAAATTCTAAGGGAGGAGGTCTTTCTTCTAGTTTTGCTGCTTCAAATCAGATTATGGGAGTTCGTAAGACTACAGAATTTATTGAAAAGTTGACTTGGGGATTGGCTATTTTCATGGTAGTGTTAAGTATTGCTACCTCTTATCTTGTTCCTACTACAGTAGAATCTTCTTCTGTGATTATGGAACAGGCTATAGAAGAACAGAAAACAAATCCGTTGAATGCTCCGGCTGGATTTGCTGCTCCTCAGCAAGACGCAACTGATGCACCTGTAGCACCTGCTGCAAAGGACTCTGCTGCTAACTAATAAATAATAATGATATACTACAGACGCGGTTTTTCCTTGTTGTTGAGGAGAAATCGCGTCTGCAGTTTTTTATTATATGGGGATTTACAGAATTCTTTATACGGTAACTATTAAATTTTACAAATCAACTGTTCTGTAAAAATAAAGGCTTGAAGTATAAATTAAAACTTCAAGCCTTTATTTTTTGATTTCAGTGAAATTTTCTTCTTTACCTGTAGATAAATCGGTTAGTGTCATATCCTTACCTTTTCCTCTTATATCAATAAAAGGATTTTTATATCCATATCCTGAGGCTGTTAAGTAACGATATAAAACATGATTTACACCATCTAGTGTTATCTGTGCTACATCTGCAGCATTGAAAAACGAAATATCAATATTCTTTTTGCTGTCTTTACTTGTAAATTTAGCTTGAATAACATTCTCTAATCCTGTTGTACAATACATTATTTTACCTCTCCTTGTTAACATCCAGTCTTGATTGCAGAGACGTAAAGAATAAGTATCATCATCCTCAACATTCCATACAGGAGTGTTGTTGCCACTTGTACGCTTGTCCAGAATTACTGTTTCTTCTGGTAAAAACAGTTCTACTTTCGATGAGTCTTTGGCAAAAACTACATATCCTGCTGACGTAGCCTGTGCATCTGTAGCAGATAACACACGTATACCTTCTTCGAATATTCTGATTTTCTTATTAAGTAACTTTGAGAATGTATATCCCATGGCAGAGTCACTGTTTCCTATAAGGTTTGTTTTTTCCTGTTGTTTGTCATCGGACTTGGATACGCCACTACACGATGTTCCGAATAGGGCTAAAATAGACAAATACAAAATACTTGGTTTCATATAAATAAATTATTGGTAGTTCTTACGAACAATTTCATCTTAGTTAAAATATATTTTGTATGTAATTTAGGTATAATTCTTTGAAAGCAAAAGTTATTTGTCGCTGTTTTCACAAAATTTAGGTTCTGTGATTATATTTCCAACTATTATTATAAATAATGCATACGATAAATGCAATATTGATAGTAGATCAGTACTGAAAGAAACCGAATAAAACTGTATGATATTGTTTTATCTCCAGAGAAATAAAAGGTAATCAGATTTCTTTCAGAGTGATTATGTCTTACTGAATAAAATATGTACGAAATGTTCTAAAATTACAATAAAAATACAGTTTATCCTATTGAACTACTTGAAATAATATGACTATTGTGCTATGTTTGAGGTCAGCTACTCTTTAGTTTGTAACTTTTAACATATTTGACATAGGGGGATTTATACTTTTCATAGTTATTATAAATGACAAAATACCAATATTAATAACACATGATAACACCAGAAGCTAACATAGATGAAATATTCAAAATATATTATCGTCCGTTATGTATGTACATTATCCATTATGTGAATAATATAGATACTGCTGAGGATATAGCCCAGGATAGTTTTACGGCATTTTGGGAGAAGTTAAATAAAGGAGATAAGATTGAGAATGTGAAGGCTTATTTATATGCTACTGCCAGAAACAAAAGCATAGACTATTTAAAAGAACAGCCCTCCTTTATTTCATTATCTGTCCCTGCCAATTTAGAAGAAACTTTGACTGATGATGAAGCGGAAGAATGTTCATGTATTGAAGCCCGTATGTGGACCGCCATAGACGCTCTGCCCGAACGATGCAGAGAGGTATTCCTTCTACATAAACGTGATGGAATGAAATACAAGGACATAGCAGAAAAATTCCATATATCTGTTAACACAATTGATAATCATATAAGTAAGGCCTTACGATTGGTACGTGAAGGTGTGCGCAGGGCTTATACTTTCATATTTAACTAACATTTACAATTAGTGAATAGTGAGTTCTATAGCGATTCCGGTCATATGGGTAAATAAATTAAAAAAAGATATGAAAGATTTGGAAGGAAAATGTCTTCGCTTCGTATTACACTTCTATAAAAAGAATAAACTGGATACACAGAAAGCGTTGAAAGAATTCAAAAGCAAGCATAATATATCAGAACCAAGATGTAGAGTATCTAATCATTGGTGGCTCATGTCAGGCGTTGCCGCCATAGTTATCGGTTTCTTACTTTATCCGAAGAACACCACTAAAGAGGCATGGAGAACGATAACAGCAGAAGCATATCCGGTTACTTACATGTTGCCAGACAGCTCATCTGTGATTATATACCCAAATTCTTTTATCCGTTTTCATAACAGGAATAATTGGGTTTCAGACCGTAATGTCCAGATGAGAGGAAAGGTTAGTTTTAATGTAATCCATAATGAGACAAGCCCATTTGTAGTAGAAGGACTTATGGCCAAGATTAAAGTTTTGGGTACCAGGTTTATTGTTGATGAAAGCCGGAAAGATACGACTATAGTTAATGTAGAGTCGGGAAAAGTACAATTTTCAGCTATAGGACAGAGCGAAAGTCTAATTCTGACAAAAGGCACGACAGCACAACTTATAAGCCAAGAGGACAAACCGAAAATCATAAGCCAATTGAAAACTGGCAGTTTTGTCTTTGATAATACTCCCCTTATCAAAGTACTTGATGAATTATCCAGTTACTATAAAGTTACACTGTCCGCAAACAAAACAGACAAACGCCTTACCGCAAGTTTTAAAGAAAAGAGTCTGGATGAAATAATACGTTTTATAGAAAAAGCATTAAATGTAAAAATTGAAAAGCAAAATAAATGAGAACAATAGTAACAGCTTTAATATTGGGTATTTGTGCCAGCGCGAGTGCCCAAAATGAATTGCCCGAGCTGAAGAAACTCATTGATGCTATTCAAAAAATGTATTCAGTTCATTTCATATATGATTCTTCTTTGGCTGATACTAAGCCAGGTAGGGATATACAGAATAATTGCACTCTTTCAGAAAATCTTAATAATATCTTCAGAAAGAGTAATATTAAATGGGAAATACAGGGTGAGTATGTTTTGTTATATCGGGAGAACAGACATACCTTATCAGGCTATGTCTGCGATGATAATGGTAAATCTCTTGTTAATGTAACAGTATATGACTTAAGCACACAATCCGGAACACTTACTAACGAACAGGGATTTTTTAGCATTACACTTCCTGAAGGAGTACACAAAATGAGATTCTCGTATATAGGCTTTCAGAATGTGATAAAAGAAATAGACTTGGATACAGACTTCCATGGCATCATTTACATGAAAGAAAATACGACCTTGTTGGATGACGTAGAAGTAGTTGCAGACCTTAACTCCCCTCTTCGTACTACCCAAACTGGAAAAGTATCATTAACGACAGAACAGCTGAATACTGAGTTTTCCTTGTTGAGTTCACCCGACCTGATTAAAACAATACAAAGGTTACCGGGTGTTTCTTCAGGAACGGAATTGTTATCAGGTATGTATGTACACGGTGGGAAAAATGATGAAAATCTTTTTCTTCTTGACGGTGCCCCTATTTATCAGGTCAATCATCTTGGTGGCCTTTTTTCTGCCTTCAATACGGATATAGTGAAAAATGTAGATTTTTACAAAAGCGGCTTTCCTGCACGCTATGGTGGCAGACTGTCTTCTGTAGTGGATGTCCGTACAAAAGAAGGTAACATGAAACAATATCATGGCAGCTTTTCATTAGGATTGCTCGATGGTAGATTCCAGTTGGAAGGTCCTATTATAAAAGACAGGACATCGTTCAATTTTGCCATAAGAAGAAGCTGGGCTGATGTATTTACAGCTCCCGCATTCTTGATTTATAATTCGTCAAATCCTGACAATAAGAGAAATGTGCGCTATGCTTTCTACGATCTTAACGGAAAAATTACACATCTTTTTTCTGACAGAAACAAACTTTCTCTCAGCGTCTATTCAGGAAATGACCTGTTGAAAATGAAGGCCAATCAGATTTTTAATGATAAGATGTCGGGTTCAGATCAGGAACATTATACCTCTGATTTCAGAATCAGGTGGGGAAATACCAATGTCGCACTGACATGGAGCAGCCAGTTTTCCTCAAAGCTTTATGCGAGTTTAGCAGGAATTTATTCCCGCAACAATTCATTATATGATTATGTTGAAAACAACCGTTTTTTCATGGAGGGGCAGGAAGTATCCATGAAGAGAACGGAACGGTATAACAATTCAACTATTGATGATTTTGGCTATCGTTTGGACTTTGATTACCGTCCTACGGTCAGTCATCATTTACGCTTTGGCAGCAATTTCCTGTATCACATCTACCGGCCGCAGGATACATCATCAAGAGATCAGAATAATGAAAAAACTGTAAAGCATAGCAATTCAAGTCATTATGAGGGAAGTGAGATATCATTTTATGCAGAAGATGATATGAAAGTTTTTCCCGATGTCAACCTGAATGCAGGCTTACACTATACACTTTATCGGACAGATGGAGTGACAAACCATTCAATAGAACCGCGTTTATCCCTATGTTACAGACTTTCTGAAAAGACGGCCATTAAGACATCCTATACTGAAATGAGCCAGTTTGCACACCAGCTTTCCAGTACATACCTGAATCTTCCGACAGACAGCTGGGTTCCTTCCACACGCAAAGTACATCCCATGCGTTCAAGACAACTGGCGGCAGGTATATATATGGAACTTCCTTTTCATTTACGTCTGGATGTGGAAGGGTACTACCGTACAACCAACGGACTTCTGGAGTATGATAATGGCAATAGTCTCATGCTGCCATCTGACAATTGGGAAAATCTGGTCAGAAGCGGAAACGGAAAATCATATGGCATGGAACTTTCCATGTCATATAATCATTCCCACAATACGATTGAAGTCGGATATACATTGTCCTGGAGCAAGCAAAAATTCAAGGACTTTTATCCTGACTGGTATTTCAGTAAGTTTGACAACAGACATAAGCTGAACATATCATTCAGGCATAAATTCAACAACCGTATAGATGCTTATTCTGCATGGACTTTCCGGAGCGGTGACCGTGCTACGGTTCCGACACAATATGTAAACGGACCTTCTTTTCCGGAAGTACCCGATTCAGGAGAGCCAGAACTGGTTTATGGGAAACCAAACAATATTACTTTGCCGCCATATCATCGCCTTGATGTGGGGGTAAATTTTCGACGTACGACCAAAAAAGGATTTGAACGTATATGGAATGTCAGTGTTTACAACGCCTATTGCCGTATGAATCCTCTTTACACTAAAATTGAACGTCTCCCCGACGGAAGTTTCAGAGGAAAAGGAATCGGTATATTTCCTATTATACCTTCATTCAGTTATACACTAAAATTTTAAATGATGCGATATTTATACATATTATGTGCTTATACTTTTTTGCTTACTTCCTGTTCTTATCATTTTGAACTGGATGAAGTAGCAGAGCTACCTAAATTAGTAATGTATTGTTATCCGGGAAGCAGTGATACTACGGTAGTCCGTCTTTATCAAAGTCTTCCTGTCAGCCAAAATGGAGACTTGGGTTACGGATTAAAAGATGCAGATGTACAGGTTTGGATTAATAATGAAGCGTATAAAATGCTGTGGACAGAAGACTCCTTGCCTGGTGTTCCGGCACATAGTTATTACGTTATAAGGAAATTAATGGATGGAGAACATGTTAGAGTTACAGCCAAAAGTGGAAAACTAAAGGCTGAATCCTCAAACACAAAAATTCCTTCCCCTTTCCCGTTGAACTCTATAGAGATGTTAAGGAAACAAGATGATCCTAGCAAAATACAATTCCGTATAAATTTTACGGACAATGCTGTGGATAAAAATTGGTATGCCATAAGGGTTGTGCAAAAACAGATGATATGGAGTAATGAGGGTTATTCTGAAACAATATCTGCAATTAAATTTGAATTGGATGATGAACCGTTATTACAATCAGCTTCGGGCCTGGATGACATTCTTATGATAGAGAACGAATATTATAATAATCTCTATTTCTGGAATGATGAAAAAATCCAAGGTAAAGAATATACGCTGCAACTCAATACGATTTATCGGAATGATTATGAGGATGATTTCGTAACTCCTGACGGAAATGAACATATCAAGTGTATATATAAATATAAAGTCTTTATTTACAGTATATCAGAAGAATTCTACAGATATCTGAAATCGTTGAATGACTTAAAGAACAATGGACTCGGCAACTCAGAATTGGCCCCCATACGTTCCACTTATACCAACATAAAAGATGGCTTAGGTGTAGTTGGCGGATGCCGGATTTATCAGACACATTGGATAAATAATATATATGAAAACTAAATATTTGAATTTATGAAAAAGACAATTTTATCAGCTATGTTTCTCATGACAGGGATAGCGTGTTTTGCACAAAAATCAGGTATCATATTCGGTGTAACAGATGGACATCTCGGAAAACACACCGGATATCAGTGGATTGGTGAAGGTGTTTCACCAGAGACCAAGTGGACACCAGGCATCGGCTTCAATCTTGGCTATCAGTTCAACTTCAGATTATCAGATCGCTTCTCACTTGATGCATCTGTCCTTGGTAAGGCAGTGCAAGGACAAATCAATTCATTGGATATAGATGGGGACAAGGTGAAACCGTGGACAGATAAGGGGTGGATTTGGGGAGCATCGCTCAACGGAACTATAAATTATCGTATCTACTCAGGTTTATATGCTGGTTTAGGTATTGAACCAACATACTATTTGAAAACAGATAAATTAAAAGGTAATTCTAATAAACAAGTTATTGATTTTCCTCTGGTATTTGCTTTGGGTTATGAATTCAATAATGGTATGAAGCTATCAGCTTCATATAAACATGGCTTCAAGTCGCTGTATGAGAATTACTATACTAATAATCCCAAATCGAATAGAGAGCTTGGGGTATCTCTTTTTATTCCAATATTTAAATATTGATTAATATTAACAATTAAAAATTACAATTATGGGAAAACTATTTTAGTGCCTATCATTATCTATGGTTGTTTTATCATCTTGTAACTCTGATGATATAGTAAATGTTCCAATGGAATAAAATGAATTAAGTACATATTCTCCCAGAAGCAGTTCAGAAAATATGTTGTCTTTTTCAACTGAAGAAGAATACAATGCTTTGCTTGATTCTCTGAAGTCCTTATCTGATCAATGGGAAGCTCAATATAGGGGCTTTACATCTATGTATAAGGCTCATACAGAAGCTTTAGATCAATTGTTGTTATCCAAGAATAAAGTAGAATATGAGTCTACAAAAAATATATAAATCTTCTTCATGTATTGTCTTATTTTTAGGAATATTTACTGAATATCTTTATACCCAAAAAGGCATCCCTTTTGAGGATGCCTTTAAACAATCTATATTGGGTAAGATTATTTCTTGAAATATCTGTTGTACAAGCCTTCGAAACCTTTTCCGTGACGAGCTTCGTCTTTAGCCATTTCGTGAACTGTATCGTGAATAGCGTCCAAATTCAAAGCTTTAGCGCGAGTAGCAATACGTTTTTTGTCTTCGCAAGCACCGCATTCAGCGTTCATACGTTTTTCCAGGTTTGTTTTTGTATCCCATACGCAGTCACCCAACAATTCTGCAAATTTAGCAGCGTGTTCTGCTTCTTCCCAAGCGTAACGTTTGAAAGCTTCAGCTACTTCAGGATAGCCTTCGCGGTCAGCCTGACGGCTCATAGCCAAGTACATACCAACTTCTGTACATTCACCCATGAAGTGGTTGTTCAAGTCTTTGATCATTTCTTCGTCACAACCTTTAGCAACACCGATTACGTGTTCGTCTACAAACTGCAAACCACCTTCTGCAGCTTCTTCCATTTCTTTGAATTTAGAAGCAGGAGCTTTACACAATGGGCATTTTTCAGGAGCTGTTTCACCTTCGTGGATGTAACCACATACAGTACAAATAAATTTCTTCATAATCACAAAGTTTTTTAAGTTAGTTGTTAATTTTTTCCTATTTAATTTTTTGAGGATTTTGCTGCACATTCACTGCAAACTCCTTTGTAATATCGATGAGTTTCGTTTATTATAAACCCTTTATCTTCCAGGGTTTTTACTTCTTCTGTTTCTTCTTTATAAGGGACATCATAGATCTTTCCGCAAACTTTGCATTGGAAATGGGCATGTGCAGAAATTTCTCCGTCAAAGCAGGCATTTCGTTCGTCGATCGTTAGCATTTTGGCTGCACCGTGTTCGATAAACAACTTTAGCGTGTTGTATACAGTAGTTTTCGATAAAGTTGGTATCTCTTTACATAAAGCCAAATAAATCTCATCAATGCACGGATGAGTTTTGTGCTTGAGCAAATAATCCATAATAGCTATGCGTTGTACGGATGGCTTGATGTTATAACTAAGCAAATATTCGTAAACGTTCATGTTATATTTAGATTTTTGTAATTGTTACAATTTTAATTCAAAGGCAAAGATACAAACATTTTCTTAAATAACAAGATGCAAGCCTAAAAAATAATATCTTTTTAATTTTGTTCAATTCTATGTATAATAGAGTTTATATAATCAACGTTTTACTGGTTTCTTTGGTTCATTACAAGAACTGTTATTTTCATGGATGGGCTTTTATTGTACATTAATTGATTTTGAGTGTTTCTTTTCACAAAGAGTTTTATTGGATGCTTTTTCCGGCTTTTTCGTTTTTAATTCTTACCTTTGTTTTATATAAGTAAGGATATATGAAATTTGGTTTTGTAAAAGTAGCGGCTGCTATTCCTTCAGTGAAGGTGGCCGACTGTTTGTTCAATGCGCAACAAACCGAGAAACAGATAACTCAGGCAGAAGAGAAAGGTGTACAGATTATTATCTTTCCGGAGCTGAATCTTACCGGATATTCTTGTGGAGATTTGTTTGAACAGGGACTTCTGCTCGAACAGGCAGAATTTGCCTTGATGCAGATTATGAACAATACTCGTCAACTGGATATTATTTCCATTGTGGGATTACCGGTAGTGGTAAATTCTACTTTGCTGAATTGTGCTGTTGTCTTTCAGAAAGGAAAAATTTTAGGAGTAGTACCAAAGACTTATTTACCTAATTATAAGGAATTCTATGAGCAACGTTGGTTTGCTCCCTCTACAGCTCATTCTGATGATACTGTAGTCCGTCTGTGTGGACAGTTGGTTCCTGTAAGCGCTAACCTGTTGTTTGAGACTTCCGATGTATGTTTTGGAGTTGAGATCTGCGAGGATGTATGGGCTACGATTCCGCCTAGCTCTACATTGGCATTGAAAGGAGCAGAGATTATTTTCAATATGTCTGCCGATACAGAAAATATCAGCAAGCACCAGTATTTACGTTCTTTATTGGCTCAGCAGTCGGCACGTTGTCTGGCCGGATATGTATTTGCTTCTTCCGGTTTTGGTGAGTCGACTACCGATGTGGTATTTGCCGGTAATGCTTTGATTTACGAAAACGGTTCTCTGTTGGCTGAATCCGAACGTTTCTCATTCGAAGAACAATTGGTCATCAGTGAGATTGATGTAGAACGATTGCGCGGCGAACGATTAGGCAATACAACTTTTGCCGCAAGTGTACGGGCTTACAGTCAGCAGCCAGTAAAGCGTGTTTGCGCTGAAATGGTCAATGTGAAAGACTTGCATCTGACACGTCCGGTAGAGCCGCATCCTTTTGTTCCTGCGGGTGGCAAACTGCTTGACGAACGTTGTGAGGAGATTTTCTCTATCCAGGTAGCTGGTTTGGCCAAGCGTTTGGTGCATACACACTGCAATACAGTAGTGGTAGGTATTTCCGGAGGACTTGATTCTACACTGGCTTTACTGGTATGTGTGAAAACGTTCGATAAACTGGGGCTGTCCCGTAAGGGAATTGTAGGTATTACAATGCCTGGTTTTGGAACTACCGACCGTACCTACCATAATGCACTGGATTTAATGCAGTCTTTGGGAGTTACCACTAAAGAAATCAGCATTAAGGATGCATGTATTCAGCATTTCAAAGATATAGAGCATGACATTAATGTACACGATGTCACTTATGAAAATGGTCAGGCTCGTGAGCGTACACAGATTCTGATGGATTATGCCAATAAAGTAGGAGGATTGGTTATCGGTACCGGCGATTTGTCTGAACTGGCTTTGGGATGGGCTACGTACAATGGAGACCATATGTCGATGTACGGAGTGAATGCCAGCATACCTAAAACACTGGTTCGCTATCTGGTGACTTGGGTAGCCGAAACAGGAGTAGATGCAGAGTCACGTGCTACTTTGCTTGATATTATTGATACTCCAATTAGTCCGGAGTTGATTCCTGCCGACGAAAACGGAAACATAAAACAGAAAACGGAAGATTTGGTAGGTCCATACGAGTTGCACGATTTCTTCCTTTATCATTTCCTGCGCTTTGGCTCTCGTCCTGCTAAGATTTTCTATCTGGCAGAGATAGCCTTTAAGGATGTTTATGACCGCGAAATTATCAAGAAATGGCTGACTACTTTCTGCCGTCGTTTCTTCAATCAGCAGTTCAAGCGTTCGTGCCTGCCTGACGGTCCAAAGGTTGGTTCGGTATCGCTTAGTCCGCGTGGCGATTGGCGTATGCCGAGTGATGCAAGTTCGGTATTGTGGCTGAAGGAGTGTGAGGAACTCTGAATATCAGATTAAACTATTTTTTATTGATTATAGCTGCAATTCTTGCCTGAAGGTCTTCGGACTTTTATTTTAGGAGAGAATTGCAGTTTTTTTGTGTAAATATGAAGGTATGATATTGAAGTATAAAAATGTTTATTTATCAGATTATTCTGTATGCAATAACGTATTTCGTTCTACGATGTCGTCCGCATAGCCGATGACGTTGTCCGTATAATCGGCGTCATTGGTTTTGCAGCCGACGTCGGCGGCTATAGAACATTATTCGTTTTGTGTAAAATTTATTATAAAATGATACGGTAAAGTAAGAGTTCGTAGAGTTTTCACTATCTTTGCAACAGATTGGTTATAGCTTGGTATACTATAATTTAAGCTTTATGAAATTTTGTATACTATTGTCTGTGTTTTTCCAGTCTTTATATGTAACTGTGTAATCAATAAAATCTTATTATATGAGTAAAGTAATCCTTAATTCCGCAACACTATAATTTAACTTTATTTATAAGTTCCTGAGCAA
>ERZ860264.538-NODE-538-length-33385-cov-3.149745_pt1 | contig 33385 bp, 21 predicted proteins | sample MGYA00509980_ERZ860264 | MGnify/ENA primary metagenome ERZ860264 (study PRJEB30046, sample SAMN00715212) | human gut metagenome | study: EMG produced TPA metagenomics assembly of the A metagenome-wide association study of gut microbiota in type 2... | reverse complement strand
GATTTTCGCTCTGATGAGACGGAAAAAATTCACAAGCGACAATACGCTCCACGCCGGACCACTCACAATCAACCTCCCGGAACATAAAGTGACAGTCGGGAATAATTATATTGTATTGACGAAAAGCGAATACGACCTGTTGCTGTTTCTTATACAGAACCGCAACCGGGTAGTTTCAAAAAGTGCGATAGCTGAGCATCTCAGCGGAGATATATTTTTAAACAGTTTCTTAATGGCTGTTAGCGAGTTTGCTGTCAGTCGGTCAGTCGGAAGTTGCCGGTGAATTCGAGCAGGCTTACTTCGTCCGGTTCGGTATAGAGAAGATATATTTCCTTTACTTTATCTTTTGACATGCTGAACCATATCCGGCATTCTTCTCCATCGGATGTATGCCGCAACATTTCCTGCATGTTGTTTTTAGCGGCCAGATTTTTAGCGGAATCATTTATCCGTTTTCCTGTATCATTACCGATATCGGTTATATTCAGGATTCTCATACCCGATACTTTTCCCTTTATAGGAAGATCGTCAGGCACCTCGGCTTTATTTCCGGCAAGTTTCATGAGAAATTTCGGAATTTTAACATATTCCGCATTCTCCATATTCTTGTATTCATTGAAAATTTCATCAAATGTACCCGCCGATACAATAGGGAGTATCAAGGTGAATACCAAAGCCAAAATTGTCAGTCTTTTCATATTTTTGTCAAATAAAAATTAAACATTTTTTATTATCGAACGAGCAATAATTGATTTTTGTGACAAATTTTGATGTATACGGGCGATTCTAAAAGAATGTATAAATAATATTATTTCATAACCGTTTGAGCCATAATTCGGTAGAGCCTGTGATGTTCAGCTTCTTGCGTGTGTTGTAGATGATGGTCTGTACTGTCCGCACCGAGCGGTTGGTTGCATCGGCTATTTCCTTCGCGGACATTCCGGCGCGTATATAGGCGCACATCTTTACCTCGCTTGAAGTCAGCGAGGGGCATATTTTGTACAGCTGCTTGTAGAATTGCTGATGCGTATCATCAAAACACTGTTCGAATGTCAGACGGGAATTCCGGTCGTGCATGGTGTTTTGCAGAATATTCCTGAGAGATTTTATCTTTTCATCTTCATGTCCCACAGGATCTACCACTATTGTTTCTATAGTGGCGAAAATGTCCGTCAGTCTGCCTATCTTTTGGGAGAGGGCGGCCACATCGGCTGGTGCGTCTGTATCACATTCCGTGTCGGCATGATTGTTTCTTTTATTTTTCCTTATTGTCATGACAAGTATGACTGCCGTGACGGCCAGTATCGATCCAAGCATCCATGCGACGGTTTGTGCCGTCGAAGCTTTCTTTTCGCACTCGGCTATCTTTTTGTCTTTCGATGAACTTTCCAGATTAAAAAGAGTGGTGACCAGTCCCCCGTTATCTATATCTGTCATAAGTGAATCCTTGGCATTCATATAATTATTCATCTCCAGAGCTGCTTCTTTCCATTTTCCCTCTTTCAGATATAGCATAGAGCGTACACGTTTCACCTCTTTATTCATTATAGTCGATTCCATCCATTTTAATCGCTCGTTGTTATCCTGCATGAATTTGCGCGCCTCCGAAGTCTTGTCTTGTGATATAAGGGTTTCGAGCAGTCCGATGACAGCCGGATTGCTGTTGAAATTGCTGAGATCCATTTCCACAGATTTCCTGAAATAATTTTCGGAAAGACTATAGTCTTTCAAGTTATATGCTGTCAAGCCGAGATTCAATAAGTGAGCTAATTCTTGAGACGGAGTGTGAGACGTTTTTTCAGACTGAAGTATCTCCATGCTTTTCACAGGATTACCGAGATTAAGGAAAATTTCGGCTTTGTTGTGATTTAATATAACGGAATTATTGTCTTTAATCTTCCCGGTGGGAAGTTTTTTTTCTATCTTTTCATTGTATTTGAGAGCCAGAGAATATAGTCCTTGTTGTTTGAGAAGATCTACAATTATCAATCCAGCACGTAATGTCGATTCTTCTGATTTAAGGATGTCCGCATTCTCCACTACATAATACGCATCGCTCAGGGCTCCCGAGTAATCGGATATAGTGACTTTTGCCAGAGCGCGTGTAGCCAATAAATCCATTCTCTGAATCATTGAGTCCGTCGGATATCTTTTTATGGCTTCATTCGTCGTCTCTATAATTTCATTGAACCTTTGCGATTCCAATAATAAATTGGTTTTAATTTTATACAGGACATAGGGTGGACTGGATTCATAAGAAGAGATAAGGCTGTCGATTAAAGGAATCTTTTGAGAAGAAGACAGAGAGGAGTCCCTTAGCTGTCGACTCCAGAAATCACGGTGAAGCTCCACGTTCTTTATCCGGGCATATAATGGCAGAAGGAATGTCAGAGTCAGAATGACACAGATGTATCGTCTTGATTTCATGGAATAATTATTAGATTCCAAATATAATGATATTTTACGGCTAATCAAAAGATCTGTCGTGAAATAATTTATGGTTCTACGTATCCAAATTTTATTGATGATTGTATAATGCTGCTATACAATAAATTATATTGATACGTATTTTTTACGTATGCTTAAAATCGATGTTTACCGAAATTATCAGCTAAAGAAAAATTTATTTTAGCCTGACCCTCTTGTAACTTTGACGCCGTAACCGGGGACAACGTCGTTCCCATTAAAATCAAATGTTATGCGACAAATTATTACAATGATTTCTCTTGTCTGCGCATTGGCTCTTATGGCCGATGTCCCGGTGAGATACGCCGGATCGAATCTGCAGGAAGAACAGGTGAAAAATCTGCGGTATTCCTCAGATGCTGTAAGATCGGCGATGGTGAACCTATCTCCTTCTATGAAGAGTATGCCTGTATCGGATTTACAGCCTGAACCTGGCTCTGGAACGGAAGTGACTGTCAGACTTGACTATGATGAGACTTTAGTTAAGCCCGAAGTTCTTGTAATCGCCCGCACTGACACGAGTGAACCCGAAGTTGAGAAAGTGGAACTTTGTTATGAAGACTATGATAACTGGACTTATGATGAGAACGATCCTTCGACATGGGAGCCTCCTGTTGTATATCTGCATGAAGTGACAAGGACTTTGGAGCCGGGCCAATATCTCTTTGCCCCCTTATTTTTTAATGAAAAAGAAGAACCTGTTTTTCCTACTAAAAGCATCGAATTGGATTCATCGGATATAGTATTGGATTTTTCTCTTGAAGATGCGACGGAAGTGTTGCAGTTTCATCCCGTGACTCATGAAGGTATGGATTTTAACACGGCTCTTGTGAATAGTACGTGTGAAAGTTCTATTTATTATGTCAATCACCTGACTGTCTCTATAGATGGAAAAACGGAGTTGTTGTCCTTTGCCACTCCATTTATAAATCCTGATATGATATTGTCTCCCGACAGCCCGTTGAAAATTTATTTCTCATGTCTTTTTGCCTGTGACAAAGGAAAAGATTTTTTGTCAATGGGTCCGCTTACTGTCGATAATACAAATGGTATCAACAATGCGGATGATTATGTCGGATTACGATCGAATGCTGTCAATACGATATTTCGTCCTAATGAAGAAAGCTATCGGGTAGATGCCAAATATTTCAGTTGTTTTGGCTATAAATTTGGCATGATGCATCCGGACTTTTTCCTTCCTTCAAATACAGTTATTCTCGGCTCAGATCAAGAATATATCGGCTATAACGAATATTATTTGGCAAACCTGTCAAAAGATAATGTTCTTGAAATACTTGCTATAGATGATCTTCCTGAATATGGGTTTTCAATGTTTGACGCGCCATTAGGTTTTAGTTGTAATCTTTTTGGCACTGTTCCCCCTTTTTATAGTGAAATAAATGGCAAAATCTATGGTGCATGGCGTCCTTTGGGACAAATAGGTGTGGATTATGCGTGTGGCATGAATATGCCATTTGCCGGAATTGAAAAAGGCAGTTATGTATTGCCTGAACCAAACATGAATTTTGCAATGCCGTTTGAACGGGATAAAGAAATACTTTTTGGCAATAATACACCGATTGTTCAATTCACCACGTTATCTTCTTCATCATTCAAATTTAATTTCATAGGTCGTCTTCAGGAATCCATGAACGCTGATCTTATGGCTTCAGATATCAGGATGACTCTCTCGGGTGAAGATATATCGGCGATGTTCGGCGAGACCGGATGTCCGGATATCGAAGGAATGATTTCTACGGTCAGTAAAAATCCCGGCCCGTTGGAAATCGATTTGAGATGCTCCAATCGCCTTATAGACGGGAAGGTGCCGGCGACTACTGCCATGACCATGAATTGGGATGCGTCTGCCGGGAAGACTCCTCCTGCGTTGCAGATGCTTCAGTTCAGGGATCTGGAGGATAATGTTACCGACAGATTTGTTTCCAAAAATGATGCGGTGATGAATTTTGCGGCCGGTTGTTTTTATTTCAATGAGGAAGTGATTGCATATGATTGTGAGCGTCCGTTAGAAGTGATCGCCGAGGTGGCGCCTCGGGGTACGGAGAATTTCTCGGAACTGACAGTGATCGAGATGCCCGAAAAATTCTATATGCCCGGCTACGGAGCATTCTACACCGCCTCGTTGGAAAGTATTGTCGATGACAGCCCCGACGGTTGGTATGACGTGAGGATAACGCTGCATGGGGAGAACGGCACGCAGGTTCAGACCCTGAGTCCGGCTTTCCATATCGGCGATTCAAATAGTGTGATGGATATTGCCGCAGATTCCGTAAGAGTGGAAGGTTCGGACATCATCGCCCTGGAAGGAAGCCGGATTTACGACATGGACGGACGCGAACGTATGGCGCGCGGTCTGGAGAGAGGAATATATCTTGTCAGGACCGGTGCCGGCACCTGTAAGGTAGTGGTGAGATAAATAAATTTAGAAATAAAACAGCCGGATGCTTCGAAAGTATCCGGCTGTTTTATTTCATATTGTCCGGTAGGAGGAAAAATAATTGGAATCCGGTTATATGGTCAATCCGGACTGATTGCCTATCTGAAAAGTTTCGGCAGGAATTCGGTCAGATATATGCGCCAGTTTTTCCATATGTGCCCCTCTCCGGTCTCGTAATATTCATATGGATATTTCTTGCTGTCAAGCAGTTCACGGTATTGTTTATTGGCGTCGTAAAGGAAATCCTTGTCGCCTATCGCTATCCAGTATAAGGCTGGTTTCTTGTCGAACTGTGTCTTTAGTTTTTCTTCAAAATCTGAATATATTGGTGATTCCACACCTTTGGTCGGCAGAATGGCTGCCGAGAAGAGGCCGACATAATCGAACATGTCAGGATTTGCCTTTGATATGTGAAGCGAATGGAAACCGCCCATCGAAAGTCCGGCTATGGCTCTCGAGGCTTTCTCTGCCTTTGTGCGATAGTGCGAGTCTATGAAATTCACCACATCTGGAAATGAAGTCTCGAAAGATCCGTCCATGGTCTTTGGCAGTTGGGTGGTGGGTGCTTTCAGTCCTTCCGAAGTCTCTCCCGGTGCCGCCTCCTGCGATGCATTGCCGTTTGTCATGACAACTATCATAGGCTTCACCTTGCCCTGTGCGATAAGATTGTCAAGGATCTGCGCCGCTCTTCTCTGTCCATGCGTTTTCATCGCCTCCCATACCGTGAAGCAGATAGAACACCGGATACCGCTCGTTACTGTCCTCATAACCTGCCGGTGTATAGACTGTGAGTCGCCGGTCCATTCCTAAGGACGGACTTTCATACCACACCTTGGATACGGTGCCGTGAGGAACTTTGTTCACGCTGTAGAGGTCTGCCCGGTCACCGGGTATGATAAAGATATTTGTCACCGACGCCACGTCCCTGAGCTGATAAACGTTTGACAGATCAGTCATCTTGAGTGAATCTACTACAAATGTATAACTGTAAAGTTCCGGTGCGAGAGGCGCGGGAGTCGTGTATTCCCACAGCCCGTTGCCGTTTTTCTTAAGGTCGGCATGACCTGGGCCATCGAATTCGCCGAAAGGAGTCTTTATTTTTTCTGTCGGCAGAAAATCTCCAGTCACCTGCACCAGATTTGCGTTCGGTGCGTTAAGCCGGAATGTGACGGTCTTGTCCTGATTTACTTCCGGAGAGATGATTGTCGGCACTCCCCAGAGAGCCTGCTGTGCCGAGGCCGATAACAATGCCGGCAATAGCATGGCGATAATTAAAGATTTTTTCATGATAGGTTATTTTAGTTTTAAGAGTAAACCATATTCTTAAGCTATCTTTATAACTGTCAGGATAGTAATTTTAGTCTGTCTGCGGGTATTTAAGATCACTTCAGGAAGGATTTCAGCATATCAGACCATAAAAAAATAAAAAAATTTTGATCGGAAGCGAACAAACCGAACCCTACAATTGTATTATAGTCAGAAATCGTTTCATGATGTTAGGTTAGTTCGAAAAGTTATTATTGAAAAGTCACCCGCCGATGTGAATCGGCGGTTTCTTTTTGTCCCTATACGAAAATATATTTTCCAACAGATTATTATGTTTATGAAATGAAAAATCCCCTGAAAGTCACATATGAACTTTCAGGAGATTTTTGATACAGAACCGTTCATCGGCCTGGAATGTCCCTGTTTCGAAGAAAGATGTGCGTCAGTGTCGGAGCAGCGCCTCTCCGAGGCGCTGACAATGATTATAGGCTGGTTATCTTACCATTACTTTCTTGACGGTATTGCCGGCTTTGACGACGTATACACCGCAGTCTGTGTCTATGACAAGTCTCCGCTTTCCTTGGCCTGAGAACTGTAAGGTTCCGTCTGTGTTCCATACTGACACTTCCCGACCTTCTGCATTTTTGACGATAATACATCCGTCATCAGCCGAAATTTGCAAAACATTTTCTCCGGGCGCCTCCACACCTGAACGTTCGAACAATATGTGGGCTACATTTGATGCCTGCGAATAACCGGTATCATACAACGCCAGCACGACATAGTCATATTCTTCGCCGTCAATAACTTCCGAATCCACATATACGGTTTCCCCGACGGTGGAATTATTTATTTTTATACCGTCCCGATAAACGTCATAACCCAGAAGATCTGAGCCGGAAGCTGCATTCCCCGGTATAAAGGTCACATCATCGATCATCAGCATGAAAGAACCGCTCGCGCAACTGTGTATTGCGAAATGAGTGGCGCCTGCAGGTATTGTGGCTTCATAAAGTGTCCATTCTTCAGGTACTTCTTCGGCACCGGCATTCTCTATAAGTTTAAAGTCCGTCGGATCAGTACTCCCCATGATGTAATAAATCTCTATTTTCTCGGGGAAATCCTTCCTTAGGCTTTTCGCATAGAAGCTTATTGTCTGAGCCTTTCCGCAAAGAGCCGGCGAGACGGCCCAGTCATCGGTCGGTCCGTCATCCCAACGGAATAGGGCAAACAGGAATTTTGTGCCACTGTGTGCTTCGGTATTGCTTACTCCGGCTACAGCTTCCTCTGTAGTGTCCCAGGCCCAGAATGAGCCGGTTGTCACACCTGCAATGATATTCGGAATATCACGGCCGAGAACTCCGCCGACAGCTACTTTGTCTCCATCCACGAATATCCAGTCGCCATATTCGGCACTGAAGGGGTCGGCATCTTCGAAATCATATGTGACAGGCTGGGTAGGTATTTCGTCCAGAATCGGCTTATCCCACGTCAGGACCACGCTGTTGTCATCATTGGCCGCTGTCAGATTGTTTGCTTTGGGAAGGGCCGACAGTTTGGGTGTCACATCGATAACAGGAGTCCGGTTGTCAGACAGATCTTTGTCAGGACCATAATCGATGACAGCGTAATACGAAACCGGCTCCGTGGCGAGTGGCGACATTTCCTGTTCGAAACTGATTACGGCGTTCGCTCCCTCCTCTAAGGCATTACAAGTCTTTGTAGCCACGTTCTGACCGTTCTTTAAGAGATTTACTGAATAAGATGCAGCCGTACTGCTCCCGAAATTGGCGACTTTTACATCAACATTGAATGTCTTTCCACAGGCCACTTTCGGAGGCGCGGAAATGGTCAGGGCTTTAAGATTGTGCTCAAGCATCGATCCTACGCCTATGTTGTCAAGTAGTGTATATTCATAAAGTTTAGTGATAGCGGTAATCTTGATCTGGATTACCTTGTCAGCGTAATCAGACAGATCCAAACTTATCTTCGACCATTTTTCAGGTACGCCTTTGCAGAGTGCGTCGACGGTGTTGCTTAATAATTCCGTGTATTTCTCTTCTCCAAACTCGCGTACGGAAACGACAAGTTCATTGACATCCCGTTCTCCATACTCGTTCCTGAGATTGTAGGTATAGAATGTAAGGCCCGGATCGACCATTCCGGCAAGACTTATGAGACCAGTCGAGAGATCTCCCCATGTGTCCTCGGCGAATCCTACACAACCGAAATATTTGTCGTCATCTTGTCCCGCAAGTTCCAGGGTTGATGAGTCATACACTTTCCACCGCGATGTATTAGGATTCTCAAAACCGATTATGTAATTTAAATCTCCTGACTCCTGCATTCCGGCGTAAGGTGTTCCCAAAGGAATCATGGCTGAATAAGAACCTTCGCCCTCTCCTCTCTCGGTGACTCCGAAAACGGCGCATTGCACGAATTCCTGTTTTCCGCTTTCCACAGCCTGGAATGAATAGCTTGTTCCCTCGATATTGTCGGATATAAGTTCGAGATTCTCGTCCATATAACGATATACGTTATACTTGACCAGTCCCGGGGCAATGGGATTGCCGAGATAGTCGCATGTTATTTCATCCCAGCTCAGAACGGCTTCTCCCGTATTTGAAGTTGACTCGATTCTGACATTCTGAAGTGTGGCGGGAAGATTGGTGCCCATAAATACCACAGTTGAGGAGGGAATACCGCTTCCCTCGGAATTGTATGGAGTTACAATGTATTGTGCGTCTCCTCCTTCTGTCGCCACATCTTCGAAGGTGATGCGGTCTCCCGGTGTCGGAGTGTCGAACACTTTGACAAGTTTTCCGTCGCGTGTCACTTCTATTTTGGTCAGCGATCCCAAAGACTGCCCGTTAATGGTCAATTCCGGCGCCTTGAACGAAATTGTCGCCTTGAAGTCTCCTTCTGCGTCCGGAACGGCTTTCAGATCAGATACTTCTCCGGGTGCCAGTGCCGAGATGCCCGGTTCTATGCTTATATCGCTCAGATTAAGATAGAGCTGATATATATCGGATATTCCGTGGAATCCGATATAAAGCTTTCCATCTGCATCCGATGTCGCGAATTTAGTAAAAGTATAAGGCGTTTTATTTCCCGACAATTCGGTTGGAGAAAGAAGTGTCCTGTCCATCCCTTCGACTGTCGGTGCGTTGCCGTATTTCACTTCTATACGTTCCGTGCAGTCGCTTCTCTGGTTGAAAGCTGTAAATGTCACGGCATAAGCCTTGTTTGCCTCTACCTTTATAGGAGGTGTGATCAGCCAGTCGTCCATTGGAATGGCTCTGTTATATTTGCATCGCACATAATTCCGGTATACGTCCCATGTGATGCCGTCTTCGTTGGTGTCGATGACTGTCCAGCCGCTGAGGCCGTCGATGTCGAATTCCGGAATATAAGGAGGTGTTATGGACCCCAGTACAACGTTGTTGGAGACACCGGGTGAAGAGACATTGTTGTCAAAGACGGCATATACTTCATATCGTAAGTTAGTGATTGATTCCGGTTCCTCCAGCGTGAAAGTATAATAGGTTTCCGAAATATGGTCTGCCACTTCGTTTCCTTCGTTGTCACGGATGTTGTAAGTTATTTCCGAGGGGTTGATGTATCCTCCGTTGATAGATCCGGTGACGGCGGTCCATGTGAGATGCATTTTGCTGTCATGATATTCTGCGGATACTTCAGGGGCTTCCGGCGTATCTGTCCCCACCCATACATTACGTATGACAGACTTCGGACCTTCGCCCGCGGAGTTTCTTGCATATGCCTTGAAGGAATACATGCCGGCGTTCTCCATGGTCAGAGGGATGACTGTCTGTGATCCGTAGTCGGCGGTTTTCTGTGCTATGATTTCGTTGTGTGCCTCCACTATTATTTCTCCCGGTTCCGAGACGTGGGTACCGTTGTAAAGTGAAGAGGGAGCCATTATTGTCGCGTGGCCTGTGAGGCTTCCATCCTCGAAAGATATCTGACATGATTCCAAAGCTGCGGGAGCTTCGGGTTCTGCTTCGGGTTCTGCTATGTACATGCCTACGATCTCTTCATTATTGGGAAATTTATATATAGGGGTGGCGGTTCCGGTATTCAGATCGACCTCACACAGTAGACCTGTAGCATCAAGCGGGCATACGTTCCAGAACATTCTGTCGGTTGAAGGATCTATTACGGCGCTGGAGATATATTTGGGAAGCTGTCCGGTACTTCCGATCTCTGTCGTATTCCCCGTATTCTTGTCCAGACTGTATAATTTCGAGTCTAATGTGTCATATTCTTCATCCACGATTCTCTCTATGGCATAGTATTTTCCATTGGAGCTAACTGCGAGGGCGCACCATATGTCTCCGTCCATCTCGCGGATCACCGTGCGTTCATAATTTTGTGAGGTATAGCTTATAGTGCCGAATGTATAGCCTGATCCGTCATTATTGTAGAAAAAGCCATATATCTCTCCGTCTGTGGGATCGACGGTGAGTGCCATCGGGACGGCATCCATGCCGGCTGCATTGAAACAGAACAGCTCTTCTCCCGATTCCGCGTCATAGCCGTAAATGTCTATAAATGGTAATCCGAAAAAATCCACATATTCCGTGGCATAATAAATGCCGTCTTTAAGTACGCCGTTCCAGGTTGCCTGCGTACGGAAATCACATATGAAATCCTGCTGCTCGTCAAAAGGAATGGAATATACTCCGATTGCCGCATCATTCACCCAGTTGTCGGCTGCTATTACGGTGCCTCGCAGATCAGGATATTCTCCCGCCGGCTTCTTAATTATTGCATTCGCATGTTTGTTGGGTCTGCAAGATCCTTTGGCGGCATATGAGCCTTTTTTTGTTGTTTTGGACGGTTTCTTCATAATGGCAAGGCGGTTGCTTCCGGGGCCGCGTTTATGAATATTCTCTGACTTATCAACTTTCTTTTTGACGGCAGTGGTTCTGGCTGATTGCATTGCTTTGCTGTCTTTCAGCTCTGTCGACATCGCCTGTGCCGCCGATATGCCTGCTATGACAAACACTGCCGAGAGAATCCATGTAAATAGTTTCTTCATAATAGTCATCCTTGCGGTTTCAATTGTTACATCCCGCTTTCCGCCGAAACCTTTCCGGAAAGCATCGCGCTGTTTTCCGATAATCCGGACATATATCTGTTCTCCGGCAAAATTAGCTTCTTAAGGCATTTTGTCAAAAATCATATTTACTTAATTGATGGTTAGAGGGGTCTATAAGTGTGTTTAAAACACACTTAGATTTATTAATCGGTTTATATATAGATATTTAATAATAAATATACGACCGTTGCCACATATGTTCTAAGTATGATAGTCAGCACCTCGTGATGGCTTTATATTGATTTTTATCAATAAAAGCATAGGATTTTTTAATTATTTTATTTACTTTGCAGAAGTAAGCAGGTTCATGAGTCCAGACTCCTTTCTGAATCCTTTTGATATTGAAAATGAATTTATCCGTTGTTTCAGGTAATTGCCGCTGCTGTATCATGGCAATAATATTTTTGCTGTCGATATTTGAGCCGTCTGTCATCGCTGCCGATCGTTTGTCAAATATTAAGTCCGATTATTACAGGAAGAATTTCGAAGACACACAATTGCCGGTTGCCAGACGTATTCTGTATGCTGACAGTCTTATGGCGGAAAATCCGGAAGATGTTCCGTTGTCGGTCTATAACCTCAAATCAAAGATGCTTCTGGATGAAGGCAGATTGACGGAATCGTTGAAGATACTTGCAGAGATGCAGAAAAAGATCCCTCGGGACTCGCTGCGTCTTAAATATGATGTCATGATAAAAACCGGTATTGTCCGTTATAACGGCAGCGATTATTGCGGGGCCGTGGATATGGCCTACAGGGTGCTTCATGAGCCGAAACCGGATTCATTGCAGTATTTTGACTTGTATGCCTATTGGATAATCATAGATTTTTATAGGACCGCCCGGCAATGGCCTTTGGCATGGAAATATCAGGAAGCGGGTCTCGAAAAATTGAAAACTCTTCCTGTATCTTCTCTTTTCCCTGCCGAAGAGCATGATTATGTCGAGAGTGTGTTTCATCAGAGCGGTGCCTCTCTTTATCTCGCCACACATCAGCCTGACAATGCTTACGATGAACTTGACAAATCGATTAAACTGAGCAAAAACGATAATCTCACTTTAAATAACTATACGACTTTTGCCGAGATCGCATATCAGAAAAATGAATATGGACTTGCCGAGCATTATTATAAGGAGGCACTTAGAGTTTCCGGTAAAAGTCCGGCTTGCCACTATAATGCCAACCATGCCGTTGTCGGCTGGGTAAAGATGATGTTGGAAAAAGGGGAAGTGAAGCGTGCCGACTCATTGATGCATGTATATCGGAAGGAAATGATGACAATTAAGAAAAGCCCGTTGGAACGCATGCATCTCGAAAATATGGCCCGATACTACCATCTTCTTGGAGATTATGACACTGAGGCCAACACTTTGAGAAGGGTTATAGAACTTTCCGATTCTCTTCATCAGGCCTCGTTGCTTATCGGTTCCGGAACAGTCCCGAATCGATATGAATATGAGGAAGTGGCCGATACAATCTCGGATCTTAAGTCGGGAAAAAGAAATATCACGGTCTGGACGATAGTGATCGCGTCTTTTCTTATCGTGGTATTGATATTGTTTTATATTTATGTCCGGAAATTTTACAAAAGCAGACGAAACGTTTCCGGGCTGCAGAAGGAACTCCTGGCTATAGAAGGACGCCATAAGGAAGCTTCACTCGAGGCAGAGGAATCCATGAAAACTCAAAGTCAGGAACTTTCGACTATGGCCATGTATCTTGCTCGGCTTGACGATGCGTTCGGTAGCATACGCGATAATGCGTTATCAAAAAATGAGGAGCCTGAAGAACGTCTTCTGGCGATCCGGAAGATTGTGGATGAGTTGCAGATTCAGAATAACGCCTGGGAGATGTTCCGCACATATTTCAATCGTGTGCATCAGTCTTTTTTCGAAAAACTGCATTTTTTACATCCGAATCTTACCAATGCAGAGAGTCGCATGTGTGCCTTTATACTTATGGGACTTACCACAAAGGAAATAGCGGCGTTTACCAATCGCTCCCCCCGGACAGTGGAGGCCATCAAATACAATATACGCAAAAAACTCGGCACTTCCGAATCTACCGAGAATTATCTGCGCTCGCTCGCTTTGAGATCTCTCTGAGGTAATGGTCACGTAATGAAATAGCGAAATATGAATAAGGAATAATTCCGTTTGGGAATTATTCCTTATTTTTATATTCCGACGAGTCCGTCAGCGTTTGATGACCCGGAATGTCTTGCCGTTGATTCTTGCGAGATACATACCCGGAAGGAGTCCGGCGAGACTTATGTCGTGATTGTCACTGTTTATCAGCAGTGAGCCGTTGAGGTCGAATATCTCTGTGGAGGCCTCGCCGGTGACATTGATATGCATGATGTCGGTGACAGGATTGGGACTGAAGCTGATGCTGTTGTCAGCATCCTCGATATTGTCGATACCGTTGCCGAGTGGCGTGTAACTGTATGTAGAGGTCATGGCTGACCATTCTCCTCCATCACCTGTATACTGTATGGTTTTCATAATTGTATAGTCCATCTTTAAATCCTGCCATACGATGCAGTTCGCTGCCGGAATATTGAAGTCGTATTCGACACCATCTCCCCAATTGGGATCGTAAGCTCCGCCGTTCCAGAGATAAGCAAGTTTTTCGGTGCGTACATCTACATTATCATAAGCATATGTGAACATGCTGAATTTCCGGAATTCAAGTGGATCTCCCTCGCCGAAATTCAGGTAATTGCCAAGTTCATGACGCGATTCGATTACATTTCGGGCGTCATCGTAATCATATTCCTCATGTGTTTCGGCTGTCTTGACATTTTCTTCATCCTGACTATAGACGTATGTTTCTCCATACTGGAGATATTTTTCGTCAAGGAATTGATATGATTCTTCAAAAATGTCGATGAGCGTGCCGTTGCCCAAAGCATTCTGTTTCTCATGTATGAACGTAGCATTGCCTGCGCGGTCATATTCCTTGACAAGAATATCATATATGTCATCTCCCGCTTCTGTGAGATACATGTCACGCTGCATTCTCACACCTCCGTTATCAAGCGGAGTATATTCGAAGGTACAGTAAGCGCTTATTTCCCAACCTTTGGAGATGTCATGGACCATGTAAGTGGTTTCACCGCTCTGGCATCCCTCTTCGTCATATGTGAAATTCGTGCGTCTGCTGTATAATGGCCAGCCTTTCCAGGCATAGCATCCTGTCCAGTCGTTTTCATCCGGATTAAAGTATTCATCAGTCTGGAGTATGATATTTCCATTCTCGAATTCCTGTCTGACTCTGTAATAGTAAGTCCAGTCCTCACCGTTCCACAGGCTGAAGCCGTAAAGGGTGACATGTCCGTCGGCATCATATTTGTAGACGGCCTTGTCATCTCCAGGTTCCCACCCGGTGCCGTTCCAGTTGTATGTCTCGAAGCTTGTCTGGAGTCCTTCGGGCGACCAGGTCGCCTTGTTGCGCATGACAGGCATCCATTGTCTTGTATCCGGATCATACATCGAAACAGTTTCATCGATGATGTTATTGTTGTCATCATAGGTGTATTCACCTTTCTCCGACGGAGTCCATACGTTGTCGGAATAGTATGAGATGATTTTCTCGATTCCCAGCTTACGGTCGTTGTAGCGGAATTCGTTCATCATACCCGACATTCCGTCTAACGAACGCCCCCATTGTTTCAGGCAATAGCCGTCTTCGTCCCATTCGTATCCGTATTCTTCAATCGGGTTCCAACTGTTGCTTTCGCGGAACTCGTTTATGCGCAGATGAGAGAGTCCGTTGTTGAAATATTCGAATCTCTGGCGCGCATACTCTTCTTCGCCTTGGGTGATAAGTATCTCGTCAAGTCGGTGTGTCTTTGTTCCGCCGTTGACGCGTGATAAGGACACAGGCATTTTGTCGTCGAAGTCGAATCGTCCCGGTGCCTTTTGTGTGGCCAAAGCCCTTATGCGGCGTGCGGTCTCGGCTCCGCGGCGTTCTTGTCTCGGAAGTTCCACTGCATGAAGCCGGGGTTTTATTACTGTTGTTGTCGGCTCGGCGTAAACGGTTGCCGTTACACTCAAGGTCAAAGCGAGAAGTAGTGTCATCTTCATAATTGTGAATTTTGAGGTGAAGTTTACGGCGGCAAATTTATAGTATAATCGCTTGAAAACCAAACGCAACAGTTTTCATTTTATGAATTGCCAAGAGATTGCGCCTTTTGCAAGGCAATTTTCCGGAAAATGGAAGGAGTGAGGCCCGTAAACTTCCGGAATGCCCGGATAAATGTTGACTGCGAGCCGAATCCCACCTTCTGTCCGATGGCCTCGAGTGTCAGATTGGCGCATTTCTCGGGCGAAATGAGGAGTGCCTGTGCCTCGCGCACACGGCGCTCGTTTACGAAATCCGTGAAGTTATGACCGAAGATGTCGTTGATTACTTGCGACACATATTTTTGGTTGGAATCCACCAACTCCGCGAGACGGGACAGAGAGAAATCCGGACTCATGAAGTCTGATGAATTTTCCATAAAGTTCTTAATCTTCTCGGCGAGTGCGTTCCTGTCATAACCAAATGTCTGAGGTTCTTGCGAAGTGGCCTCTGCCTGGTCGGTGCGATTGGCCGTAAGGTTGCGGTTGAATTCAAACAGTTCATTGTACGACCGGTAGAGTTTCCGTTTCTGTAGATACACCAAGACCAGCAGCGCGAATATCGCAATCAATGAAACCGACACTATCAGAATTATGATGCGTTGTGACCGCGCTTCCTGTTCCTTGATCTGGCGTTCGGCCTCGAGGTCGTCTATGCGTTTTTCGATCTTGCCGAGTTCGTACAGATTCTGTATGTTTCGTATTCGGTAGAATTCTCTCACTGTTTCGTCACGTCCCATCAACGAGTCGCGCAGATCCAGAAGGGAATCCTTGTAATTGCGGGAGAGTCTTTTGTCGATAGGATCATACCAGTCGGCCAGCCCTTTCAGTGATGTGGCTATAAAATCGTTGAATCCGTGTTTCTCGGCCTCGTTGTGGAGTTTTGTCAGATATAGAAAAGTGGAGTCCCGTTCTCCGGACTTCTTATATAGCAGATACAGCTTTTCGTAGACATGGCAACGGTAGTAAGGAGTGTCGGCTTCTCCGCATGCCTTTATGAAATGTCTCGCTGCCTCGGGCACATTTCCTTCGAGATCAAGTATGAGTCCCTTGTTATAGAGCATCATATAGCGGTTGTCACTGTCAGATGCCTCTACGGTTTTTGCCGCCAGTGCGAAAGTCCTGCGTGCCTTGTCGAGCTTGCCCATGAGGCAGTAAGTCCCGGTCATGTTCGTGAGAAGATTGGACATTACCTTGCGGTCGGAATGCGGGCTGCGGAGCGAATACGCGGTCTCATAATATGCTGTGCCTTTCTCGTAATCTCCGAAATAGCAGTAGATGTTGCCGATATTGTTATAAAAATTCATGGCTTTTGCACCCTCTGGACAGGATTCTGTGATTTTCAGACCTATTATATATGTCTCTAAAGCTTCGGTGAATCGTCCGGCTGTAAAAAGCAGGTTGCCGCGACTTAGAAAAGCATTGACCGCCTTTTCTCTATCGCCCAGAGGAGAGGACAAGTTGACACGTTCCGTTATCTTGGTGTAACATTCAAGGGCACTGTCGGTCATCGCACGGCTTTTATACGAGTCTCCGAGTGCGATAAGATGTGCGATGTCCAATCTGGTATTGTTGTCGGAGGGCTGTGCGCTCTCCATGTTGGAGCCCGCTGACGCGACAGTCAGTGTAACGGAGTACAGAATTAGTAAGGAAAATGACAAGCACCTCAATACCCAATTAGAGATTGATTTGACTGGATTATGGTGAAGTCGATTCATTGTCAGGTTACATAAGGTATATGGGACTGTTCGGGGATGAGTCATACCTTAGTGCCGGAACCTCGGTCACTAATGCTTTATCCCCGCATTTCATCTGCAAATATAATTAATATCATCTATATATGCACAATGATTCGATAAAATCGCAGGTTGTCCGGAGCCGGGGGTTAAACAATACATCGTTTTCAGTTGTCTAAAATATAAGGGAACACCCTATTATACTTTAGACAACTTTTATGAATGACATATTCGTAATCATAGCACTTATCTTGCTAAACGGACTCTTCTCCATGTCGGAGATAGCTTTGATATCTGCACGCAAATCGCGTCTTGTCTCAGATGCGCGACAAGGAAGCCGGGGAGCCGCCACGGCACTTAAGCTCGCCGATGATCCCGACCGGTTTCTATCGACCATCCAGATCGGCATCACTCTGATTGGCATTCTTACCGGTCTTTATTCGGGAGCGGCTTTGGCCGAGGATGTGGGGCTGTTGCTTCAGAAGACAGGTCTCTCTCCACATACCGCGCGTACCATCGGACAGATCGTGATAGTGGCGGTGGTCACCTATCTGTCGATTGTCGTGGGCGAGCTTGTACCCAAACGCATAGGTCTCGCTGTCGCGAACTCTGTCGCGAAGATCATAGCTCCGCCCATGCGTCTCCTCTCGGTGGTGGCCATGCCAGTGGTGTGGTTGCTGTCGGCCTCCACATCCCTTATAGTGAAGATGCTCGGTATCGGGAAAAACAGCAACAATGTCACCGAGGAGGAGATAAAGTCGCTGATACAGGATGGCGCCGATTCGGGAGAGGTGAAGAAAGTCGAACAGGATATAATGGAACGTGCGCTGGTGCTCGGCGATCTGCGGGTTTCATCCATCATGACTCCTAAAGTCGATGTCGCGTTCATGCATGTTGACATGACTGCCGACGAGGTCCGCGGACGCCTTGCCGCTGAATTGCACAGTTCCTATCCTGTCTATTGCGACAGATCGAGAAGCGCGGTCTGTGGTGTCGTGTCGCTCAAGCAGCTTATTCTCGCTCTGGACAATCCCGCATTCTCCCTTCGCGATGTGATGGGCGAACCGGAATACTTTCCCGAGGTCATGAATGTTTACGACGCTCTTGATGTCATGAAGACTAAAAACGTGCACTTCGCTCTGGTCTGCGATGAATTCGGCGATATGACCGGAGTTATCACTCCGAGTGATATCCTTGACGGTCTTGTCGGCACCATGCCGCAGGAAGAGATCGTGACCGACATTGTGCGTAATGCGGGCGACGACAGCTGGACAGTCGACGCCCAGACGCAGATATATGATTTTCTCAAATTTTTCGGACTTGAGGAGCTATATAGCCCCGCGTCATATTCCACATTGGGCGGACTTATTCTCGAAGAACTGCGGCATGTCCCCTTCGTAGGGGAGAAATTGGGATGGAATTGCCTTTTATTCGAGATCTCATCTATGGATGGTGCCCGGATCGGTAATGTGTCCGTGCGTAAGAAATCATTATCGTCCGGGCCGGTGGAGGCATAACGGTCATTTCACGAGCCTGTCAAGCAGTTCGTCAAATTTGGAATCGAGCATCCTGCGGGCATCTTCTCTTCCGCACGCGGGTACTGCGATCAGTATTCCGGGATGAGAGGGAGATGTCTGGATTATGGCGCTTTTTACGGCAGCCATCCATCTGTAGCGTTCCTCCGGCGCAAGATCAGGAAACGGCACCCCGTCCGGGCTGAATGCGCCAAGCTGTGTCCTCAGTCTCGTTATGTCGGCTTTAGGCGAAAGCCGCTCTATACGCTCTTTATCCACATGCAGTCCGACACGCATCCACCGGTGACGTTTAGACATCATCATAAGACCTACGTTGACAAACTCGCCGCGCTCGAGATCCGGCACATATCTCAGCAGACAATATTCATATATGATCTTTTCCGGCGTATCATTCATGACAGTGACAATTTATCTCGTTGACGCAATGCTTCTTCGGTAAATATATGGCTTTCCGCCAGCCGTTTTGTCAGAAAAGTGCGGTATCCCTCTCTTTTTTCTGCCACGGAAATGCCGCTTCCTTCCTCCTCAAGCCATTCATCGGGTATCATGTCCGTTATTTTTGAGAGTGTACGCGGAGTGATGGCCTGGCGCATAAGGGAATCCACCTCTTTCAGCCTGTCCGCATAGGGCAGAAGCACATGCCGGCTGATATAGCCGAAAGGATCAGCGGCTGCTTCCTCGGGATTGCGCCAGGAATGATGGAAATATAGAGAGGCACCGTGATCTATTAGCCACAGTTCGTTATGCCATATCATCATGTTCGGGTTGAGCCGCGTGCGGTCCACATTTGTCAGGAACGCGTCGAGCCAGACAAGCTTCGATGCAGTCAGACCGTCCACTTTGTTGACTATGGGATCAAATGTCGCGGCTCCCTCCAGAAAATGCAGCCCGAGGTTGAGCCCTTCCGAATTGCGCAGAAGTTCCTGCACTTCCTCGTCAGGCTCGGTTATTCCGAAAGCTTTGTCAAGGTCAAGAAGCACCGGCTCCGGAGTCCTGAATTTTAAAGCTTTCGCCACAAGTGTGCCGACAAGTTCGGATATGAGGGCCTTCTTGCCGTGTCCGGCGCCCCTGAGCTTTATCACATATCTGAAACCGTCTCCCGCTTCACCGAGCACGGGAAGTGAGCCGCCCTCGCGCAGAGGCAGTATATATCTTGTAAGTTCCTCTTTTCTTAATTCCATATATCTGCAAATTTACAAAATCCACGACAGTTTAACAAATAGCCCCCTCCGTCGTATCGGCCTTACTGTCATTATTGCTTTTCCGACCGGGAGCAGCCTCTCTCCGAGACGTTGAATAAAGTGTGACCACCATATAAATGCATTTATGAGGTACCGGATAACTCTCTCCGGTACCTCATGAATGCATTTGCACAAACGGTTTCTAAAAACCGTGTTATTTGTCGAAGATCGTCTTTATCGATCCGAGCGACGACAGGACGGAACTTGCCTCATAGGGCACATATACGGTCTTGTTGTCCTTGCCCGAGGTCATCTCGCGCAGTGTGTCGATATATTTCATGGCGAGCATATAGGCTGCCGGATCGGTCTTGCCGGCCGTCACGGCTTCGGCGACTTTGCGTATGGCGTCGGCCTCGGCTTGAGCGTTGAGGATTATGGCCTGCGCCTCTCCCTGCGCGCGCAGGATTTCCGACTGTTTGTGTGCCTCCGCCTCGTTTATGCGCGATGCTTTCTCTCCTTCCGAGCGGAGTATGAGCGACTGCTTTTCGCCTTCGGCATTCAGGATTTCCGCACGCCTGTTGCGCTCGGCCTGCATCTGTTTCTCCATCGCCACGCGCACGCTTTCGGGAGGAGTGATGTCCTGAAGCTCCACACGGTTCACTTTTACGCCCCATTTGTTTGTGGCGTCGTCGAGGATCGCCTGCAGCTTGGTGTTGATGGTGTCGCGCGAGGTCAGCGTTTCGTCAAGCTCAAGCTCGCCGATCACGTTTCGGAGGGAGGTCTGGGTCAGTTTCTCGATAGCGTTGGGGAGATTGTCTATCTCATAGACAGCCTTCTTGGGATCGGTGATCTGAAAGTAGAGGAGAGCGTTGATCTCTGTGGTGACATTGTCGCGCGTTATGACCTGCTGGGAGGGAAAATCATACACCTGTTCGCGAAGGTCGATCACGGTTGTCGCCAATGTACGCACATAATATCTGCCGGGACCGTTCGACTCCACGCGGCGCGTATATATTGTCTTCGGTTTGTCGACAAAGGGAATTATGAAGTTAAGACCGGGCGACAGGACGCTGTGAAAGCGTCCCAGACGCTCGATGACGCGAGTTTCCGACTGCGGCACGACTTTCACGCCTGCCGAAATGATGACGATGGCGAGCAATATCACTACGCCCAGAACAATATATGCCATATCCGTTTATTTTAATTTATTCTCATTCTCTTCATTCTTATTCTCTTCCACTGTCAGTATGATGCTGTCGTAAGATGTGACTGTCACTTCTCTCCCTGCCGGGATCACATAGTCGACGCCCGGAGCCTGAACCTGCCAGTTGTCTCCGTCTATCCGGGCACGGCCGAGGCGCCCGGGACATATCTCATGAATTACCGTCGCCCGGCGTCCTAAAAGAGCGTCCATCCCCGTCCGGGACGCGCGTGCCGCCATGCGCTTGGGCCGCCGGTTGATCCAGGGCAGAAGAAGCAGATACGCTCCCACGCTGCCGGCGCTCATCACGATCACCTGCCATACGAGGTCACCGCCGCACAGAGCGGTTATCATGGCGCCGACGGCACCTGCCGTCAGACAAAGGGCCCACATCATCTGGGTCAGGACTTCGGTGGCGAGCAATATCGCGGCCACGATAAGCCATACAATCCATATTTCCATATCACATAATGTTGTTTGACTGCCAAAGATACATATTTTCTTGCTAAAAATCAATTTATTGTCATAAAAAACAGAGAGACCCCCTTCACAGGGTGCCTCTCCTTCTTTCTTGCATGGATTGATCTTTACTGCGTAATGTCCGCTGCGTGCGGTCAGGCTTCCGTAAGCTCGCGGGGAAGTGTGGGCATAGCGCCGTTCTGCGTGCATACGAACGCAGATGTCCTCACGGCGAGATTATGCGCTTCAACTACGCTTTTCCCTTTGAGAATGCTTGCCACGAATGCGGCGGTGAAGGAGTCGCCGGCGCCTACCGTATCCGCCACTTCCACTTTCGGAGTGGGCTGGAATGACACATTTCCCGGTGTGAACACATAGCTGCCGTTTATGCCGCATGTCAGGATCAGCATCTTCAGATTGTACTTGCCGAGAAGAATCCAGCATTTGTCCTGAAGGTCTATGCCGGGATAACCGAACATGCGGCTCACTGTCACCAGTTCTTCGTCGTTTATCTTGAGCACATTGCAGCGCTGCATCGACTCGCACAGTATTTCCTTGGTGTAGAATCCCTGACGCAGGTTGACATCGAACACCACCAGCGAATCCTCCCCGCGGGGCATCGTGTCGAGAAATCTGCCTATTGTCTCGCGCGACACGACATTGCGCTGGGCGAGTGAGCCGAAGCATACCGCTTTTGTGTTTCGGGCTATTTCCTCGAGTTCCGGAGTCCATGGTATGTTGTCCCAAGCCACGTTTTCCTTGATCTCGTACTGGGGCACTCCGTTGGGGTCGAGCTCCACCTGTACAGTGCCTGTGGCGTACGGTACTGTGGCAAGATGATGTTTCAGTCCTTTTGAGGTGAAATTCTCGCGTATCTCCTTGCCGAGCGCATCGTCGCCGATAGCGCTGACGGCCATGCCCGGGAGGCCGAACTGAGATACGTGATATGCGAAGTTGGCCGGTGCGCCTCCTATTTTTTTTCCTTCCGGAAGGACGTCCCACAAGGCTTCGCCCATTCCTATTGTCAAGTTTTTCATATTTTTATCTGGCAGTTTTATTGGTTTGACTTGGTTGATCACTTACTTATTTTAAGTGTGTAGAAAAGAAGATAGATGACTCCGACAGCCATTACGCCTATTGCTCCGGCCTGTCCCATGGCATCAGCGGCATAACCCATGGCGAGCGGAAAGATCGTGCCTCCGAACAGACCCATGATCATAAGGCCCGAAACCTCGTTACGCTCTCTGGGAGCCGCTATAAGAGCCTGTGAAAAGACTATCGAGAAGATGTTGGAGTTGCCGAATCCGACTAAAGCTATACCGACATATATTCCCGCCAGCGAATGGCTGGCGAACAGAAGGGCCATCGACACGGCCATCATCAGCACGCTGATGCCGAAAAAGAGTCTGGGCGACATGACCCGCAGGATGAAGGCTCCGAGGAAACATCCCGCCGTGCGGAATATGAAATAGAGTCCGGTGGCGAACGATGCGTCTTCGAGTGGAAGACCCAGACGCTCCATGATGATCTTGGGCGCTGTGGTGTTGGTGCCTACGTCTATTCCCACATGGCACATTATGCCCAAGAAACAGAGAAGTATGAAGGGGCGTCCTAAAAGCCTGAGACATTCACCGATGCCCGATGCCTTGTCGGGGCGTTCCTCTTCTATCGGTGTGGCGCCGAGTACGGCCACCGACAGACAGCTTATCACCGCATAGATCACGAACAGTATGCGCCATCCGAGACCGAAGGTCACGAAAGCGGTGGTCGCGCCCCATGCCGCGATGATCGGCGCGAGAAATGACGCTATGGCCTTGACGAACTGTCCGAATGTCAGTGTCGAGGCGAGTCTGTCGCCGCTGATGAGATTTGTGACGAGTGGATTGAGCGATGTCTGCATGATGGCGTTCCCGATTCCCAGCAGGCTGAATGCCGCAAGCATCAGCCAGTAGCCTTCACCGAAAACGGGGAGTATCAGCGATACGGCGGTCACGATGAGACTTATCAGCACGGTGTTCTTGCGGCCGATCCTGTTCATCAGCATGCCTGTCGGCACCGAGAAGATAAGAAACCAGAAGAATACGAGCGAGGGGAAAAGATTGGCCTGCGAATCGGTGAGTGCGAGGTCTTTCTGGACATAGTTCGAGGCTGTCCCGACGAGGTCCACGAAGCCCATGGCGAAGAAGCAGAACATCACCGGGATTATCTGCGCCAGCGACGATTTGCCTGTCGCGGCGATTGTTTGAGTCTGTGACATGGTTTATTTGGATGACTGTGATTTGATTCCGTAAATCTTGAGATTGTTGAGTCTGGCGTTTCCTTTGGGCGCCGATATGCTCAGGTTGAGATAGGGCGATGTGGGAAATACGAGATTGGTCATGACGAATTGTCCCTCGTTGCCGAAAAGCTCGATGCTCGAGCGGTCCACAAAGATGCGTAATTCTATTTTTCCGTTGTTCTCGCGTGTCGGAGCCGCTGTGACTGCGGGGAAACTCTGGCTGAAGTCAGATAGCCCTGCGCCGGTGCGGTCGAAGGCCATGGTGCGTGTGGCCGCATCATATGTCATTATGACTTTCTCTCCCTCTTTGTTGCTGAGCGTGAGTTCGACTTTCGATTTCTTTCCTGCGTCGAACGATGCCGTTATCTCGCAAAGTCCCTCTGTATCGGCCGGTATGGTGAAGTTCAGGTCTGTCTTGCCGAGACTGGCTTTGCCCGATTCCGCTATTGCGGCGCCTCTTAGCCCGAGCAGTTCTGACGCGGGAGCCGAGGCGAGATAAAGATCTCCGTCGGCGCCTTTAAAAAGTTTCATCTCTCGTGGCAATGTGTTGGCGCTGCGGAACTGTTGTGTCGGGACTTCGGCTGCATATTCCCAGTTGCTCATCCAGCCGATGACTACTCGGCGGTTGTCGGGGGCGTCGCTCCAGCTTACAGTGGCATAGTGGTCTTTGCCGTAGTCCATCCATTTGGTCGGGACATTGCCGTTTTTGTCAGTATCGGCCCGGAAAGTCTTGCCGTCGAAGTCGCCGATGAAGTATTGCGCGGCCGATCCTCCGAAGGGGCCTCCCGGATTGATGTTGCAGATGAGCACCCATTTGCTTTTTTTGCTTCCGGGCACGTTCAGTTCGAAAAGATCCGGACATTCCCATACGCCCTCCTGTGCTCCAAGGCCTTTGCCGAACGCGCTTTGCAGTGTCCACGCCTTCAGGTCGGGCGACGTGAATATCAGCATCTCATGGTCCAGTGCGTGCGCGAGTATGAGAGTCCACTCTTTTGTCTCCGGATTCCAGAACATGTTGGGGTCGCGGGCCTCGCTTTCAAGCGGCAATACCGGATTTACGGAATATTTCTCGAATGTCAGACCACCGTCTTTGCTGCCTGCCAGACTCTGTATCTGGCTTTTTGCGGCCGAAGTGTACATGGCCACCACCGCGTTCTCGCCATAGCCGGCACTGTTTTCCCTGTCTATGGCGCAGCTTCCGCTGAATATCGCGCCGAGTCCGTCGGGCTCTATGGCCAGGGGCAGGTGCTCCCAGTTGACGAGATCCGTGCTGGCCGAATGTCCCCATGTCATGTTCTGCCATTTCGATCCGTAGGGATTGTGCTGGTAATATAGATGCCACTTGCCGTCCTTATAGAACATGCCGTTGGGATCGTTCATCCATCCGTAGAGCGGCGTGTGATGGTAGGTCGGGCGATATTTCTCACGGTTGGAGGTGTCGAAGGTATCGCTGAGGCTCAGCCCTTTCCAGCATGCGTCTCCTTTGGCCTCGCGGACGCTGCTCCGCCCCTGGGGGGTCTCGATCATCAACTCCACGTTTTTGCCTTCATAAGGCGTCAGATCGAACGGCACGGTATAGTCTGTCCTGGACTTGGCGAGACGCGCATAGAAGGTCTTTACGATCTCGTTGTCGACGATCACGTTTATTTTTGCGTCGTCGATGTTTTCCTGAATCGGCAGTATTAGATATTTGCCTTCTCCGGTCACGCGGACAAGAGTGTTGTCTGTCCCGAGATGGCTCACCTCGACCCCTTCGCTCGCAAGAGCTGCGAGCGGAAGAAGAAAAGAGGCCGCTCCCGTCATGATCTGTTTGAGTTTTTCCATATTGGTCCTGTCTAGTTTTTTCTTGAATAATCGGTTGGGAATCCGGAGCCGGTCCGGTTTCGGTTGCAAATCTATATCTAAATAAAACGAAGTGTTATAAAAAAACAGTCTTAAGATATAAAAAATGTTGCATGGCCCGATTTTTATCAGTCAATGCGCCTAATTTACAATATTATAGTTATCTTTGCAGAAAATTTGACAATAATGTGTCATGTGCCCGTTCAAGTTGTCGAACGGTGACACATGCCTATTCTTACCGCCAACCTGATATCAAATGAAACTCAAGACAGGACTTGTTTTTATGTTGCTTCCGCTGATGTCTATTTTACTTTTCGGATGTGCGGAAGAGAAGAAATACCGTATCGGCGTGTCGCAGTGCAGTCAGGATGACTGGCGCGCGAAGATGAATCAGGAGATGCTCCGCGAGGCGATGTTTCATGACAATGCCGAGATAGAGATCCGTTCCGCCGATGACTCCAATGAGAAGCAGATAGAAGATATCCGTTATTTTGCCGACAACGGCTTCGACATAATAATAGCCGCCCCCAACGAGGCGGAGCCGATTACGCCCGTTGTCGACGAAGTGATGGCCCGGGGCATACCGGTGGTCATATTCGACAGAAATGTGGTGGGAGACAACTATACGGCATTCCAGGGTGCGCACAATGACAGTATAGGCTATCAGGCGGCGCAGTACGCCCGTTCGCTGACCGGTCCGGATGCTCGCGTCATCGAGATATTCGGAAATCCGGGCTCCACACCGGCGCAGGAGCGTCATAACGGTTTCAAGGCCGGTCTGGAACTCTATCCGGGCATGAAGCTTGTCGCTTCGGGTCATGGAGACTGGGACTACGGCAAGGCAAACGATGTGGCGGACTCGCTGCTTGCGCTTTATCCGGATGTCGACTTGATTTTCGCGCATAACGACCGTATGGCGATAGCCGCCGATGTGGCCGCCCGGAGGGGACTTGATCCGTATATAATCGGTATCGACGCCGCGCCGGAGATCGGCATGAAGGCTGTCTCCGACGGCCGGATAGACGCCACCTTCCTTTATCCTACCGAAGGATACCGTCTGATCCGTACCGCCCTTGACATTCTCGAAGGCAGACCTTACGAGCGTGTGGTAAGGCTACCGGCTGCTTCCGCCGTCGACAAGTCCAATGCCGACATCCTCAATCTGCAGAACGAGTCGCTCAAGGAGGAGACTTCCAAGATAAAGGAACTGAAATCGCAGGTCGACCATTATTGGAACCAGCATTCCATACAGTCCACGTTCCTCTATGTCACTCTGTCGATACTCGCTCTCCTCTTTATCGTGCTCTTCCTTTTCCTGCGTGTGTTCTGGCTCAACCGCCGCCAGCAGAAAATGCTTGTCGAGCAGAATCATGAACTTGAACGTCAGCGCGACAACGAGAAGTCTCTCAACGAACAGCTCAATGAGGCCACTCAGTCGAAACTGAGATTCTATACCAATGTCTCGCACGATCTGCGGACTCCTCTGACGCTAATAGCCGAGCCTGTCAGACAATTGTCTGAAGCGGCGAATCTCACTCCTCAGCAGAAGACTCTCGCACGCATTGCCGACAAGAACGTCAAGATACTCCGCCGGCTTATAAACCAGGTCCTTGACTTCCGGAAATATGAGAACGGCAAGCTTGATCTCAATCTCGTGGAGATCGATATCCGACACCTCGTCGAGGACTGGAACGACGCATTCAATGCCGTGGCCCGACAGAGACATATGAAACTTTCTCTCGAATGTGCCGGGGATGCGCCTGCCCATGTGGCCATTGATGTCGAGAAGATCGAGAGGGTGTTTTTCAATCTTGTCTCAAACGCTTTCAAATATACTCCAGACAACGGTGAGATCGCCATAAACCTGTCGTTTACGGATGCCGCCATGATTCTCTCCGTGTCTGATACGGGACGTGGCATATCGGCCGAAGATCTGGGCAACATATTCGACCGTTTCTTTCAGGTCGACAAGGTGCATCCTAACGGTTCGGGGATCGGTCTGTCGCTCGCAAAGGCATTTGTTGAGCTGCACGGCGGGTCGATCACGGCCGTCAGCGAGCCGGGCAAAGGTTCTGTGTTTACTGTCTCTCTTCCTCTGAGGCATGTGGCCGACAAGGCCGAGGACATGACGGGCGGTATTACAGACAGTGACGTGACCGCGGAACTCGCACGTGTCGATAGTCCGGCGCTCCCCGAAATGCCGCAGGCGCCGGAACCTGACGGCGGTGACCTCCCTCTTCTCCTTGTCATAGACGACAATGAAGACATTCTGGTGATGATTTCGCAGCTCTTGTCGGGTGCCTACCGTGTCATTACCGCGACCAACGGTGCCGACGGCGTCCGCATGGCGGCCAGATATGTCCCCGACATAGTGGTGTGCGATGTCATGATGCCTGTCATGGACGGTATGGAGTGTTGCCGGCGTATCAAGGAGGAGGTGTCGACGTCGCATATCCCTGTGCTGATGCTGACCGCCTGTTCGATGGACGAGCAGCGTGTGCAGGGCTACGAGTCTGGCGCCGACGGTTATCTCTCCAAACCGTTTGATGCGGGCGTCCTGCGTGCCCGCTGTGCGAGTCTTGTCGAAAACCGGCGCCGTATCCGCGAGGTGTGGATGAACGGCTCCCCGGAAATCCGGTCGGCTCACAGGACTCCCGCGCAGGTGCCGGGCGCGCCTTCGGCCATCGATTCCGATTTCTACAACCGTTTCCTTGAGATATTCCGTGAGCGGATGAGCGACGCCGATGTAAGCGTTGACGCCCTGGCTGCGGAGATGGGACTCGGGAGGTCGCAGTTCTACAGGAAGATAAAGGCGCTTACCAATTTCTCTCCGGTCGAACTGATCCGTACCATCCGTCTTAAGGAAGGACGCAACATGCTTCTTTCCACAGAGAAGACCGTATCGGAGATTGCATACGCCACCGGTTTCTCCACTCCCGCATATTTCACCAAGTGCTATCGCGAGGCGTATGGTGAGACTCCGTCTGAAACACGCTCTGGCTTGACTGACTGATTGTAATAATTGTGACATTCGTTGCAAGGGGTATAAAATTTCGTGCATTGTGCGATTTTTTATAGTCCTTGCAAATTTTTTTATAAGTTCTGTTGCTTTCTCTCCTTAAATTTGCGCCAGAATTTTAAAAAATCAAAATTGTTAACAAAAATCATTAACATGAAAAAATCATTCCTAAGCGCGCTTTTTGTCTGCCTGATGGCGGTCGTGGCGCAGGCGCAGGACATAACTGTGCATGGAACGGTGCTTTCCCGTCAGGACGGCGAGCCGCTGATCGGCGCCACTGTCATGTCGGAGGCTACCCGGAAAGGAACGGCTACCGACATCGACGGTAATTTCCAGATCACCGTTCCGGAGAAATCCAGACTTACCGTAAGCTATGTGGGCTATAATTCCACCACGCTTCAGGCCGAGCCCTCAATGACTGTCTATCTCGACGAGAACTCCGCAGTCCTTAATGAGGTAGTCGTGGTCGGCTATCAGACGGTCCGCAAGGCCGATCTTACGGGTGCTGTGTCTGTAATGAACATGAAGGAGCCTCTTTCTGAAAACTCGGGAAACATCATGAGCTCCATGGCCGGCAAGCTTCCGGGCGTCAATGTCGTGCCGAGCGCAGAGCCGGGCGGTACGGGCTCTATCCGCGTCCGCGGTATGTCGACCGCCAACTCTTCCAATGATCCTCTTTACATTGTCGACGGTGTGCCCACTGACAACATCAATGTGATCAACCCGACCGACATAGAGTCGATGCAGGTGCTTAAGGATGCGGCTTCCGCTTCTATCTACGGTTCGCGTGCGGCCAACGGTGTGATCATAATCACCACCAAACATGGTAAGGGCGACCGTCTTTCCATCAATGTCAATTACGCTCTGACCGCACAGACCATCGCCAGGCGCTACGAAATGCTCGATGCCGACGGATGGGCGACCGCCTACGGCATGGCCGCCGCACGTGCGGGTCTTCCTCTCGGAGTTCCTCAGCTCTTCGGCAGCAATACTACTCCCGTCTATCAGCAATATGTGGGCGGAAACGAGAATTTCGCGATCACCGACACTGACTGGCAGGATCAGGTCTACCGTACGGCGTGGACAAACAATCTCACTGCTACCGTGGCCAACAACGGCGAGAAGGGTTCCGTGCTTTTCTCTCTCAATATGATCGATCAGGTCGGCAATATAGAGTCTTCTTTCTATCGCCGCTTCTCCGGCCGCGTCAATTCCCGTTATGACTTCAACAAGTACATATCCGTGGGAGAGAATCTTCTGATCGCCCAGTGGCGCAACCGTGGTGTGGAGACCTATGGCGACCGCGGTATTCCCTTCCTTGCGATGGCCATGAACCCCGCGCTTCCCGTATACGGTGCCGACGGAGCATATGCCATACCGATCGAACTTATCAATTCCGACCTTCAGAATCCCGTCCAGATGATCAAGAACGCACAGGACAACGATCATCAGAACTGGCGTATACTCGGCAACGCTTTCCTTGAGGTGCGTCCTGTCGACGGCCTTACTCTCAAGACGAATATCGGTATCGAGCACTCGCAGTATTTCAACACAGATCTCGGACGCAAGCAGATCCCTTCGGATGTCAATTCGGTGACAAGCGTTTACGGTCAGGGCGACACATGGACCTGGACAAACACCGCTAATTATGTCAAGACTTTCAACGAGAAGCATCATCTCAACGCCCTCATCGGTACGGAGGCCATATCCTATACCTTCCAGGATCTCTCGGGAAGCCGTCAGGGATATATGTTCGAGGATACCGACTTCATGCAGGTCGGTGCAGGTTCGGGCAAGGAGAATGCTGGCGGCGGCAAGACCCAGTGGAGCGTGTTCTCGCTTTTCGCGAAGGCCGATTATAATTTCGACGACCGCTATCTGGCGTCGTTCACTATCCGCCGTGACGAGAATTCCCGCTTCGCCAAGAAGCACCGCGCAGGCGTGTTCCCCGCTTTCTCTCTCGCATGGCGCCCCTCTGCCGAGCCTTTCTGGCCGGAGAATAATGTGGTGACCGATTTCAAGATCCGTTACTCATGGGGACAGAACGGTAACGCCAACATTCCTCCTCTCTATCCCACCTATTCGACCTATATCGTCAACCGTGGCAACGGCGCCTACGATATCTCGGGAACCAATTCGTCCACTACTCCGGGCATAACTCTCGCCGCATCGGGCAATCCCGATCTAAAATGGGAGACTACCGTACAGAACAATATCGGTATCGACATGCTCTTCTTCAACGGACGTCTCAATCTTACGGCTGACTTCTTCATGAAGAATACCCACGACATGCTCACCATTCCCCCTGCGCTCGACGTGGCCGGAGAGAACGCCGCCATATGGCTCAACACCGGAAAGATGAAAAATACCGGATGGGAGCTCTCTCTCGGCTACAACAGCCCGACTTACGGCGATTTCTCATGGAACGGTTCGATCAATCTTTCGCAGTATAAGAATAAGCTCGTGGCCCTTAATGACCGTCAGGAATTCATCGGAGGTGACTCGCGTCTCATTCCCGGACAGCCCATGGGCGTCTATTACGGCTATGTCTGCGACGGAATCTTCCAGGACAACGCCGAGGTGGCGAACCATGCCACACAGACCGGCGCCGCCCCCGGACGTCTCATATATCGCGATCTCAATGGCGACGGCGTCATCAATGATGAGGACCGCTGCATCATAGGCGATCCTAATCCGGATCTGTCCATGGGTATAAATCTCGCGTTCCGCTACAAGGCGTTCACTCTCGATATGTTCTTCTCGGGCGATTTCGGCTACGATATCATCAATCACATGAAGCGTCAGCTCTACTCCATGAGCTACGGATCGCTTATCTCCAACCGCAGCAGGGATGTGCTACATTGCTGGTCTGAGACAAACACCGGCAGCGATATTCCCGCCGTATCTCTCACCGACGACAACAATGAGTCGCGTTTCTCATCCTATTATGTGGAGAATGGCTCCTACATGAAGATGAAATATCTGAAACTCTCCTATATGCTGCCCGAGCGTGCCGCAAAGGCGATCGGAGGCCAGAGCATAGATGTCTTCGCACAGGTCGAGAATGTCTTCACTCTCACGAAGTATAAAGGCCTCGATCCGGAGATCGCACCCAGCGGCTACGGCGCACGCATGGATGACGGCGGATATCCGCGTCCCCGCTCGTTCACTGTCGGCGTTAACTTCCAGTTCTAATCCCAAATTCCGATTATCAAAATGAAAACCATAAAATCATATATCAGGAGCGCCGCATATATCGCGGCATTCGCGGCGGCCGGATTCGGCACTGTATCCTGCGACAGTATGCTCGATACCAAACCGCAGGGTTCCTTCACTTCCGAGCAGATCGGCGAGGATGAGGCCGTCGACATGATGGTAGCCGCATATGCGACTCTTCTAAACCATTATTTCGGCAACAACGAGTCGTTTGCCGGACCGATCAACAACTGGGTCATCGATCTCCGCTCCGACGATGCCCTCAAAGGTGGCGACGGTGTCACTATGGAGGCCTACATGCACCAGCTCGAGATCGGCAATGTCGAGAGCAACAGCGCGATTATAAATTTCAAATGGCGCAATAATTTCTTCTCCGTGTCGCGTTGCAACACCGCTATCAAGGCGATCGCGGCGGCCGGCAACATAGATGCGTCTCGAAAAGCCTCCATGATAGCCGAGATGAAGACTCTCCGTGCATATTATTATTTCGACATGTACCGTCTTTTCGAGAAGTTCCCCTATTTCGACGAGAATGTGGCCAATCCTTCGGAATGCCGTGCCGACGAGTACACCCGCAGCCAGATCCTCGGTTTCATCGAGGCCGATCTTCGCGACGCATACGAGGTGCTTCCCGAGACTCAGGAAGAGGTGGGCCGATTCAACAAGTATGTCGCCGCCGCTATTCTTGCCAAAGTGGCGCTCTTCGATTCCGACTGGGAGACGGTCGAGAAATATGCCGGATATGTCATCTCTTCGGGCCGGTATGAGCTTTACCCGAACTTTCTCGATATCTCGAAGCCCGAGATGAACAATACCTATGAGTCCGTGATGGCCGTCCAGTTCTCTTCGGCCAACAATCCCGACCAGTTCAATTTCAACAACTGTATCAACTGTACTTATTCCGAAGGCAATCTCTATGGAAACGGCGATGATTTCTATCTTGCGTCGCAGGATCTGGTCAATGCTTTCCGCACGGATGTGAACGGCCTTCCATACCTTGACGGCACTCAGAATTCCGAAAATGTCGACAAGGCCGATTATGCGGGCAATGTCGATCCCCGTCTCGATTTCACTCTGGGCCGTATCGGCATGCCCTGGCGCGGATATATGTACAATGAGAAGTGGTGCCGCAATCTTGAACTCTACGGCCAGTATTCAGGCAAGAAACCCTATCCTTCACCCGACAGTCCGTATGTCACTACCGGTATCGTGCCCTGGGGTGCCTCCTCGCTCAATTATATCATTATCCGTTATGCCGATGTGATGCTTATGAAGGCCGAGGCTCTTATCGAGCAGAACAAGGATCTTGACCAGGCACGCGATCTTATCAATCAGGTTCGTGCCAAGGCTGCGCGTTCTGTCGATGCGTCCTACACTCCGGTCGACTGCAATCCGATGGTGGCCAATTATGCCGTGGGTCAGTATCCCGCTTCCGGCTGGAGTCAGGACTATGCCCGCCGTGCGGTGCGTCACGAGCGTCGT
>ERZ860264.537-NODE-537-length-33452-cov-3.316376_pt1 | contig 33452 bp, 29 predicted proteins | sample MGYA00509980_ERZ860264 | MGnify/ENA primary metagenome ERZ860264 (study PRJEB30046, sample SAMN00715212) | human gut metagenome | study: EMG produced TPA metagenomics assembly of the A metagenome-wide association study of gut microbiota in type 2... | reverse complement strand
GTTTCATTCTTCAGCCCATTCCGTTATCGGTGAGGATAACTTATTTTCTTTCTTGATAGGTGCATCTGTCCCTGGTACTTATGTTATCTCGGACGGATTGGGTGAGCGTGAAGTCGAATTCGGAGCAGTGGGCGTTGATCCTTCCACCGGCGATTATATCGGTGAATGGATTAAATATAAGGCTCCGGCAGACGGAGATATAAAAATTTATGGAGACCCATCGGTTATCGATGTCATAGTGGCAGACGGAGCATATATAACGTCTCTCGATATGTCGGGTTGTACAAATCTTGAGATTCTGAGTCTGGAGCACAATGCTCTTGAGCGGCTTGACCTTACGCCTTTTAAGAATCTGATGGCCATCTATCTGAGTGATAATCCTTTTACTGAAGTGTCTCCTCTTAAGATAGGTGCGCCTAAGAACAATCTGCAGATTCTTGAGATTGACATAATCGATCATCTTGACCAGAGTTTCAATCTCAGTGACTATCCCGCTCTTGTAGCGTTTGACGGTTACCATAATTTGGATCTGCGTAATGTTGACCCTACAGGATGTCCGGATCTTGCGGTGCTTTCATTGGAAATGACCCCTGTTGAAACACTCGATGTGTCGCAAAATCCTGATCTTTTGCGCCTGAACATATCGGAATCACGTATCACACATATAGATCTGAGTCATAATACAAAACTGGAACATTTTTTAGGAAGTCACGATTCCGGCAGTGTAAATACAGAGTATAAACTTCAGAATGTCGATCTGACCAATAATCCGAACCTGACGATCCTTAACCTTAATGGAAATCATATGGGTTCGGTCGATTTATCACATAATACTAAACTCACAAACCTCAGTCTGTCGCGCAACAGCCTGACTTCTCTTGACTTGTCGGCCAATAGAGAATTATATTCCGTATATGTCATGGACAATGATCTTGACTTTGCCACACTTCCATTGCCCGAGCAGACATGGGGAGAGTATTTTTACCGCCAGAATCCGATGCTGGTCAGCCGTTCCGTAGAAGAAGGCGCGACTATTGATCTGAGTCACCGTGTGCTTCGTGCCGGGACACAGACCATAGCGAGGGTATGGAAACAAAGGTTAGACGGTGAGGCCGAAGCTCTTGATGAGTCTTTGTATTCGTATGCAGATGGAAAAATAAGTTTTCCACAGGCTATGACCGATTCTGTCTATGTGGAATTTGCCAATAATGCGTTTGTAGATTACACTCTGACTACAACTCCATTCATGGTCAAGACTCCGGAAGAGTTCGGCAAACCTTCTCGTATCGCGGCGTTTACTCCGGCTCAATCAGGCGCGGTTGTTTTCTCCGCAGGTCTTTATGGCGCCGCCTCCGGTTCTCCTAAGGTGTTTTATGTCGATTTCGGCGATGGGGTTCTGAAGGAATTTACCTCTGAGTCGGCGCTTGAGGCTGAAAATAATGTCACAGGCACACCATCCGGACAAGTAGCCATATACATTCCGGAAGGAGAAGTGCTGACTTCATTGTATATCGACGGATATGCCCTGTCTTCGGTCGATCTGACATCGGCAACCGAGCTTGGCAGGCTTACGCTCCGCGACTGCGGACTATATGAGATCGACCTTCGTTATAACAGGTGTCTTACAGATCTTGACCTTTCGGGAAACCAACTTCAGTCTCTCGATCTGCAGGGTATTTATGGTGATTATGAAAAGAATGTCCTGTCTTCGATCAATGCATCGCGCAATCGTATATCATCTTTCAACAATATCGCGACGCGTGCCACTGTCAATCTTGATCTTTCGGATAATCTTCTCGAAGAAATCTCTCTCAAAAATTATGACAATGTCAGAACCCTTGACTTAAGCGGTAACAGACTGACTGATATAGATCTTGAATACTTGTCTCTTGCCACCGACGTGGATCTCAGCGGCAATAGCCTCGTTTCAGTAAAGACTTGCCCTACGGCTGTGACGGAAAATATTGATGTGTCTCTGAACAATCTTGCTTTTGCGACTCTTCCTCTTCCCGCCGAACTTGGATCAGGCTATATATACGCTCCGCAAAAAGATATAGCGATCGCCGCAAAGGCTCCCGTCGTAAATCTTTCGGCATATAATGCCGTGGTAGCAGGCAATCCCACTTCGTTCACATGGAAAAAAACTGACGGTACCGTTCTTGCGGATGGTACGGATTATACCGTCAAAAGCGGTATAACCACATTTCTCAGAGATGATCTCGGAGAGGTTTATTGCGAGTTGTCAAACGCTGCATTCCCCATGTTGTCCGGCGTGAACGCGCTACGTACCACCAAAACTGTAGTTATAGGATCACCGAAGCATGTCGTCGCATCATTCAGAACTATGTCGGGCAATGGTAGCCCGCAGGTGATTTTTGCCGCTACCGAGCCTGTACAGCTCTATATCGATTGGAACGGTGATGGCAGTGAACTTGTCGGTTATGATGTTCAACAGACTTACAGGACATTTGATGTCTCTTCTCTGGTCCCCGGCGCTTTGGTGACTATATATGCGTCTGATCAGGATGTCGCGTCCAAAGTGAATGTATTCTCAATTTATGATATAAAACTTAAAGACGTTGATCTTTCCCCGCTCACCGGCGTATATGCCATAAGTCTTGGAAAAACCGGCCTTACATCCGATGATATAATCATGCCGGTGTCCCCGGGACTCGGCGAGCTTACTTTGCCTGATAACAGTTTTGAATCTTTCCCTTATGCACAAGCTTTTCCCAATATTTCATCACTCGACATGAGTGGTAATCTATTGACTTCGTTCGATGCTTCGGAACTCGACAATCTGGCTTATCTGGTACTGTCACGTAACAATATAACTGACCTTACATTCGACAATCCCTCTCTTTGGAGTGTAATGGCAGACAATAACAGAATATCTTCACTCGATCTGTCAGGACTTCCTTCTCTCGGTCAGATATTGCTTAATTCCAACGATCTTTCGGAAATCGACCTTACTCCGGTGAAGAATACTCTTTATGGCCTTTCTCTTGTCGACAACAGGTTTACTTTCGCAACTCTCCCTATCGCCTCTTCATATCCGCATCTTAATGTATATTATTACGGAAATCAGGCCCCGTTGGATGTGAAATGCCAGAACATGACTGTGGATCTTTCTTCACAGGTGTCAGTTGACGGTACCGCCACACAATATGCGTGGTATCTTGGAGTTCCGGAATACAATCCGGAGACAGGAATGATCGAAGGCGATCTTCTCTCCGAAGGTACGGATTATGAGATTGAAAACGGAGTCACCAGATTCCTCAGGGAGCAAAATGGAAAGGTCCTTTGTGTGATGACCAACTCTATCTTCCCCAATCTTACGCTTATAACTGATCTTATAGCGCTCGACCCGTCAGACGTGGAGGAAATGGCGTATGATTCGGACGAATATGTCAAAGTATACACGCTTCAGGGAGTCCTCGTGTCGGAAGGCGCGTTCAAGGATGCTTTGAACGGCCTTGCATCTGGCATTTACGTAGCCGGCGGCCGCAAGATAATAGTGAAATAATTTCTAATTTTATTAATAATTATATGAAAAATCTGAACAAATTTTTGACAATGGCGGCTATTGCCATGACATCACTTTCTGCCGGCGCTATAAGCGTTACTTTCAATGTGAATGTCGGCGATGCCGTCAAAATGAAAGTATCGGGTTACTCGGGAGGTAACAAGGAGTATACCCTTGCGGAAGGTAATACAACACTCGATTTAGAGGAGTATGATTACATAGAGGCTGAGGGTATTGATCCCTATGTCCTGAAATCTGTTACAAACGCAGCCGGGACTCCTGAATATCTTTCTGTGGGAATATGGTATAAGAGTGTCTATGAGACAGACGAAGGACAGACGTATAATCTGACTGTGGCAAACAAGGATGATCTTTATACAGCGTCGTTCAATATGAACGTGGATGATCCGACTTTTGTAGAGGGGCGTTTCAACAGCGGTAGAATTGTAAAACCCAATGCAGGTGAAAATATTGTGAAATATGATCCTGATGCTGAGAATAGAATTACAATCAGGTCCACCAACTGGGACAAGCCTTTATATAACGTCACTCTTGACGGCGTGGATGTAGAAGCTTATTATGGTTCATACGAAGTGGCTATCACTCAGGGCTGTACGGTAGATGTGACGGCTATAATTCCGGATGGACCTGTAGTTGTGAACTTTACTTATGGAGATAAGGCTGAAGGCGCGATTGCCGGCGTCCTTGTCGATGGAGAGGAATATGAATCATTCGACGGCAAGACTGTAAACATGCGTACCGGGCAGAAACTTACGCTTGTCCCGAATTATTCCTATGATATCACTCAAATGACACTTGACGGTGAGGATTCCTGGTGGTATGGCGGATATAACTATAGTACTGACCCTCTTATGAAAGATATGGAGATTCATGTCGAGGCACATCCCTATGCCACTATTCCCTGTAAGGTAAATGTCTCGGATCCCGCGCATATCAAGCTTTACAAAGGTTCGAGATACAATAATGACCTTGTAAACCTTACATCGACTGAAAATGATGTCGAGGTCACAGAGGTTGATCCCCTCCTCACATGGGAGGCTGCGCCCGGATGTTATATTGTTTCTGTCAAAGTAAATGGCGAGGCGTATACGGCTGACAATGTTACTGTCACCGAGAATATGGTCATAGACATCGAGACCGGTGCCATCAATATGGACAAGTCTGCTGTCGTATGGATAGACAATCTTGATGCAGTGGATACTTTTTTCAGTTTCCAGACTGCAACACGTCTGCAGCTTGGTGATGATTTTACATCCGGTTATAATCTCGTGGAATTCTACGATGGCTACAATCCTTTCGGCCTATCCTGGTACTCTCAGAATCCTGTAGTTGGCAAAGCATATCTCAACGATACGCTGCTCGAACCGATGTATGAGGGATCCACTACTTTTGAGTTTGCGCTTGAGGATCGTGATGTTGTCAAGCTTTTCTTCGGCAACGAGCCCGTGAAATGCAATGTGTCGTTTACCGTAGGCGAGGGCCTTGACGCTTCTGTGGTTCGCGACATCATCAAGACGGTTGAGGACTGGCGTGATGGATTCTCCTGCTTCGGGGGTACTACTGTCGTTGTGTCGGAAGCCGGCACTGCGCTGGATGTCAAGGTCAACGGTGTGAAAGTTCAGCCTGTAGATAATACTGATAGGGTCGCTGATCCGCAGGCGACTCTCGATAATGCCAGCAGTTATGAATTTGTGGTCAATGATCCTGCTACCACTGTAGAGATAAGTAAAGCCGCGGGTACCGGTATCGATTCTGTTTCCGATACCGGATCCGGCTCAGTGGCCGTGTTCAATCTTCAGGGTATGAAGGTCGCGGATTCTTTGGAAAATGTTCCCGCCGGTATATATATCGTGGCCGGTAAAAAGGTCGTGGTGAAATAATCCGTGCAATCCATAAATGATAAAGGCGTGCTGTCCGGCACGCCTTTATTGTTTAACAGGTATTGTGTATTTGTCAGTTCCCGAATTCTCTGTGCAGTCTTATGAAGCGTTCGAGTGTGTCCTCTCCGTGCCGTGCCATCGACCTGATGACTTTGTCGATCGGTTTCTCTTTTGTCATATCGCCCGACTTCGAATAGAATTTGTCGGCATAGCAGATGATACGTTCCTCTACGCTCTGTGGAGTCATGTCGCGGTGGGGGAGAGGAAGGTTCTGGCTCCTTATGTCATCTATTGTGAGTCCTGATCCGGTATGCCGCTCACATACGAGTGCGTGGCGTGGCAATCCCTCCGCATCGAGTATCCTTCGACCTTCCACTCCATGACAGATGTAAGGCAGATCTCCCGTGCAACATATATCGGGAGCATCGCAACGGAATATGCCGATGTCGTGAAGCATTGCCGCCTCCAGGATAAAATCCCTGTCGATATCGAGGCTGCGGGCGTCGGCACACGTGATTGCCTTTTCTGCGACAAGCCGGCTGTGCGTTGTCAGTATTTCGCGCAGCCGGCCTGTCTTTCCGTAATATTTGTCTATTATCTTTTCGTAATCGATCATTTGTCAAATTCTATGATCTCGCACCAGCCGTGTGTGTCAGGCTCGGTTCCGTACTGTATGCCGCGCAGCTTGTTGTAAAGCTTTGTAGTCCAGGGTCCCGGATTGACTGTGTCGTATTCGAACACCCGACCGTTGTCAAGATCGTCGATACGTCCGATCGGAGTGCAGACGGCAGCTGTTCCGCAGTTGCCCACTTCGTCAAATTCCGATAGTTCCTCGTAGGGAATGTGACGTTCCTCGACGTTCATACCCATGTCGCGTGCGAGCTGGCGAAGACTCTTGTTGGTGATTGACGGAAGTATAGTCTCGCTGGCGGGAGTTACATAAGTGTCGCCTTTGATTCCGTAGAAGTTGGCTGCACCTGCCTCGTCGAGATATGCTTTTTCTTTGGGATCAAGATATATCATGACAGCGTAGCCGAGATCGTGGGCTTTCTGGCCGGCGTTGAGAGATGCAGCGTAGTTCCCGCCGATCTTGATTGATCCCGTACCCTTGGGGGCCACACGGTCATATTCGCGTGAGAGGCATACTTTGGTCGGTTTGAAACCGGCCTTGAAATATGGGCCCACCGGGGTGACGAGCATGATTACCATATATTCCTCGGCAGGACTCACACCGATTTTCGGAGAGATTCCGATCTCGAGGGGACGTATATAGAGCGATGCTCCCGATTCGTAAGGAGGGATGAAACGTTCGTTGAGTTTGACCACCTTGCGCACCATTTCTTCAAAAAGTTCTACAGGCATTGGCTGCATGGATATGCCTTCCGCGCTTCTGATGAAGCGTTTTGCATTCTCGTCCATGCGGAATACCCTGACTTTGCCGTCAGGACCGCGGAAAGCCTTGAGACCCTCGAATGATTCCTGACCATAGTGGAGACAGCTCGCAGCTATGTGCAGGGGTACGTATTCTGAGTCGCTGACTTCGATTTCTCCCCACTTGCCATCTTTATATGTGCAGCGTACGTTATAGTCTGCCTTTACATAACCGAAGGGCAGTTTGCCCCAGTCTAAATTCGGTGCTTCCATGTGTTTTTGGTGTTAGATATTGTATTGGTGTTTTTTAATCTTTTACGGTAATGTCCTGTGTCCCGTACGCGGTCGGAGAGTTGTATTCTCAGACGGCGACCTTGCATGTCAGATCGCCTACTTTGACTATGTAGACCCCGTGGGCAGGCAGTTGAAGCTGAGATCTTCCGGCTGGCAGCGTATCGCTGTTGACGAGTCTGCCGAGGATCGTGAAGATCTTGATCTGTACCTGATGGCTGGAGTTGACGATGATCAGTCCTTTGGCGGCTTTGATTTCGAGTTCCGAGTCGCGGACCACCGGTTTCGCATCGGCCCGTTCGGTTCTGACCTGCTCCCAGCCCTTAGGTGCGGCATACGATGGGACAGCTATGCCAAGCATCGCCGCCAGCAACATGACTCCCATATATGTCTTCAACCTTTTCATTATATTTTTTCTAATCGTAAAATTACAAAAATCTTTTCATTTAAACACATTATTTGACAAAAAATTCCCCGCAAGGATTACTTGCGGGGAATTTATATGATTATCGGACAGTCCGGCGGGTCAACACCGGAGCCTCAGGGGTGTGGTCAACCCTTCTTTTCCTCTTTCTGCATCTGCTCCTTGAGAGCCTGAAGAGCTCCGAGGTCACCGAGAGTGGTCTTCTCGATTGCGGGAGCCGCTGCAGTCTCGGCAGCGGGACGCTTCTCGGCGCGACGCGTTGCGTTCTGCGCGCGACGCTCAGCCTTGTTGGCGTCCTCGGCGATACGGCTGTGGCTGAGGATGATGCGTTTGTTGTCCTTGTTGAATTCGATCACCTTGAATTCGAGCTCGTCACCGAGTTTGGCCTGTGAGCCGTCTTCCTTGACGAGGTGCTTGGGTGTCGCGAAACCTTCCACGCCGTGCTCAAGGCTGATCACAGCGCCCTTGTCGAGCACCTCGATCACTTTGCCCTGATGGATCGAACCTACAGTGAAGATAGTCTCGAATACATCCCAGGGATTCTCTTCAAGCTGCTTGTGGCCGAGGCTTAGACGACGGTTGTCCTTGTCAATCTCGAGAACCTGAACCTCTATGTCGTTGCCCACCTGAGTGAACTCGCTGGGGTGTTTGATCTTCTTGGTCCAGCTGAGGTCAGAGATGTGGATGAGACCGTCTACGCCCTCCTCGATCTCGACGAATACGCCGAAGTGAGTGAAGTTACGTACTTTTGCAGTGTGACGGCTGCCGATGGCATATTTCTCCTCGATATTCTCCCAGGGATCTTTCTTGAGCTGTTTCAGACCGAGGCTCATCTTGCGCTCGTCGCGGTCGAGAGTCAGTATGACAGCCTCTACCTCATCGCCGGCTTTCAGGAAGTCCTGAGCGCTGCGGAGATGCTGGCTCCAGCTCATCTCGCTTACGTGGATAAGACCCTCTACGCCGGGCTGAACTTCTACGAACGCGCCGTAGTCAGCCATTACGACTACGCGGCCCTTGATGTGGTCGCCGACTTTGAGTTCCGGATCAAGGTTGTCCCAGGGATGGGGCATGAGCTGCTTGATGCCGAGAGCGATACGCTTCTTCTCGTTGTCGAAGTCAATGATAACGACTTTGATGTCCTGATCGAGTTTGACAACCTCGTGGGGATCGGATACGCGGCCCCAGCTGAGGTCGGTGATGTGTACGAGACCGTCTACGCCGCCGAGATCCACGAACACACCGTAGTTGGTGATGTTCTTGACCTTGCCTTCGAGCACCTGGCCTTTCTCGAGCTTGGAGATGATTTCTTTCTTCTGCTGCTCGAGCTCGGCTTCGATAAGCGCCTTGTGGCTTACGACAACATTCTTGTATTCCTGATTGATCTTTACAACCTTGAATTCCATCGTTTTACCGACGAATACGTCATAATCGCGGATAGGACGGACATCGATCTGCGAGCCGGGAAGGAACGCCTCGATGCCGAATACGTCTACGATCATACCGCCCTTGGTGCGGCTCTTGACGTAACCCTTGATAATCTCGTCGTTCTGTAGAGCCTCGTTGACGCGGTCCCAGCTGCGGGTCTGACATGCCTTCTTGTGGCTCAGACGAAGCTGGCCGTTCTTGTCTTCGAGAGTCTCGATATAAACCTCAACCTCGTCACCCTCTTTGAGATCGGGATTGTAGCGGAATTCGCTGACGGGGATGATTGCGTCCGACTTCATGCCGATATCAACACGCACCTCGCGCTTGCTGATCGATTTCACGATGCCGGTCACTACTTCATTTTCTTTCGCTGTCTTAAGAGACTCGTCGTAGGTATTCATCAATTCCTCACGGCTCTTGTCGGCAACGCTTGAGCCACTTTCGTAGCCCTCCCAATCGAAGTCCTCGATCGGGGTTTGAACTTTTGATTCAGTCATTAAAAAAGTTAATAATTGGGTTAATAAATCTCTCCTTACGGCACGCTTTGCCATAAGCGACACAAAATTAGAACATTATTTGCTCTTTTCCAAATGATTTCAAATTTTATTCCGACTTTTTTTATTTTTTCGGCTATTTTATGTTATTTTGCGGTATTATTATTTTTACAAATTTTTTGGTTATGAAGAAAAGACTTTTACCTATTGTGTTTGCGGCTGCCGCGTTCTTGCTGGCGGCATGTGCGCCGACACCCGCCGAGATCGCCAGAAAGATAATGGAAAACAAGGAACTCTCCAGCGAGGATTATAAGGTGGCGGTTGAATATACTTTGGGTGCCATGGAGGATATTGCCGATACTATTTCTAAATATGAGGATGATCGTCATGGCCTTGTAACGGCGTTCAAGGCAATGATGCCTGAATATAAGGAAGGAGATATCATTCTTGCAAAATTACAACAGTCCGATCCTTCCGCTCTTGATGAAGAGACAAGAATAATTTATGAAAAGGCGATGCGTCTGCAGGAGGAAAACGCCATTAGGTTTGCGAAGGTTATGGGATATACCGGCACAGTGCTTGATCCTGCATATAAAGCCGCACATGAAGAATCTTCCGATAGTCTCGATCTCAACAGTGAGTCTATTCCGGTATCTGACTTGTAATTTATTCTTCGCAGCTTCATGAATGTATTAAAGCCGCATGTATTTTTACATGCGGCTTTAATACATTCATGAATTTGCGGGGCAGTGAAGTCTTATTTGTATTTGGCCCATCTTATGATCTCCATGAGTGAAGGTTTCTTGCCATACATGAAGATTCCCACACGATAGATTTTTCCGCATAGCCAGATCATGAACAGGAACGACAGATAGAGCAGCGCGAGTGAAAGTGCGATTTCCCATCCCGCAACCCCGTAAGGCAGACGTGCCATCATGGCCATCGGAGAAGTGAAAGGAATTATCGAGATCCAGAATGCAAGTGTCGAGCCGGGGTCGTTGAGTATCGCCATCGAACCGATTATACCGATTATCACAGGCATTGTCGCTATGGAGGAAAGCTGGCTGGCATCCTGCACGTTGCTGACGGCTGAACCGATCGCCGCGTAGATAGATGCGTAGAAAAGGAATCCTCCGATGAAGAAAAGGAGCGTGTAGACAAGCAGAGAGATCAGGAAGCCCGGATCCGTGAACTGAGATATGGCTCCGGCCATTTCCGTCGGCATGTCGTTGCCGAGATTTTCGGGAGTGAGGAACGGTGTGGCTACGGCTACAGCGGTTCCTATCAGGAGCGCCCAGATCAGTATTTGCGTGATGGCCACGAGTCCTACGCCGGCGATCTTGCCGAGCATAAGCTGGAATGGCTTGACGGACGATACGACGATCTCGAGTACGCGGTTGTTCTTTTCCTCGATGATCGATGTCATGACCATCTGACCGTATATGATGATAAACATATAGAGGATCATGTCCATCGTGAGCGACAGGAAGTAGGAGAGCTCTGATGAGGTCTCTGTGTCTTTCTCCTGGTCTATGCGCACGGTGCTCATCTTGACGTCCGCCTGAACCGACCGCATGATTTCTTTTATGTCGGGGATATTGTATTTCTCAAGACGCACGTCCTCGACGGCATTTTTTATCTGTCCGGTGATGTAGGCGTCAGTCATCATCGCTATCGAGCCTCTTGACAGCAAAGTGATGCCGTGACTCGGGTCTTCGACCGCATTGCTGCCGATCACCAGTATAGCCTCGTTGTTCTCGTCGGCCCGAAGTGAATCCACGCTTTCGGAAGCAGACACAAACTTTATCTCGTCATTGCCTGTAAGGCGCGACGCGATGACGCCGGTATTGTCCACGACCTGGACGGTCTTCTGCTCGGATTTGCCCAGAATCATGAAAAGAGCCGGTGCGGCCATAAGCGCCAGCATGACTACAGGTACGAGAATTGTGCTTATTATAAAGCTCTTGCGCTTCACTCTCTCGAAATATTCGCGCTCGATTACAAGACCTAATGAATTTGCCATTTTTTCTTTGTGTGGTTACGGTTATACTTCTGTTGTCTTTCCCGGAACGGTCGGAGGAACACCCGCCGAGGCTTTCTCTTCGCTTGCCTTCACAGCCGAGATAAAAATATCGTCCATCGAAGGGATGATCTGTTCGAACGTGCAGAGGTCTACCGCGCTGTTGACAGCTGTCAGCAGATCGCGTTTCGTAGCGTTCCCCGCAAGGGTCACGGATGCTGTCTGGTTGCCTAATTTGTCAGGTGCGCCTATGGCGGCCTCTACACCGAGACGGTCGGTCGCTTCCAGAAGCAGAGCCGTATTTCCGTTATAGGTCAGGCGGTAGCGGTTGTCGGCGAATTGTTCGCGGATGTCGCGTACGGATCCGGAAAGGATGTTGTGCGAGCGGTTGATAAGCGTGATATTGTCGCACAGTTCCTCGACACTTCCCATATTGTGGGTGGAGAAGATGATCGTCGATCCTTCGTCGCGGAGTTTCAGGATCTCGCGTTTCAATATTCCGGCATTGATAGGGTCGAATCCGGAAAACGGTTCGTCGAATATCAATAGCTCCGGGCGATGAAGCACCGTCACTATGAACTGCACTTTCTGAGCCATGCCTTTCGAGAGCTCCTCGACTTTTTTGTCCCACCAGTCCGATATCTCCATACGTACGAACCATTCTTTGAGCCTTGAAGTCGCTTCGGCTTTTGAGAGGCCTTTCAGGCGTGCGAAGAAGAGTGCTTGCTCACCGACTTTCATTTTCTTGTATAACCCGCGTTCTTCGGGCAGGTAGCCTATGTTGTAGACATCGGCGGCAGTCAGTCGGTGACCGTTGAATGTGACCGTACCGCTGTCGGGAGCGGTTATGTGGTTTATGATGCGGATCAGCGTGGTCTTGCCGGCTCCGTTGGGGCCGAGAAGACCGTAGACTTTTCCTCGCGGCACCTCGATCGATACGTCGTCGAGCGCCTGATGGTTGGTGAAGCGTTTCGAAATATGTTCCGCTTGCAGTATGTTGTCTGTTTCCATAATCAGTGTTTCACTAAGTTGATTGTTTTGCATTTTTATGCCTGAAGGCTGACCAGTCTGCTTTCGAGACTTTCGATCAATTCCTCTTTTGTTATTCCGAGCCGTTCCATCTCTTCAAGCAGAGCGGGAAGCGACACGTTGAAAAACTCGCGTCGCCGTGCGTCGGTTACTTTGGTCACGGCATCGCCGAGCAGAATGAATCCCATGCCCCGGCGCGATTCTATGACCGCCATGTCCTGCAGGTCTTCCATGGCCTTGAGCACGGTGCGGGTATTGACGCCGAGATCTGCCGCGAGCTCTCTTACCGAGGGAATCCGTGCCCCGGGCGCCCATGTGCCGTCGATTATGCAGTTGAATGCATAGTCGACGATCTGACGGTAGATCGGCTTGTTGTCGCTGAATTCCATCATTTGCCTTATAGGTTGCTCTTTTTGATTTGACGATATATGAGCCTGAGCATGAATATCAGGTAGGCCGCCTCGATTACAATGCCTACGCAGAGGATCTGCCAGTTGTCCAGTATATAGGTGATGACGTCTTTCGATACTTCATACCCTTCCATAAATCCTGCGTCCAGTCCTTGTCCGAAATCCGCGCTGTCGCCTAATGCCAACTCCTTGTCGTAGGCGCTTTGTTTTATACCGTCGCTGACTCCTCGCGAGAATGCTGCGGTTCCTCCCATAAATATACCGAGGATGCCGATTCCGAACTGGACGGCGAGGGCTGCCAGCACACCTTTGACAATTCTTCCCGTGCGTGCGGAAAGAACCGCATAGAGGCAGGTGGTCGTGGTGCACAATGCGGCGAGGATGTTAAGAATCCTGAGTGCGCCCGGAGTGCCGAACTGCAGGTTGATCAGATCGACCATCGAATCGGTCTGTATAGCGGGTATGCGCAGATAGAGCCAGTTGGCGAAAAAAGGAATGGCGTAGGTGGTGAGACCTATGGCTACATAAAAATACAGTACATAGAAAACGAATTTTTCTGACGCACGGACAGGTATCATTCGGTCCACTATTCTTGTATCGCCTGTTTTTGCAAGCATGATCGGCGCAAGATTGAACAGCAACGGTATGATTGACCATATCAAGGTGAAAAGACCGACCTGTACGTAGCGGCCGAACGGGAGCAGCGTGAGTATGGCGCACAGGATGGATACACCTGAATAAAATACTACCTGTCGGGTGCATAGCGGGCGGAAATAGTCGGCGAATTCAGCCACGCGGCGCCAGCTGAAGCGGTCGTTGGCAGTTGCGGTAATACTTGAAGTTTCCATATTTTTATCGGCTTCTGAGTGTTGAGAGTATGATATCGCGCTGGGGCGAATGCAGTGACGAATAAAGCAGACGCCAGTCCACGCGTGTCGTTTCTTCCTCCTGGAGGGCGGGAAGTATGCTGAGGACACGTCCGATCTGTATTTCTGAATATAAGGCGTCGGGATCGGGCATACGTGTCACTTCGAATGCCAGCCGTCGGGTCACGGCCTCTTCTGTTCCGGCAAACAGCAGATGCGAGCGTGTCAGCATCACCGCGCCGTCAAACAGATTCTCAAGTTCCGACACTGTGTGGGTGGAAACGAGTATGGTCTGGCTGTCGTCAAGAGAGCTTACTATTATCTTCCGCAGGATCTCCTTGCTCTGTATGTCGAGGGCGTTGGTCGGCTCGTCAAGAAGGAGTACGTCTACTCCGAGCGCGAGCACATAGGCAAGCTGCGCTTTTTTGCGGTTACCGAGTGAAAGCGATTTCATCGGTTCGTCACCCGTAAGACCGAAAGCGAGTAGGTTCGACAAAAACGCCTCGTTTGAAAAGCGCGGATAGAAACGGGAATGCATCTCGGCAAACATCCGGATGGTCTTTCCGGGGAAAAACATATTCTCTTCGAGCAGAAACGCGCGTCCCATCTCGGACGGTCTGTCGGAAGCGGCCGCTATGCCGTCGATCAGACATTCGCCGGAGGAAGGGCGTGCGATTCCGGCTATGATATGCAGCAGAGTGGTTTTCCCGGCTCCGTTCTCACCTGCGAGGAGGTGGACCCCCGGCGGGATAATGGCGGTCACGCCGCTCAGTGCCGGGGATCCTTTCTTGGTATATGAAAACTCTATGTCTTTTAATTCGATCATATGCTTTTCAGTGAATTTTCAGGTCCGAATCCGATATTATTTCACCGGTGTCACTGTGAAGCCGGCCTTACGCAGCCCGGCGATCACACCACGGTCTCCGGGAAGGTGTCCTGCGCCTACGACTACCATGAGAGATTCCGCGGGCATTTCTTTGGAAAGTTTTTCCACCCAGCTGTCATTGCGTGAATAGATGATGCGTTCGGTGGCTTCCTTGTCATCGCCTTCCATCATGACCATCATGTCGAGGATCGCGTCGATATCGTGGTTGAGATATGCCTTGGATAGTTTTAGTGCGCGCTCTTCCTCTCCTTTCACGTCCGTCACTGTCTTCATCAGGCCTTTTGCCTGTTCTGCTACGGGTCGGTTATAGAGCATGTCCATCTGGAACTGCATTGTCTCGAGACCTCCTACCGGTTTGCCGAGTTCATGGGCTCGGTTCTGCATAGTCATGTCGATGCCTTCAAGTGCATTCAGTTCGGGAAATATTTTCTGTGTCATCATGGCGGCAAGCTGGGTAGAGATCACTGACGGTTTTACCATATACATGTTCTCTATGGGCATGGCTCCGCCTGTATATTCGTTCCATACGGTGCGCAGCGAATCCAGCTGCGGTGCGGTGAGTACCTTGTCGAGGGTGCTGTCGGCGGGGGCCATAAGCATCTGCTGCATTCCCATCATTACAGCGGGATCTTTCATCTGGGCCATATCGATCTCGCCGTAGAGTCGGTCGATGTCTTTGAGTATCGAAGGGAGCTGTTCGATCGAATCTACTACTGACAGAGGTGCGAAATGATGTGTGCCGAGCAGATAACTTACTTTGTCAGATCCTTTCTTTTCAACTTTGTAAAGTATCTGCGCGTTTGCGCTGATGCCGAATCCGAGAGCGAGGGTCATTGCCGTCGCAAGAGCTTTAAGTCCTTTCATTGTCTTATGTTTTAGATGTCGTTTATAGTTCGTGAAACTGGTTCTTTGTAGTGTTGTGCTTAACTACAACGCTGCAAAGCTACAACAATTTTATAATATGACAAAATTATTAACATTTGTTAACACTATTTTTCGTAGCTGCTTATTATTTTTGTCATTGAATAAGTTGCCTTTATGTCAAAAATAATAGGGAATTAAGAGGGTGTTTCAAAATAAAAGTCAATTTGGGGCGGCTCTCTTCCAGTCAAAATCCATTCAAGGCAAAGGAACATAGAGGGCTATGTGACTGCGCCGCGGATGGATTTGGGCGGAAGAGAGCCGGACAACGGTAATTTTTATTACAATATATTTCAATATGTCAAGGAATCTCATTAATTTTGGTTCCCGAAGTCACTGCGGTCCCGCATGGAGGGGCATCTTTCTCCTTTCGGCTCAGTCGCATAGCCCGCTATGCTCCATCACCTCAAGAAGAAATCTGCTCCGTCCATGCGTCCCCAAATTAACTTTTATTTTGAAACACCCTCTAAATAGGATTGGTTATGAAAATATTTATGTTGCTGCCGCTTGTTGCCGGCATTATAGGAGGAATCATCGGAGGATGTGAATATAAACGATACAATCGAAGACAAGCGAAAAACGATAAAACCGATCCCCGATCCTGATGATCTTCTTTGTACTTGACACGTAAGACTCTATTTTGTCGTGTGGAAAGTTTTTCGTAATTTTGCCGTCTCAAATAACTTATGACTGTTTTTACAGACCGGGAGTGAGTTGATAGGACACTTCCCTATATATTTAAGTATATATTTTAAGGTAAACTGATTAACTTTTCGAAACATGTCCATTTTAAGTCGACCAGACTTTCATCCCGCGCTTGTAGCGGCGATGAAGGGCTATTCCTTTTCAAAATTCAAGCAGGATCTGACCGCAGGTCTTGTAGTCGGCATTATCGCCATACCGCTCGCCATAGCATTCGCCATAGCGAGTGGCGTAACTCCCTCTGTCGGACTGGTCACCGCCATAATAGGCGGTTTTCTCGTGTCGGCATTCGGCGGGAACTCGGTGCAGATCGGTGGACCGACCGGTGCGTTTATCGTCATAATCTACAATATCATCAGTCTTTATGGCCTTGAAGGTCTTGCACTGGCCACTTTCATGGCAGGCTGTATTCTTGTCCTGCTGGGTCTTTTCCGTCTCGGTACGGTCATCAAATTCATACCGTATCCGATAGTGGTAGGATTCACGGCAGGTATAGCGGTGACGATCTTTTCGACACAGATGCCTGATTTCTTCGGACTTACGATAGACGAAAAAGTTCCAGGGGATTTCATAGGCAAGTGGGGTGTCTATCTGCGTCATTTCTCGACGATCGACATGACCACCGCCGTTGTCGGACTGCTTTCCCTTGCCATAATCATAATCACACCCAAGATTTCAAAGCGCATCCCGGGTGCGCTGACCGCTATTGTCGTGGTGACTCTGTTGCTGTGGATTGCGAAAGAGTATTTCGGTGTGACCGGAGTACAGACAATCGGTGACCGGTTCGGTATTATCAATACTGAGTTGCCTTGTCCGCAGATGATAGGATTCGATATGAAATCGATCAATCTGCTGCTTCCCTCGGCATTTACTATAGCCATGCTGGGTGCTATAGAGTCTCTGCTTTCCGCTACGGTCGCTGACGGTGTGACCGGTTCGCGTACAAATTCTAACACCGAGCTTATCGGACAGGGAATAGCGAATATCACCGTTCCTCTGTTCGGCGGAATACCTGTGACCGGCGCGATCGCACGTACCATGGCCAATATAACCAACGGCGGGCGTACCCCGGTTGCGGGAGTAGTGCATGCGTTGGTTCTTCTTATTACTTTCCTTTTTGCCATGCCTCTTATCAGTCTTGTTCCGATGTCTTGCCTTGCGGCCGTGCTCATCATGGTCAGTTACAACATGAGCGGATGGCGCACTATAAAGGGTATGGTCAATAATCCGAAAGGAGACGTATGGGTGCTTGTCGTGACCTTCCTGCTGACCGTAATTTTCGACCTGACTATAGCGATCGAGATCGGAATGCTGCTCGCAGTTGTGGTTTTCTTGCGCCGTGTGTCGGAAAACACTACAATCAAGGTATATGGAGACCAGCTCGATGCTGCTGATTCAGACATGACCAAGCATGAGGTGCTTGATCTTCAGCCGGGAGTGTCGGTCTACGAGATCGACGGACCCTTCTTCTTCGGCGCGGCCACTAAATTCGACGAGATGATGCGTGTGTCAACCAGCGAGGTGCCGGTGGTGCGCATTATCCGTATGCGCCGTGTACCCTTCATTGACTCTACCGGTATCCATAATCTCCGGATACTTATAGAAGCTTCTCACAAGGAGGGGATATTGGTGGTTCTTTCCGGTGTGCGTGACAATGTGCGCGACGCGCTTCACAGATCTCATATAGACTCGCTGATCGCGAGAGACCATATATGCGACCATATATCCAAGGCAGTGATCGTGGCCAATGAACTTGCCGTGAATCGCCGCCGAGAAATGGCGGGAGTCATGACTGTCATGGATTGATGATTTCCGCTATTACGGCAGGATAGTGCTTACGTTCGAGGGCGTGGATTTTTTTCTCGACGGTTGCCGGTGTATCGTCTGATTCTACGGCAACCGATGTCTGGAAAATTACCGCGCCTTCGTCGCAACGGTCACTCACATGGTGGATCGTGATGCCGGTCTCTTTCTCTCCGGCCGCTACCACGGCTTTATGAATGTGACGTCCGTACATTCCTTTTCCTCCGTATTTGGGAAGAAGAGAGGGATGAATATTGACTATGCGTCCTTGATATCTGCTGATCAGAAAAGAAGGGATCATAAGCAGAAATCCGGCAAGAGCGATAAATCCGATATTGTATTTATCCATAAGGCAGAGAAAGTATGTCTCGTCATTGAGCTGTTGACGAGTCACTATCTCCACCGGGACATTCAGTGCGCGCGCACGTTCCACCACAAAAGCATCCGGCCTGTTGCAGACTACGAGGCCGACTTCCGCCTCTTTTTGTGTGGCGTTCGCCGCGTTCTGTTTCGGATGGTTGAAAAAGTTGATTATGTTCTCTGCGTTCGATCCGTTGCCGGAGGCAAAGACGGCTATCGTGATTTCTTTATTTGTTTTCTCCATGATGTGAAATTAACATTTTCCTTTGGAAATAACAAGCGTTGACCTTCGTTTCTTGATTATGAGGGCAACGCTTGATTTTTTAAAAGAACGGTTTGTCTATTTCAATGACTTGTGTTTCGGAGGCTGTCTCCCGGCAGTAGGGATGCGGATATCTTCATCTGTACGGACTTTCGGTACATTGCGTCATCCACGTGTGTTCAAGGGAGATCCGAAACCCTCTGACTTCGTGTTGTCAATAAGCGACCGGCTCGATCAGGAGAAAAATGTGATCGAGGATACTATCATCCATGAGATGATCCATCTCTATATATTCTTCTTCAAAATAAAGGATTCCTCGGCGCACGGCCCTGTTTTCCGCAAGATCATGAATGACATAAATGTCAGGTACGCACGCAATATAACAGTGTCGCGCCGCGCCTCTGAATCCGAACGTACAAGCGACAGGATCGTACGTCCGAGGATTCTTCTTGTCACGAGTTTCAGTACGGGGGAAAGAACTGTGACGGTCTGTGCCCCGCGATATGTGAAAGGGTTTGTCGGTATGTTGCGCCAGGTGCCGAGAGTCAGTTCGTGGCAGCTGTATGTGGCGCGGGGAAGCTGGATATCTCATTATCCGGTGTCGCGTACGCTTAAATTTTACAGGATAGACGCCGATATACTCGACCGGGGACTCGCGGACGCCCGCAAACTGGAGATAACAGACGGTAAAGTCAAGATGGTGTGATCTGTGTAGCTGCTTTTCAGCTCCCGTCTGTGACAATATGAGGCAGGATGCAGGTTGTATAAAAAATGTCAATAAATATATGTTTGATTTTGCCGTTTGTGCAATAATAGATAACTTTGCACCTTGAAGTCGCAGGCTGTGACTTAAAATCGGTCCGCGACGTATCGTATCTGAATTGAGACAACTGATAATCTACATATTGTGTGCCGTATTGATCGGCATCGCATATTCACAGAACGCCGCCCCTGTCCCGAATTCCGGAGAAGGGAGTGTAAATGATACCGTTGATACGACGGCGTCTGACGTTTCGCATTCGGAATATACCGATACAGTGGTATCGGATATGTCCGATTTTACCTCTGGATCTCCTGCGGATACGCTTGGCATAGACACCGCCAGGACATTGATCACACGGATAGACCGTTCCAAAGTCGACATTGAGACAGCCGTGACATTCTCTGCCAGCGACTCTCTTGTGCTCGAAGGTCTCAACAATGCATATCTTTATGGTGACGGAACTGTGGAATATCAGGATTTCAAGCTCAATTCCGCGCAAATCCGCATGGAACTCGACAGCAGCACTGTCTACGCTGCCGGCATTGCCGACACGGCTGGGGTAGTGCAGGGTCAGCCTGTTTTCAAGGATAAATCCGGCGAGTATGAGTCGGAAACCATGAAGTATAATTTCAAGACCGAGCGAGGTTATATAACAGGAGTCATAACCGAACAGCAGGATGGCTTCCTTCAGGGAGGCCGTGCAAAGCGCATGGATGACGGGTCATTCTATGTGGAAGACGGCAAGTATACTACTTGTGATGACCATGAAAATCCACATTTCTATTTCCAGCTCACACGCGCCAAGGTGCGTCCCGACAAAGATGTGGTGACCGGCCCCGGATATATGGTGCTTGCGGATGTGCCTCTGCCTCTTGCGTTGCCGTTCGGATATTTCCCGTTCTCCAAAAAGTATTCGAGCGGTGTGATTTTTCCCTCTTTCGGCGATGACTACAACCTCGGGTTCTATCTCAGGGACGGTGGATATTACTTCGCGATCAACGATAATGTAGATCTCGCGCTGACAGGCGAGTTATATACAAAAGGATCATGGGGACTCAGCGGGCATCTCAATTATGTGAAGCGTTACCGTTACAGAGGCACGTTCGACATTTCTTTCCTCAATACTGTCTATGGAGACAAAGGCGCTCCAGACTATCAGAAAATGCGCAATTTTCAGGTGGTATGGAGCCATTCGCAGGATGCCAAGGCGAATCCCAATCTTAATTTCTCGGCTTCGGTCAATTTCGCCACCTCCGGCTATTCGCGCAATGATCTGAATTCCTATTACAATTCCTCGTTTACGGAAAATACCAAGTCGAGTACGGTCAATATGACCTATCGTTTCCCGTCATCGAAATGGAGCCTGTCGGCCACGGCCAATATAGCGCAGCGTTCGCAGGACTCGACTCTTCAGGTATCGTTTCCCAACCTGACGGTGACAATGTCGCAGACAGCGCCTTTCAAACGTAAGAAATCCGTGGGTGGCGAGAAATGGTATGAGAAGATAAAGATGTCGTATTCCGGACGGTTCCAAAACTCTCTGACCTCGGGTCAGGATGAATTCTTCAAGAAGAATCTGATCAAGGATTGGAAAAACGGTATGCAGCATTCACTACCCATCTCGGCTACTTTCTCTCTCTTCAAATATATCAATGTGTCGCCGTCGATATCGATCAACGACCGTATGTATACCTCCAAGATCAGACGCCAGTGGGATACGCAGGCGTCGCGGGAGGTTCAGGACACGACCTATGGATTCTATAATATCTTTGACTTCAATGTCTCGATGGGATTCGATACAAAAATCTATGGATTCTGGAAACCGATGAAGTTCCTTGGCGACAAGGTCCAGATGATACGCCACGTCCTTACACCTACGGTGTCTTTCGGATGGAATCCTGATTTCGGAAATCCCGGCTGGGGAATATATAATTATTATTACTATACCGATCAGGCCGGAAACCAGCAGCGTCGGGACTATTCATATTTCTCTCATGGCATATTCAATGTGCCCGGACGCGGGAAAAGCGGGGTTGTGAGTGTCAATCTGGCCAATAACCTCGAAATGAAAGTCAAGAGCGACAAGGATTCCACGGGAGTCAAAAAAATATCCCTTATAGAAAACCTAAGCTTGTCGGAGAGTTATAATTTTGCCGCCGACTCGCTGCGTCTCAGTCCTCTCCAGGCCAATATCATGCTGCGGCTTGTCAAGAATTTCAACCTGAATATCAATTCGACATGGGATCCCTATGTCTATAAGCTCAATTCCTCGGGTACTCCGGTGCAGGTGAACAGGCTGCGTATTCAGGAAGGGAAGGGTCTCTACCGTCTGTCATCTGCCGGCACAAGTTTCTCATACACTTTCAACAATGACACATTCCGGAGAAAAAAAGACAATGATAATAATAAAGACAGAGACGATAACGGCTATGGGGATGAGGAAGACGAGGATACGGAGCATGAAAGCTTCTCCGACATGGCATCCCGCAAACGGGAGAAAAAAGGTAAGAGTGATTCAGGTCAGTCCTCGGATTCCGACGGATATGCGTCATGGCAGTTTCCATGGAGCCTTTCTATAAATTATTCGGTAAGTTATGGTTATGGCGACTTCGATTATGATAAAATGGAATATAAGGGCCGCTGGACGCAGAATCTGAGTTTCAATGGAAATATCCGGCCGACAAAGAACTGGAATTTCTCCTTTTCCGCCAGCTATGACTTCACTCTTCACAAGCTTGCCTATATGAACTGTTCGATAAGTCGTGACATACATTGCTTCACGATGTCGGCTTCGTTTGTCCCCGTGGGCCCCTACAAGTCATATAACTTTCATATCGCGGTCAAGTCATCGCTGCTAAAAGATCTCAAATACGATCAGCGTTCGCGTGCCCAGAACGGCGTCCGCTGGTATTGATCGATTCATTTGTCCGCATTTTCCGTCAGATTTCATAAGAAAGTTTGAATCACTTCATATTGTGGTTCCGAATTTTTTTATTAATTTTGTGAAAATTTGGTAAGATGGCGGAGTCCTTAATAACAACGTTGGAGAAACTGAACGCGAGGATAAAGGATGTCACCGCGCACAATGCCGCGCTTCTGGCCCGTAACCGTGAGCTGGAAGAACTGAATGCCGATTTGCGGCGCAGGGCCGAGGAATCGGACCGTACACGCGACCGGGCGCTTCTTGATGCGGAATATCTGACGGTGTCGCATCGTCTGGCCGCCGATCCGGATACTCTGATCGATACGAGACGTCATATTGCCAAATTGATTCGCAACATCGACCGTTGCCTTGAAATGCTTAAGGAATGAGTAGATGAACGATTCGGAAAAGATAAAGATGTACCTCAATATAGGCGATCAGCGGATCTCTCTTACCGTGCCGTTTGAACGCCAGGAATTCGTCAGGGATGTCGAAGCTGATGTCGACAGGCTTTATGCCAGATGGCGGAAAGCTTTCCCTGCAAAGACCGACCGTGAGATTCTCGCTATGGTGGCTTACCAGTATGCGTCGTTTTACGGTGAGCTCAAGGAAAGATACGAGGCCGCGGCCTTGAAAGCGGAGGAGTGTCTCCGCAATATCGAAGCCGAGAGTCAGGATATGACTGATAACAGGGACTGACCGAACCATCTGCCGACTCAAATTCTAATTTCAGGGAAGCCGCGGAACTCTGAATCCGGACGTCTGCGGAAATTGTTGCGACGCCTCTCCATTACGGAGAGGTCGTATTTGTTTATGTCCGTGCGTATGCTGGCGCCGGAGCAATGTTGAGAATTAATTAACTTATAATATACACCAATAAAGCGCAATACAAATGGGAACTGCAATATGGATCATAATTGCCGTGGCTATGCTTGCTATAGGCTATGCTGTGGCGACTGTGGTCAGCAAAAAAAATGCCGCTTCACGGGCTAATACCATTGTGGAGGAGGCTCGCCGGGAGGCTGAGATGCTCAAGGAGTCGAAACTTCTGAAAGCCAAAGAAGAGGAGATGAAGATAATAGGAGATGCCGAGCGTGCCGTGAATCAGCGCATGCAGAAGGCTCAGGCAAACGAGGCCCGTCTTAAACAGCGTGAGATTCAGCTCAATCAGCAACAGGGAGAGCAGGCGCGCCGCAAGAAGGAACTCGAGAATCTGAAGAACAATCTTGACAACCGCGAGCAGCTTCTTGAGAACCGCAATGCGGAGGTTGACCACCTTCACCGTCAGGCTCAGGAAGAACTTGTAAAAATCTCCGGCCTCTCGGCCGAAGAAGCAAGGGAGAAGCTTATAGAATCTCTCAAGGATGAGGCCAAGACTGCTGCCGCAGGTTATATCAATGATATAATGGACGATGCCAAGATGACGGCTTCCAAAGAGGCCAAACGTATCGTCATCCAGTCCATACAGAGAGTCGCTACTGAGACTGCCGTGGAAAATTCAGTCACGGTGTTCCATATCGACAATGATGAGATAAAAGGCCGCATTATTGGTCGCGAGGGACGTAATATCAGGGCTTTGGAAGCAGCAACCGGTATCGAGATAATCGTCGATGACACTCCGGAGGCGATCGTGCTGTCGGGCTTTGATCCTGTCAGACGCGAGATAGCGCGCCTCGCCCTTCATCAGCTCGTTACTGACGGACGTATCCATCCGGCGCGTATCGAGGAGGTTGTGGCCAAGGTCCGCAAGCAGGTCGAGGAGGAGATCATCGAGACGGGCAAGCGTACCACTATAGATCTTGGAATACACGGACTGCATCCGGAACTTATCCGCATGGTCGGCAAGATGAAATATCGTTCGAGCTACGGACAGAATCTGCTCCAGCATTCGCGCGAGACGGCCAATCTCTGCGCGGTCATGGCGTCGGAACTCGGTCTGAATCCCAAGAAGGCACGTCGTGCCGGACTTCTGCATGATATCGGCAAGGTGCCCGATGACGAGCCTGAACTGCCGCACGCATTGCTCGGTATGAAACTTGCCGAAAAATTCAAGGAGAAACCCGATATCTGCAATGCTATCGGAGCTCACCATGACGAGGTGGAGCAGACTTCGCTGCTCGCTCCCATAGTGCAGGTGTGCGACGCCATATCTGGCGCGCGTCCGGGCGCCCGCCGTGAGATTGTGGAGGCTTATATCAAACGTCTTAATGATCTTGAACAGCTTGCCCTGTCATATCCCGGGGTTCTCAAGACTTACGCTATCCAGGCCGGACGTGAGCTTCGCGTGATAGTCGGTGCCGACAAGATCACCGATGAGGAGACAGAGAAACTCAGCACCGAGATAGCCAAGAAAATTCAGGATGAACTGACTTATCCGGGCCAGGTGAAGATTACCGTCATCCGTGAGACCCGTTCCATCAGTTTTGCAAAATAAGGCCGTAAAGCTGTGGAAAACGAAAAGAATAAAAGAAGATATTGCTCCGAAGGAGGTTGTCCGCGTGGCAAGCTTTATGCCACCAACTGGCTTGACGGAATATCTGACAGCAGCGATTGCGATGTTGTCGAGGTTTCGTTCAAGAATACCCGGGTGGGATTCTATTCGAATCCGTCGGCCATTCCGCTCGGTATCGGTGATATCGTGGCCGTGGAGGGTAATCCCGGTCACGATATCGGCCGCGTGAGCATGGTCGGACGTCTTGTCCGGCTCCAGATGCGGAAGAACGGTGTAAAGCCCGACTCTGAACTCAAACGGGTGTTCAGGATCGCCACGCAGACTGATCTTGAGAAATTCGAGGAGGCGAGATCACGGGAGCATTCGACAATGATCCGCACGCGTAAGATTGCCGAGGAATTGCAGCTGAACATGAAGATCGGCGATGTGGAATATCAGGGAGACGGCGGGAAAGCCATTTTCTACTATATCGCCGACGAGCGTGTGGATTTCCGCAAACTTATCCGTATTCTCGCCGACACTTTCAAGATACGTGTCGAGATGAAGCAGATAGGCGCGCGTCAGGAAGCCGGGAGAATCGGCGGTATCGGGCCGTGTGGCCGTCCGTTGTGCTGCGCTTCATGGATGACTCATTTTGTGTCTGTCGGTACGGGTGCCGCAAGAGTGCAGGATCTGTCGATGAATCCTCAGAAGCTTGCGGGTCAATGCGCCAAACTGAAATGCTGCCTGAATTTCGAGACGGATGTCTATAGCGAGGCCCAGAAAAAGATGCCTCCGAAGGATGCGGTGCTCGAGACAAAAGATTCTCTTTATTATTTCTTCAAACCGGACATTCTGGCCGGAACTGTAACTTATTCCACCGACAAAAGAATTCCGGCAAATCTTGTGACGATAGAAGCAAGACGAGCTTTCGAGATTATCGCGCTCAATAAAAAAGGAGTCAAGGTAGACAGCCTTCTTTCCGAAAGTAAGGCGGCCGAGGCGGCTCGCCCGACGTATGTCGATCTTGTGGAGCAGGAGAGTCTGACACGTTTTGACAAATCGAAGAAAAAGAAAAAAAAGAAGAATAATCAGAACAAAAATACTGATAAAACTGTAAAAGGAGGAGAGAAGGCTGCCAATGCCGGAGCCGCTCCCAAACAGGAAAAGGCGGATAAGAAAAGCGAGGATACCCGTCGGAACGACCGCCGACGTGACCAGCGTCAGAAGAGAAAACCGAACATGCCGAAAAAGACCGAGGAATGACCGGGGACGTGAAGTATATCTCAGTTTTCGTTGCTGCGATCTCTCTCGCATTGATCTCTGTGTCGTGCGCGGGTTCTGACACACCGGTCTATTCTCATTTCGAACAGATCGGGTCGGATGGATGGGATCCTTGTGATATGCTTGTTTTCGAACCTTGGCCTGCCGATTCGGCCGATGCGGTTTCCGCGTCATTCGACATGGAGCTTGTCTTGAGATATTCGATGCGACATCCCGTGGCGGATCTGCCGGTAGCCGTGACAGTCGAGGATGAGGAAGGTACCGTACGTTCCGATACGGTGATTGTAAATTCCGAATCGCGCGGGAATGTGGATTCAAAGTCCCGATATGGAGTCAGGGAGATCATTTTTCCTCTTGCGGGTGGAGTCCGGCTGACGGATGGCTATATGGTGACGCTGACTCCGGTAGCCTCGCGTGAACATACGAAAGGATTGCTGAATGTCGGAATTGTAATGACGCGTCCGGACACCCGGAAATAATGTCTTTAACTAAAAATCGTTATAAAATGAATTTCCCGTTGCTTACCCAGGAACTTGAAGAGGAGTTCCTTCTGCGGGTCTCCAAGGTCAGACTCGCGATGGAGAAATATCGGCTGGATGCTGTTTTGCTCGCATCGACCGTTAATATCTTTTACATGACGGGAGGTGTGTGCCGGGGATATTTTTATTTGCCGGTTGACCGTGAGCCGCTGTTCTTTGTCATACCGCCGGCCGTGGCCGCAGGCGCCATCGAAGTGTCCATACGCAAACCCGAGCAGATCGCCGAGTTACTGGCTGCGCGCGGATATGATATGCCGGTGCGTGTAGGTCTGGAGTTTGACGATCTTTATTATTCGGAAGTCGAGAGACTCAAAAAGGTTTTCGCTTCTTCTGAAGTATGCGACGCCACCAAAGTCATGCGAGAGGCGAGGGTTGTGAAGACTCCGTATGAGATAAGCCGCATGCGTGAGGACGGAGTCAAGCATTGCGCTGTGTATTCACGCATTGACCGGTGTTATAAGGAGGATATGACCGATCTGGAATTTCAGATCGAGATTGAGCGTGTGCTGCGTCTGGAGGGCTGTCTCGGCTTTCTGCGCGTGGCCGGTTCAAAAATGGAAATCAATATGGGCAGTCTTCTCGCCGGGCCGAATGCGGATGTGCCTTCGCCCTATGACTTCTCCATGGGTGGTGCCGGTGTCGATCCCTCTCTTCCTGTCGGTGCGTCCGGTATGATAATGAAGCCGGGAATGTCGGTAATGGTCGACATGAACGGAGGTTTCAACGGCTATCAGACCGATATGACAAGATGTTGGTTTATCGGTAAAGTAGACGATAAGGCCAGAAAAGCCCATGAGTGTTCGAGAGCGATATTGCGTGATCTCGAATCGTTCGCGCGTCCGGGTGTCGTGATCGGCGATATGTACCGCAGGGCGGTAAAAATTGCGGAAGAGGCCGGACTTTCACAATATTTTATGGGACATGCCCATAAAGTTGCTTTTATCGGTCATGGAGTCGGCATCGAACTGAACGAGGCTCCTGTTATAATGGATAGGAACAAGGGGTTGCTTGAAGAAAACATGACCATAGCTATCGAGCCCAAATTTGTATTGCCTTCAGTAGGAGCACTGGGAGTGGAGAATACCTATGTCGTTACTGCCGACGGTCTTGAGAATCTGACGCCGTTCAACGAAAATCTAAACGAATTGTGAATCTGAAAGAAGATCTGAAACATTCGGTTTTCAGAAAAATAGGAGATATTGCCGACTTGATGGGTCGGGAGGTGTATGTCGTGGGCGGATACGTGCGCGACATCTTTTTGCAACGGCCGTCTCAGGATATAGATCTTGTGACTGTCGGAAGTGGCATAGAACTGGCTGAGCGTGTGGCCGAAGCGCTGGGGCGAAGAAACGCACTCAGTGTGTTTGCCACATACGGCACGGCACAGGTCAAGGCCGGTGATCTGGAGCTGGAGTTCGTCGGCGCCCGCCGTGAATCCTATTCCAGAGAGAGCCGCAATCCGATTGTCGAGGACGGCACTCTCGAAGATGACCAGAACAGGCGTGACTTCACGATCAACGCCATGGCCGTATGTCTCAATGCCGATCGGTTCGGCGAGCTCGTCGATCCTTTCTGCGGTATAGCCGATCTGCATAAGAAACTCATACGCACGCCTCTTGATCCGGACATAACATTCAGCGACGATCCATTGCGGATGATGCGTGCCATAAGGTTCGCGAGCCAGCTGGGATTCGAGATTGTTCCGGAAACTTTCGAGGCTATAAGGCGCAATCGTGAAAGAATAAAGATAATCACAAAGGAACGCATAAATGACGAACTCGGCAAAATCATGCGTTCTCCAAGGCCGTCGGTCGGGCTGCGGCTTCTTGACCGTGCGGGACTTCTCGAACTGATATTCCCTTCTCTCTGCGAGCTGAGGGGGGTGGAGATAATGGAAGGCAAAGGTCATAAAGACAATTTCAATCATACTCTTCAGGTTGTCGACAATGTAGCCGCGCGCAGCGACAACGAATGGCTGAGATGGGCTGCGTTGCTTCATGACATAGGGAAGCCGCAGACCAAACGATATGACGATAAACTGGGCTGGACTTTTCATAACCACAACTATGTGGGCGAGAAGATGATTCCGCGTATTTTCAGAAAAATGAAAATGCCGATGAATGAAAAAATGAAATATGTGGCCAAGATCGTCGGTCTGCATATGCGTCCGCAGAGTGTGGGGGAGGATGGCGTGTCGGATTCAGGGGTGCGCCGTCTGATAACTGATGCCGGACCGAATCTCGATGACCTGATGATACTCGCCGAGGCCGATATCACCTCGAAGAATCCCGCCAAGGTGCGTCGGCAGCTTGAAGGTTTCTCAAGACTGCGCGACCGCATGGCCCAGATAAATGATGCGGATGCTTTCCGCAACTGGAAGAACCCGATAAACGGAAACGAGATCATAGAGCGTTTTCATATCGCTCCCGGCAGGGAGATCGCGGCTATCAAGGATGCCGTCAAGGAAGCTGTGATGGAAGGCAAGATCCCTTATGATCATGACGCCGCCTGGGAATATGTGCTACAAATCGCCCCAGCGATACTTGGAACCGCTGATATGACGAATCCTGAAAAATCCTGAAAAAGTAATAAAATTAAGATATTAGGTGACTGATATAGTTGAGATGTCAGAATTTTTTATTAATTTTGCGAGCCGATTATATCCAGTTTTATAGTTCGCTTGGGGATGATATGCCGGTTCTGGCCGACCGACATTCTGAAAGAGCGGCATTTAACTAATTAAAAATCAAATCAATAAAGTGGATACTTTAAGTTACAAGACAATCTCAGCCACCCCTGCTACAATCGAGAAAAAATGGGTGGTTATCGATGCTACCGATCAGGTTCTCGGCCGTCTTTGCAGCAAAGTCGCAAAGATTCTTCGCGGCAAGAACAAGGCTGATTACACTCCCAACCTTGACTGCGGTGACAATGTGATCATCATCAATGCCGACAAGGTCGTGCTTAACGGTGACAAAATGAGCAAGCGTGAATATCTCCGCTACACGGGCTATCCCGGCGGTCAGCGCAGCTTCACACCTCAGGATCTTATGAACAAGTCATTCAAGGTGACAATGAAGGGCAAACATCCTCTGTTCATCAAGGTGGTCAAGGGTATGCTCCCCAAAACAAAACTTGGCGCAAAGCAGCTCACCAACCTGCATGTGTTCAACGGTGCCGAGCATCCTTTTGCCGACAAGAACCCGATCGTATTAGACATCAATAAAATGAAATAAGAAAGAAGATGGAAAAAGTAAATGCAATTGGCCGCCGCAAGGCTGCTGTGGCCCGAGTTTATCTCACCGAGGGTAGCGGTAACATCATTATCGACAAGCGTCCTCTCGACGTCTACTTCCCCTCTTCGATTCTTCAGTATGTCGTTAAGCAGCCCCTCAACACTCTTGATGTGGCTGAGAAATATGACATCGTGGCTCATCTTGACGGTGGCGGTTACAAGGGTCAGGCAGAGGCTCTCCGTCTCGCTATCGCCCGCGCGCTTGTAAAGGTTAATCCCGAAGACAAGTCCGCTCTCCGCAAGGAAGGCTTCATGACTCGCGACGCCCGTGAGGTTGAGCGTAAGAAACCGGGTCGTCCCAAGGCTCGCAAACGCTTCCAGTTCTCGAAACGTTAATCACGAGTCCCTGCTATACATGGATTTTATGCGCTGTGCGCATTGTGTTTAGTATCTAAATTCCGTGGATGGACACGTTCCCTACCCCGGAGTTGATTTCACAAAGAACGTAAACAAATCAGACAAAAAATGGCAACACCCACATTTGACCAGCTTCTTGAGGCAGGATGCCACTTCGGCCACCTCAAGCGCAAATGGAATCCCGCTATGGCTCCTTATATCTTCATGGAGCGCAACGGTATCCACATCATTGATTTATATAAGACTGCAGCAAAGATCGACGAGGCTGCCAATGCTCTTAAACAGATTGCCAAGAGCGGTAAGAAAGTCCTCTTCGTAGCTACTAAGAAACAGGCCAAAGAGGCAATCGAAAGCAAGGCAGGCGCAATCAACATGCCTTATGTGACAGAGCGCTGGCCGGGCGGTATGCTCACTAACTTCCCCACAATCCGCAAGGCTGTGAAGAAGATGACCACCATCGACAAGATGGCAAAAGACGGCACATTCGACAATCTGTCGAAGCGCGAGAAACTCCAGATCACCCGTCAGCGTGCGAAACTGGAGAAGAACCTCGGTTCGATCGCTGATCTCGGACGTCTTCCCTCTGCGCTTTTCGTGGTTGACGTAATGAAAGAGCACATTGCTGTCGCTGAGGCAAAACGTCTCGGTATACCTGTATTCGCGATTGTCGACACCAACTCGAATCCTGCCGATGTAGACTATCTGATCCCTGCCAACGATGACGCTTCGAAGAGCATAGACATCATTCTCGGTGCCGTATGCTCGGCTATGGCCGAAGGTCTTGAAGAGCGCAAGGTAGAGAAGATCGATGCTCCTGAGGACAAGGATGGCGCCGATGGCGAGGCTCCCGCAAAACGCCGTCGCGTACGTCGCAACGAGGCACCTGCGGCCGAGGCTCCCGCAGCCGAAGAGGCAGCAGCCAGCTGAGTAAGGAATTTTCCCAGGCGCGCCCCTGCCGGGACGCGCCTTTTTTCGTTTTATGAATCCTGCCGGACAAATATTTCTCTGATGCGGATTCTGAACAATCAACCAGTAAAAACAAATTAAAATACAGAACAATGGCTGTAAGTATTGAAGATATCAAGAAATTGCGTCACATGACCGGCGCCGGCATGATGGACTGCAAAAATGCTCTTGCAGAGACTGACGGCGATATCAACGCCGCTATCGAGATCATCCGTAAGAAGGGTCAGGCTGTCGCTGCAAAACGTGAGGACCGTAATGCAGCCGAAGGTTGCGTGTTCTCAGGTGTGAACGGCAACTTCGCCGCTATCGCGACTCTCAAGTGCGAGACTGACTTTGTTGCAAAGAACGAGTCTTTCCGCGCGCTTGCAAAGAAAGTGCTTGAGGTGGCTCTCGCCAACAAGGCAAAAAGTCTCGACGACCTCAAGGCTCTCGCTATCGACGGCCGCACTGTAGCCGAGCTTATCACTGACGAGATCGGCAAGACCGGCGAGAAGATGGAACTTGGCGACTACGAATGGATCGAGGCTGCGACTGTGGCTTCTTACAACCACTTCAACGATAAGCTCGCCGCTATCGTCGGTTTCAACCTCGAGGGCGTTGATCCTCAGGTGGGCCGCGAAGTCTGCATGCAGATCGCGTCAATGAATCCTGTAGCTGTTTCGCGCAACGATGTTCCTCAGGAGACTATCGACCAGGAGATCAGCGTGGCTATCGAGAAGACTAAACAGGAGCAGGTAGTCAAGGCTCAGGAAGTGGCTCTCAAGAAGGCTGGTCTCAATCCCAATCATTTCGATTCTGAAGATCACATCGAGAGCAACATCACCAAGGGTTGGATTACAGCCGAGGAGGCTGAGCGTGGCCGTCAGATCATGAAGGAAGCCGGCGAGGCAAAGGCCGCCAATCTTCCCGAGGCAATGATCCAGAACATCGCCAACGGCCGTCTCAACAAGTTCTTCAAGGAGAGCTGCCTTCTCGAGCAGGCATATGTACAGGATGCCAAGATCACTGTAGGACAGTTCCTTGACAATACTACCAAAGGTCTTGTAGTCGTAGACTTCAAGCGTGTGAACCTCAACGAGGACTAATACGCTACGATCATGATAACACCGAATAGCGCCATCCTGAAAGGGGGGCGCTATTCTGCATATTTGCGTCATAACCCGCGCATTCTATTATACCTTGATAAATTCACCTGACCGGGATTCTGATGGAAGATCTCATTATAGGAATTGACACCGATATATTTCTCTGGATCAATTCATGGCATGCGCCATATTGGGACAGATTTATGTACCTTGCAAGTGGAAAAGTAATATGGATTCCATTTTATGCATGCATTCTTTATGCTATTTATCTGAGCTATGGACTCCGCACTGCCGCGCTTATGCTTTTCATGACTGTTCTGGCAGTCACAGCCGCGGACCAGTTGTGCGCGACTCTCATCCGTCCTTACATAGAGCGGCTCAGACCTACCAATCTCGATAATCCTATTTCAGGCTTTGTCCATATAGTAGACGGATATAGGGGTGGTAAATATGGCTTCCCGTCGTGTCATGCCGCTAATACGTTCGCACTCGGCACTCTGACTTCTCTATTGTTTCGCCGATGGCAATTCACGCTGTTTATTTTTCTGTGGGCGCTGCTCGTATGCTATTCGCGGATTTATCTCGGGGTGCATTATCCCGGTGACATTCTGGCAGGATTGTCCATCGGCATCGTCTGCGGTGCTTTGGCCTATACGTGTGCGGGAATAGTCCTCGGATTGTTCGTATATTCAAAACCGGCGAAGAGGGAGGCTCGCAAGATAGTCGCTACTTATCGTCGAGGATCACCAAACATACACTCACATGTAGGGAATCGTGTCGTGACATGGCGTCCGACTTACCTTCCTGTGGCGGTCGGAACGATGACAGTCATGACCATCTCTGTGGTATCGGCGTTCGGAGTGCCGTTTAATTGAGCACAATGCCGCGAACCTGAGACAAGTGTGTCGCGTTTAACCATGGAGAGATATTTATAACTTAATAATCAGAATAATGAAAAAGACATTTAGACTTATCGGGATGATAGTGGCGGCAGTTTTGATTTCAACGGGAATGACCGCATGTGAGGATGACGATGATGACGATTTCAATCCGGTGGGATTTGATTATCTTGACAGCGGTATTGTCGGCGAATGGCAGCATTCCGCATCGGGCAACGG
>ERZ860264.536-NODE-536-length-33562-cov-4.039544_pt1 | contig 33562 bp, 19 predicted proteins | sample MGYA00509980_ERZ860264 | MGnify/ENA primary metagenome ERZ860264 (study PRJEB30046, sample SAMN00715212) | human gut metagenome | study: EMG produced TPA metagenomics assembly of the A metagenome-wide association study of gut microbiota in type 2... | reverse complement strand
GACACCACCGTGGCCGTCTTCTGCGACGAGCATCCAGCGACCACAGCCGCTGCGACGAGCGGCAGGACGCGTGAAATATATCCGATGTACATATTCTTATGTGATATTTTGACGCAAAAGTAACTAAAAATCAGATAATCAGCAAAAAAAGCCCCGCCAAAATTAGCTGATACCGATAAAAAGTCGTAACTTTGCACCCGCTTTTCGGCGTAATCGCTGGCGGGAAGTAACGTGTTGCCCGTTATGTTGCGTTGGAACGATAAGAACAAATTTAATTATAAAGTAACAATGAACTTAATTAAAGTTGCTGAGGAAGCATTTGCAACCGGCAAGCAGTTTCCGGAGTTCAAGTCCGGTGACACTGTGACTGTCGCTTACAAAATTATCGAGGGTACCAAGGAGCGCATCCAGCTCTACCGTGGTGTGGTCATCAAGATTTCCGGTCACGGCGAGAAGAAGCGTTTCACCGTACGTAAGATGTCCGGCACCATTGGTGTTGAGCGTATTTTCCCTCTTGAGTCACCCAACATTGACAGCATCGAGGTCAACAAGATCGGTAAGGTGCGCCGCGCTAAGCTCTACTATCTGCGCAAGCTCACCGGCAAGAAGGCTCGCATCAAGGAGAAGAGAACCGCTGCTCCGAAGGCATAAGGCTGAGATTATCGAAGGAAAAGATAAACCGGCAGGCAAGTCCGAAAGGATTCGCCTGCCGGTTTTTCTTGTTCCAGACGGGTAGAGTAAAATGCACACTTGTAAATGGCCGCACTTTAAATCCAATTTTGAACACCCTACCGAGCGGGACATATTTTGCTTCTGGTCGATTTGTAATTTAAAATACCATTTTTAAGCCCACGAGAATGGGGACTTTCTGAAAAATTTCCGCCTTGCCTCAGAATATCGCAAGTATGCGCGTATCAAAAATTAGGGGTTGTCGTGATTATATATTTACACACTTTGCAAGTTGCTCATTCATAGCCTGATACGAACAGCGGCAATTCCGTTGAACAACAGCGGGGCTGCCGCGGTTGTGCCGTAAGGGCCTTACGGGGTTGCAACGGGGCCCTCGCGGCATTGCAACGAGGCCGCCGTCGCACTGCAACAAGACCGTTGTTACAATGCCGCGAGACCCTTACGGCAGAAAAACGGTAGCTTTTCAGGACAAAATCAACAACCCGAAAACCAGCATTTTCTCTGCTCCATAAGAGTAGTAAGGCCCTTACGGCATCATGGTGGGCAAAAAAACAGTTTGAAGACATAGGGGGAACAATGGCCGTAAGGCCCTTACGGCCTCCGAAAGGTTGCGGAAATGAGCTGAGACGAAGGTTTTGGAGGATGCAATTTTGTAATAATTAATACAGGGGGGGGGAGGATGTGGCTTTTTCTGGGCTTTCGAGGAAGGAGGAGTAGAAATTGTTTTTGAAGACTGAAAAGAAGAGTCTTCTCACTCCTCCCTCCCCGAAAGTCTCAAAAGCCCAGAAAGCCAAAATTCTTCACGGCCTCCTTGCCGGTATGGTCAGGATGAAGCGTGCTCCGCCGTGGTAGTCAGCGTCCAGCGATAGGTTGCCTCCGATTTGTCTCGCTATGTGGCGCGACAGTGGGAGTCCGGCACCGATGCCCTCCTTTGAATTGTCAATCTTGTAGAACATGCCAAAAACGCGTTCCTGATAGGCCTCCGGTATGCCCGTTCCCGTGTCGGTCACGCTGATGATGATATATTCTTTCTTTCTGTCAAAGGAAGACTGGAGGGTTATGCTGCCCTCGGTGGTGAACTTTCGGGCATTGGTGAGCAGATTGTCGATGATGGTCTCAATGCCCTTGGTGCTGCCGAGGAAGTGGAAATCGTCGGGTATGCTGGTATCGAGGGTGAAGCTGACGGTCTCCGGCAGAGTCAGCCGGTAGGTCTCGGTGAGCCTGCGCAGCAGGTCGTTGCAGACGATGTCGTCCCGCTGTGAGGCATAGCTCTCACTTTCCGTCGTCGCTACGTAGAGCAGGTTGTTGATGATCTTGACAAGATTGTCGGAGCTGGCCGTGATGCGGTCGAGGATTTCTGTTTTTTCCTCGTCAGAGGGAGTGTAGCCCGGCTGGCAGATGAGTTGCGTAAATCCGGATATGATGTTTAGCGGAGTACGTATCTCGTGGCTCATGTTCTGGAGTATGTTGCTCTTCAGCCGTTCCGCCTCTTCTGACTTGAAGCGGAGAATTTCGAGCTCGGAGTTCTTTTTCCGAAGGTTCTTCATGTTGTTGCGCCAATTGAAGATGACGAAGATGAGGATGGCGATAATGACGGCCGCGCCGAAGATGACCATCGCCATGACCTTCTTCTTGACCCGGTCTTCGGTGGCTTTGTGACGCATGGCGTTCATTTCAACGTCGGTGGCGGCGTTGTGCAGCTCCTGGAGCATGATGGAGCTGTTGATGGAGTCCTTGACATGGATGTAGGTTTTCTGTGTCTCGAACGCCTTACCCATATCTCCGGAGAGCTCGTAGATGATGGTCTTGAACCTGTAGCGGTCGATGTTGGTCAGCTGGTCGGCGTGTTCGATGGCCTTGACGTAGTTTCCCTCGGCGGCCAGTCCGCACATCATGGCATAATGATAGTATGTCATGGAGAACTCGTCACCGTAGTCTTTCTGCATTTGCAGATAGTCGGTGTAGATGGCCTTGACGAGCTCCCAGTCCTTCTTGATGAAGGCAATGATGATCTTGAAGGCCACGGCGTCGCTGTATGCGTATTTCTGTTTGGCTTGTCCGGTTATTCTGATGGCGTGGTTGATGTCCTTCATGGCCTTGTCCGGATCGCTGTCCATCTCGACGTTGGCAAGTTCCTTGTATATCTGGACGAGCCTTGTCGGGGGCTGGTGCTTGCCTTCGTCGAGCGCCCTGTGGAAGCAGTCCTTGGCCTGTTCGACGTTTCCCTGCAGCGAGTAGATAACGCCGAAGAGGTAGGTGGCGTTGTACAGCTGGTCTTCCGCATTGCGCGCCTTCATGTCTTCGGACATTCTGATGGCCTTTCGCATGGCGTGGTAGAAGTTATTGAAATTGATGTCGTAGAAGATTTCATATTGCCAGCCTTGGTAATACTTGTAGATGTCGCCCAGGTTTAGTTGGTACGCGCGATATTTGGCAGCCGCGCGGTATAGGCTGTCTTTCTTGTCGCTGTTGAAATAGCGCCGCAGCTCGTTCATGATGGAGTCGGCCTTGGCGTCATTTGTTTCGGCAGCGTTTGTTTTGCCTGCCGTCCATGTCAGTGAGATGACGATGGTGACAAGCAGGGTTATGATTCTTTTAGGTATGTCCATCTGCCGTAAATGGAGTATGTGTAGTAGTATATAACTTCTTTTGTTCTGCAAAGTTATATAAATAAATCCACTAAACTTTTAGAGGAAGCCAAAAATAGCATAACGATTGTGAAATTACATTAATCTTTGTCAGTATGATATTAATTCCACGTTCGTCTCATACAACTCCTACGTTAGTCTTACGTTAAGTTTATGCTACTCTTACGTAGATCCGGTGTTTCCGTCTTCTTTCCCGCTTGGCATTATTTGTGCCTGTTGGCCCGTTGCTCGCGGTATTTTGCCTTCTGCTTTGCCGAACCGCTGCCGTGAGCCCCCGTGATATACTTCTTCTTCTTGGCCTTGGTCTTGACCTTGCCGCTGTCGCCGTTTTCCTTTCGTGCCGGGCGGAACATGATGCCGCCTCCTGCGATGATGTCATCGATATCCATTCTTAACTTTTAACTTTAAATTTTAAACTTGTAACTTTAGGCTACGCGCAGAGCTTATTACTTGTAACTTTGGACTTTAAACTTGTAACTTTGGGCTGCGCGCAGAGCTTATTACTTCTAACTTTGTGGTTTGCCCTAAACATTAAACTTGCAACTTCAGACCTTATGTCTTGCTTCAGGGGACAACTCCGCCCCAAACTCTGTGCGCAGCCATAAAGTTTAAAGTTACAAGTTTAAAGTTACAAGTTATCAGTGGTGGAACAGGCGTACGCCGGTGAATGCCATGGCGATGCCGTATTTGTCGCACGTCTCAATCACATTGTCGTCCCGCACCGAGCCTCCGGCCTGTGCGATGTAGCGTACGCCGCTCTTGTGGGCGCGCTCGATGTTGTCGCCGAACGGGAAGAAAGCGTCGCTGCCGAGGGCCACATCCGTGTTCTTGGCAATCCACTCCTGCTTCTCCTCCATCGTCAGAACCTCGGGACGCTCCTTGAACAGACGCTGCCATGTGCCGTCACGCAGCACGTCGTCGTGCTCCTCGCTGATATATACGTCAATCGTGTTGTCGCGGTCGGCGCGGCGGATGCCGTCAACGAAGGGCAGATTCATTACCTTCGGGTGCTGGCGCAACCACCAGATGTCAGCCTTTGAACCGGCAAGACGGGTGCAGTGGATGCGGCTCTGCTGGCCGGCGCCGATGCCGATGGCCTGACCGTCCTTTGCGTAGCAGACGGAGTTGCTCTGAGTATATTTGAGGGTGATGAGGGCGATGAGAAGGTCGCGGCGTGCCTCGGGAGTGAAGGCCTTGGCCTGAGTGGGGATGTTCTCGAACAGTGAGGGGTCGCTCAGGTCGATTTCATTGCGACCCTGCTCGAAGGTGACGCCGAACACCTGCTTGCGCTCGACGGGCTCCGGAACGTAGCCGGGGTCGATTTTGATGACATTGTATGTTCCCTTGCGCTTGTCTTTCAGGATTTCGATGGCCTCGGGCGTATAGTCGGGGGCAATCACGCCGTCACTGACCTCACGCTTGATGAGCGTGGCCGTGGCTGCGTCACACGTGTCGCTCAGAGCGACGAAATCGCCGTAGGAGCTCATGCGGTCGGCGCCGCGGGCACGGGCGTAGGCACAGGCTATCGGCGAAAGCTCCATCTTGATGTCGTCCACGAAATAGATCTTCTTCAGCGTGTCGCTCAGAGGCAGGCCTACGGCCGCACCGGCGGGCGAAACGTGCTTGAACGAGGCTGCTGCGGCAAGACCCGTGGCGGCCTTTAGCTCGCGGACGAGCTGCCAGCTGTTGAGCGCGTCGAGGAGATTGATGTATCCCGGACGGCCGTTGATAACTTCGATGGGTAGTTCGCCTTCGGTCATGAATATGCGTGAAGGCTTCTGGTTCGGATTGCATCCGTACTTCAGTGTTAATTCTTTCATAAGTCTGTCAAACTGGAAAACCTGTTAATTTTCTGCTGCAAAGTTAATGTATTTCTGCGACATACGCAAATGCCACCTTTATTTACGAGTGTTGAATTAGGAATGTCTTCTGAATGTTTTTCTGAATATAATACCGTTTCTTGAAGCGTTTTGATATTTTTATAGTGAGAGGATAAAGCCGCTTCTAAATATGTTAAACAATGTAATTGGTGCTTTGGTTTATATTTAATATAGTATCTTTACAATTAAATTGCTCTTTGACATGTTTGTTATGAATTGCTTGAAAAGTTTCTGCTTCGCAGTATAAACAACAGTACGATGGACGTGGTTACGTACATCTTTTTGGTTGTGAATTGCTTGAAAAGTTTCTGCTTCGCAGTATAAACAACAGTTCATCGCAATGTTTAATCGCCTCATCTAAGTTGTGAATTGCTTGAAAAGTTTCTGCTTCGCAGTATAAACAACAGTCTTAAAAAGGACGGTACACCATGTAAGAGGTTGTGAATTGCTTGAAAAGTTTCTGCTTCGCAGTATAAACAACAGTTAAGAACTTGGATTACACTAACGAGGTAATGTTGTGAATTGCTTGAAAAGTTTCTGCTTCGCAGTATAAACAACAGTGGTTCCATCTTTTTTCCGCTCGACTTTCTGTTGTGAATTGCTTGAAAAGTTTCTGCTTCGCAGTATAAACAACAGTTCATCTTTATATAATTAATACGTTACACTTGTTGTGAATTGCTTGAAAAGTTTCTGCTTCGCAGTATAAACAACAGTTCGAACGTTTCTCGCCCTTGCCCGAATCTGGTTGTGAATTGCTTGAAAAGTTTCTGCTTCGCAGTATAAACAACAGTCACCCAATGAAAAAATCTTTGTGTCTGACAGTTGTGAATTGCTTGAAAAGTTTCTGCTTCGCAGTATAAACAACAGTTTTGCGGGTGTTGCCCCGCTTGTCTTGCTGGTTGTGAATTGCTTGAAAAGTTTCTGCTTCGCAGTATAAACAACAGTGAGCTTGAGTTTCAAGAGCTTGCTCAATGGGTTGTGAATTGCTTGAAAAGTTTCTGCTTCGCAGTATAAACAACAGTTCGTAATTCATACGTGCTGCAATGCGCCCGTTGTGAATTGCTTGAAAAGTTTCTGCTTCGCAGTATAAACAACAGTTCTTTAGCTTCTTTGTATCCATTGATCTTGGTTGTGAATTGCTTGAAAAGTTTCTGCTTCGCAGTATAAACAACAGTCTGAAAGATAACTCTGATCATTCGACGTCTGTTGTGAATTGCTTGAAAAGTTTCTGCTTCGCAGTATAAACAACAGTCAGCCGATAGAGTATGAGGATACTATGGTTGTTGTGAATTGCTTGAAAAGTTTCTGCTTCGCAGTATAAACAACAGTTTACAGATAACGGTACCATAGGACATCCGGGTTGTGAATTGCTTGAAAAGTTTCTGCTTCGCAGTATAAACAACAGTTTTACAGCGCAAATATAACAATATCATTTTGTTGTGAATTGCTTGAAAAGTTTCTGCTTCGCAGTATAAACAACAGTAACCAAAGATATCAGAAGAACCATCACCATGTTGTGAATTGCTTGAAAAGTTTCTGCTTCGCAGTATAAACAACAGTCGGTTCTTCTTGAGATCTATCCGAGCGCCAGTTGTGAATTGCTTGAAAAGTTTCTGCTTCGCAGTATAAACAACAGTATAAAAAGATCACGAATATCATTGATACCTGTTGTGAATTGCTTGAAAAGTTTCTGCTTCGCAGTATAAACAACAGTATACCAATTAACAGAGCCATTGGTATATACGTTGTGAATTGCTTGAAAAGTTTCTGCTTCGCAGTATAAACAACAGTCCAGAATGAAAAAGGACCTTCAGATGTCGGTTGTGAATTGCTTGAAAAGTTTCTGCTTCGCAGTATAAACAACAGTCAATGCCTAATATATATACTAACAAAGATAGTTGTGAATTGCTTGAAAAGTTTCTGCTTCGCAGTATAAACAACAGTATAAATGAAGTATTTACTACGGCTTATGGGTTGTGAATTGCTTGAAAAGTTTCTGCTTCGCAGTATAAACAACAGTCCGGCCGGAGCTGTCCGTCACGGCCGGCATGTTGTGAATTGCTTGAAAAGTTTCTGCTTCGCAGTATAAACAACAGTTATTCCTCCTCTGATGAATTAATGTGAAGTGTTGTGAATTGCTTGAAAAGTTTCTGCTTCGCAGTATAAACAACAGTAGTCCTCTTCAGATGCATTGACATGCATAGTTGTGAATTGCTTGAAAAGTTTCTGCTTCGCAGTATAAACAACAGTAGACTTTTAGAAAGTGACTGGTTATTAGATACTTGCAAAGGAAATCAGAAAATAAAAAGAACTGCGATAATGGCAGAATCCCGTCCTTTAGTGGCGGGATTTTTTGTTTTTATATGTTTCAATTATGTAAACTTCTTGCCAGAAAGATTGGCATATTGGTGTTTTTCAGAAAAGTTCTAATTGGTGGCCTGGAGAATTGGGAATTGTAGGTTTTCGACCGTAAAAGACTTGTATGTTCCCAAATTGTTTGTCTGTGATGCACATAATACAGACGTTGCCGTATTCCGGTAGTATGGCTTTCACGCGGCGTATGTGGACTTCAGCATTTTCGATGCTTGCGCAATGTCTTATGTAAATGGAATATTGGAACATGGAGAAACCGTCTCCCATGAGGCGCTTGCGAAACTCTGCGGAAGCCTTACGGTCTTTCTTCGTTTCTGTCGGCAAGTCGAACAAAACCATGACCCACATAATGCGATATTCACTGAAACGTTCTGATAGCATTGGCGTTATTACGACATTACAGGATAATAGATGCGTCGTATCTCACCCATGAAACATCGTGCGAGTGAAGCTGTTGTCTGACTTGCGGCAACCATCAGCGGGCTTTGCCGGCCGTTTATCGTGACATCGAGCGTTGGAATGGTCAGTAGCAGGGCCTTTATGTCACGCGTCAGTTCAAAATCTACACCATTATCAGTGATGATGTCATGAACAAGATTGTCTACGTATGGACGGTATGGCTCCATGATGTCATCCGCGAGGCAGTAAGCATTGTAACGGTTGTGATGATGTATGCCGAGAGTAGGGAGCAGACCACTCGACACAAGGGCCCTCGCCATTACGGCCCGAAGGATGGCATAGCCGTAGTTCAGAAGATTGTTCGGGAACAACCCTTCGCGGTCTCTGATGAAGTCGTTGACGTGGCTGCTGAAGAAATTTTTCCAATAGTAGGCGGCGGCTTTGCCCTCGACATTGTGTGTGTCTCCGCTTTTCACGTCAGTGGCCCATTTGCGCATACATCCTGTGGCGGCCGTCGGACAACATCGCTCAAGTGCAGCGGCCTGATTGGCAATTTTCTGTTGTATGGTCTGCTGCCACAGTTGTTTTCGCAGTGGTAGTGAGGAGTCAAGCTGATGACGGAACCGCTCGTTCTGAACAGTGTTGCCTGTGAGCGGCAACATCAGTCCGACGGGCATGCCGCGTGAGTCGCATGAGATGATGGCGCAGTTGTTTTCAAGCAGTGCTTCCATGACACCGCTGGTGATGGTGATACGCCGGTTGTCGAGCACGACGTATGCTATGTCCTCTATCGGTTTTGTGACGGTGGCGCGCGTTTTGAAATCGTTGTCCACTGCCGTACAGGTCTCCACCTCAGGCAGTTTTATCACGAGCTGCCCGAGGTGGAGAGACAGATAGGCGGGATTGCCGAAATAGAGTGTCTTCTTAATCATAAGCCAGTCATCTTTCAGTATCCTAATTTAACGATTTGTCCCAAACGGTCAACTTTGATTGGGATGCACTTTTCCTTGATGTTTTCACCCGTCAATGCTATTTCAATCTTATTCAATACATTAAATTCATGCAAATCATTGTTATTGATAATCGCTTTTGCTATGGTATTTCCTATAAAAAAGCATTGCTTTCCATTGCAACTTACCATTTTATATATTCTGCTCTTGTCAATAGTCTCGACGGAGAGCGTTTCTCCTTCTTTTGGCAGGTAGACCAAATCTCCGGGAGACAGAACGAACGTCGGAATTATACCGTCCTCGTCGGCTACGGGCAGTCCCGCCTTCATGCGGTCGATGACGACGTTGAGCGGTATGGACGAATAGCGGCGTTTGCCGTCTTCACCTTCATAGATGGCAAAGAACAGGTTTGTGCCCTTGGCTGCTTCAACAAACTTCTTCGACTTGTTGCCGCTCTTGCCGATGGCAAACTTGTTGGCTTTTTCATATACGCGCACTTTAAGAATTGGCTGATGCCACTTCCCGTTGTTGAGGGTGCGGATGTTCCTGTTCATCTCCTCTATGCCTTCGGGAGAGAAAGCGATGTCGGGGTCTTCGCCGTTGTTTTCAAGATGACGCAGCATTATTTTTTGGATGCCGGTGTCGGTAATTTCATTGATGATCTTCTTGCGGTTGAAGGATTGGTCAATGGGCTTGCGGGTTGCAAAATATCTGTCCGAGGTCTCAGCCGTGAAATAATAGATTGGAATCTTGTTCAGATTGATGTCAGACCAAATTTCGGCGTTGTCCTCAAAGTAAGCCTTTATTTTCTTCAAGTCGTAACCCAATTCGAGCATGGCCTTGATCTTTTTCTTCAGGTCACGGTCGATGATGTCGTCGGGGCGTGTGATGGCCTCTTTCAGTTTTACTTCTTTTTGCAGCCGCAGGTTGACTTCGCCGTAGACGGTTTCTTTGTGCAGCGGTTTGCGTATGGCCCAGTTATCGCCCTTCGTTTGCTGTTCGAGCACACGCTTGTTGTTCTTGAGTTTCTGTATCTTGTTTTTTGTTCTGCTTATCACCCGCAGATTCTGTTTGAAGCTGACGATAATCCGATTGAGAGCATTGTTTACATCGGCAGGGAATGTGTCCCAAGGCATGTTCAAAGTCCATTGGTAGTTGCCGTTGGCGTCGGTGCGCTGCTTATGGCACAGGGCGTGCTGCAGGTCATGACGGGTGGTCTGAGCGTCATGTTTGGCGGATTCGTTGTTCAGGTAGTTGACAATGCTTCTTGTAGCGCAGGCGATGACGATAGCGTCCATAGCGTGGTGGCGGTGGTCGATGCGCTTCTTGTTGAAACCGCGTTGTTGTTCGATGGGCATGTCGGGGATGACATGTCCGGAGGTGTTCTTGGTCGTGTACAGTTGTTGGCCGCACATCTTGTCAAGTCTCTCGAAGCGTGGCAATATGATTCTGTTCCACACGTCGTTGACACCCCAGTCCTTTTTGAGTCGGTCGGTAACACTACCGGTACAGACAATGACGTTTTTGGATGTGGCCTCTTCTTCTCCTTTCTCCCGGACAATCTTTGACATCAGACTTTTTACGAGCTTGCTTATGTAGCGGCTGTCGTTGAGTTGGCGGTCGATGAATCCGTCGGGGATGTCATCCATCATCAGTTTTTTCAGCTTTTGCGGATTTGCCGAGTAGGTGTTTTTCACGAGCTGCTCATATTCTTTGGGTTCGAGTATGGTCGCTGTTATGCCGCGCGAAAGAGGAACTTTTTCGCCGTGATGGCGCATGATGAATTCGTATCCGAGCTGATTGTCTTTCAGTTTGTTTACTTCCGATTCGCAGATGACCTTGTTTGTGAACGAATTGTCGAAATAGCGGGATTGAGGTATTACGTGCTCTATCTCATAATCCGGAGTGAACAGACGGGAGAGAGGTATGGCCAGTCCCGTGTATGGAGAACGGTATTTCTGGTCGAGCCACAGTTTATAGCGCTGGACGTCGGAGTGGGACGGCTGCTTGCTTTTCTCGTTCAGTCTTCCGATAAGTTCCTTGATGTCAGGTGTAATGTCTCTTTCGGATGCCAACACTCCTTCCTCATAGATGCGGAGCAATTCCTGTTGGGACGGGGAGTGAGGATGGACGCCTTCGATGTCCATGTCCGGACTTGCGAATTCCCGAAGCAGGTACTTGATTCTGATATTGGTGTTTTCGTTTTCGGTCATGTTTTGGGCCATTTGCGCGCGTTTTGCTGCCGGTGACTTCATCTCGCGGCCCAATTCGATATGTATTTCGTCAATGTGTCCTTCTTTCTTCCATATATCCCTGACAGTGCGCAATGTCTCCATGACAACCTGTTCAACGATGGGATTGTTCAACGAGTGTTGGCGGAAGTGGCGCAGATACTCGTCAATGTCTTCAGGTCGTTTCCATCGCTCGGTGTCCGACGCTTCACTGTGGCGGTTGTACACGACATAGCAGGCAAGCCATAACGGCAAGCCTTTGAAGTGTGAGATGTCATTGAGGTTAATGGCTTTCTCTCTGACAGTATTCTTGATGTTCTCGTCTGCCTCTCCGTCTATGATGCGATCAATTCTTTCCCTTGTCTTTGCATCTATGGACTCTTCGCTCCAGTATTTGCCCATGCGTATGAGTGGCAGGAGTTTGTTGAGGGCTTTCAGCGAATAGGCTCCGTAGTCGTTCTTGAACGGTGGTATCTTGATGAAATGTTCGGTGAAAGTGGTCTCGTCCAACGTGTTCTTACGTGCAAATGTCGCAAGAGCCGTTCTTAGTTCCTGTTTGTCGGAGACAGAATAGAGTATGTGCCACAAAGCCTCTTCTGTCTCTGTCGTTAAAAATGAAGCACTGATGCCGGCTTTCTTCAAGCGCGATAGGATTAACTCGCGTGTTTCGTTGCATGGGTATTCCCTGTCCTCTACGTAATTCCATCTGTACAGATGTTTGCCGTTTTGTTTTTTTAGTTTGAAAAATGAAGAGAGCAAGGTGTCTTGCTTGATGGCCTTCTTGTTGTTGAGAAACTCGAACAAACGTTCATAGACAGTCTCATCTTTCAAGAAAGAGTCGGTCACGTCAACATCCAGTTTCGTTTTTCCGTCAACAATCTTGCTGCGCTCGTAGATGCGAAGATTGCTGATAAATTGCCACAGCCTGAATTCTTGGAATCTCGGATGTGACTTTGATACGCACTTTATGCCGATGTGTTTTGTTTCTCCGGTCTCGGGATTTTTGTAGGCTCTGGTCTCGTATTGGCAGTCGGCAATCAACGACTTCTTGCTCTTCAACGGACGTTGGTAGAACAAGATGTCTTCAGCAAGCAGGTAAGTGAAATCCCGGTGAGTTATGTTGTTGCGGTGGGCATCATTGCTTGGATACAGTTCCTCAACGCATCTGTCGTATAGTTCCTTATCATTGAGCTCGGGGATGAACTGCTTCTGTTTTTCCAATATGGCCTTAAGCTCGCTTTTGTAGTATTCGCGCTCGATGGTGCGTACAAGACGGCCTTTAATCTTTTGTGTCGTGTCGGACAAAAGATTGTCGTAGATATAGCTGCCAACTGTCTTTGCAGATTTGTCGATGCTTGCCTCTGTCTTTTTCTTGAGCAAGCCCCAATCATCTTCTTTTGGCTGACGGAGTGAACGGCGTATTTGTCCGTCCTTGTCAACTTTTGGTTGCCCGTTGTTATCCAGCAACGTTGTTATGATGAAATCTTTTGTCTTACCTTCCCAATCAAGGAATGTCTTGCTCGTCCTCCGGTAGACCATACCGTTCTCAAGATAGACGTTGTGCCATGTGCCATCGCCTTTCTTTTCGTCGGTTGCTTCAACCCTGATGATTTTTAGCGACAGATATTCCTCAATTTTATTTTGTGTATCTTCTTCGTCTTCCCCGCGTAATTGATAGTATCCTCGTTTCTGATTGAAATTGAGCAGTATCCATGCCAGTTCTTCTTTTTGTATCGGAGCGGTTAGGGCTTTCTTGCGCAGATAGTATAGTGTCCAGTCGTATGGAATCTTCTTGGCTTCTTCTGTGAGTTGCGGATTGTGCTCATAGAATTCATTCAGCATCTCGTTGAAAGACTGTTTGAACAGAAATTGCATTTTGCCTTCGTTGTCTTTCAACCATGCAAGTTTCGGTTCGGAATTGTTGGTGAATTTACCGTAGCGTTTGAGACATTCTGAAAAATGTTCTGGCAGAAACCCCATGATGTTTAATATGCGATATAGGCGCTCTCTACGCAATAGATAACGTTCTCGCATACGTCTCATTCCTCTATATTCGGTTCGCGCTTTTGTTTGTGAAACGGAATTTCCCTTATCAAAATCGCCTAATATGCTTGCATCCATAGGTATGATTCTGCTGCCTGCATTTGCAATCTCTTTTAATTGGAGTTTGCCATCTTCGTTTGTATCTCCGTAGACGATAGCCCATCCTATACTATTTGTGCCGATGTCGAAGCCGAGAATCTTTTTCATATTTTGTTAATAGTTTATTATTATTTCGGTTATTAGAATTTAATTCGTATCTTTGCAGGAACTTTCAAGCAATTCACAATAAGGATTATTCCGTTGTGATTATTCAAGGTGGAGATTTTATCTTCGCCTTTTTTGTTTCTTTCATGCCGTTCTTTTTTATAGCATGTTTCACCTTTATTGCACGTGAATTATTCTGTCGGCAGAAATCCAAATCGTTTTTTTGTGGATATTGCTTTATGGTGTATATGAAATAGGAAAAGGGTGCATCAAAGGCAGGAGATAGTTATCTTTGCTTTTGATACACCCTTTTATCTGATTGTTGCACGGCGCTTTAGACCGTGATATGATCGTTATTTCTTTTTGTTCGAGATGCTGAGAGCCTGCTTGGCTATCTCGTTCTCGGGGTCAAGTTCCAGAATCTTGTTCCAGTAGACATCGGCGGCGTCGCGGTCATCCTTCACAAGATTGAAGTAGCCAAGGTATCTGTAGCACTCGATGAGGCGTGCCTTGTCGCTGGAACTTTTCTCGGCGCGGGGCTCAATGATGGCTGCAAGCTGCTCGTAATAGGGCTTGGCAAGGCCTTCAGTCGTCTCAGGGTCCATGTAGGAGTTGATGCGCGCAACCCAGAAGATTGAGTATTCCTCTGCGTCGGGGAATTTCTCTTTCAGTCCGGCGTATGTGCTCTCGGCTTTCTTGAACATGTCCTTGCGGGCATCTCCCTCCAGAGTGTTGGCATACTGGGTGTAGAGCTGTGCCAGTCCGACGATGTCGTTAGCCTGCGGATTGTCCACCGAAGCAAGGAACTCCTGATATGTCTTTATAGCGTTCTCATAGTCATCGTTCTGCTTGTAGCCCTCGGAAAGCTGCTTGATGACGCCGGCGCGCTTGGTCTTGTCCTCGAAGTTCTGCTCAAGTGCCTTCTTGTACATGTCGATGGCCTCCGTGTGCTTCTTGGCTCCGCTGAGCGCGTTGCCATAGTAGGTGTAGTCGAAGTAGGAGAACTTGGCGCTGTCGGACTTGTTGAAGAGGGCGTCTGCATAGATGAGCGCGTTGTCATAGTCCTTCAGGTCGGTGCAGCTGAACATGGCGAGACGGTTGAATGCGGCGTCGCGCGGGTTTTTCTTGAGTCCGGCCTGAGCGATTTTGAGGCTCTCGTCATATTTCTGTGAGAACCACAGGGACATGGCGAAGCTCGTCAGGTCTGCTTCTTCCATTGCGTTGATGTCAGCCTTGCGGAAGCTCTCGATGGCTTTTTCAAACTCATTCGAAGAGTAATAGATGCGGCCTTTCAGGGCGTCAACGGCTATGTCGGGGCGCTGTGAGCGCAATTCCTCCAGCTTGTCAACGGCTCCCTGCGGGCTTACTTTGCGGTAGACGTTGGCATATTTATAGTAGGCATCGGGATTCTTCGGGTCAGTATAGATGGCCATCTCGTAATATTTGGCAGCCTCACCGCCGTTGTTGGCGCGTGCGGCCAAATCGCCGAGCAGGATGTATGCGGGGCTGTATTCCTTAGCCTTGAGGGCATACTCGGCATATATCTTTGCATTCAGCGTGTCCTTGAGGTCATAGTAGGCGCGTCCGATACCGCAGAGGACTTCCGGATTCTTCTTGTTCTTCTTGTAAATATCCTTCATCTGCTTGGCCAGATCAGCGGGATTGCTCTTGATGATGTTGGTAATCTCGTCTATCTGTGCTTTGTTGTCCTGAGCTGTTACGGGCATGCTGAGACCAATCAGCATTGCTCCTATCAATAAATGCTTTGTTTTCTTCATCGTTATTCCTCTATTATTATGATTATTATTTTCTGTAGTTATGGTATTGTCATTCCGTGACGACGTTCACTTCGCGGACTTCCATGTTGGCCCTGTATGGCAGCAGACCGGCCTTATGGATGATGAGCTGACCGCGGTGGTCGGCGGCAATGAAGTTGGTGAATCCCCACGGCAGTCCGTTGATGGGGTCGTTCAGCAGCGCGTAGATTGTACGCCCCAGCGGGTAGTTGCCGTTATATATATAGAACTGATACGGTTTCCAGCTGCTGGCCACAGTGGCCGGGTGGATTCTGCTTACCGCCATTACCGTTATATTCTTCCTGAAAGTGACATTTGTCGTGTCGCGCTTGTCGTTGAGCCAGTTTGAACCGATAATTCCGATGGAGTTCGGATGCTTCTCAACGAAGTCTATTACTTCTGCCGATTTCTTCACGGCGTAGATATTGGGGCTGTTGATGGGTTTGCCGTCGAGGAGGGAGTCCACACAGAAGTGGACGGTGCTTGACTGTTTGTTGTCAAATGCGACCTCGATGTCGCCCAGTTTTGATTCGGGATACAGCTTGTTCCATTTTGACACCTTGCCGGAGAGGATGAGTTTGAGGTCCTGCAGGGATATTATGGTGTCGGGATTTTCCTTGTTGACAATAAGTGCCAGACCGTCGTAAGCCAGCGGTATGGCTGCGGGCAAGAACCGACGGTCCTTCAGGTTCTGCTCTTCTCTTTTGGTGAATCTGCGTGTGGTGATGGCCAGATACGTCTGCTCTTTCATCAGCATGTTGACGGCATCCAGCTCGTTGGTGTACTGAGGAATTAGCTTTGCGTTGGGATAGATACTTTGGAAGACCTCAACTTCTTCCTCGATGATAGGACTGAAACTCTCATCAGAGACGAATTTAATCGTCCCTGATGAGTAAGTGTCAGTTCTGCCGTCCTTCGCTTTCCGGTTGCAGGCAACCGTAAGACAGAGGATGAGAGTCAATCCAACTGTTATGTTGAATAGGTTCTTCTTCATTTTGCTGTAATTATAGTGTTACAGGTTGATGACATTTTCTTATGGCCGCAGTGGCTGCGGGACATGCTTACTGCAACTGGAATGTCACAGGCAGCGTGAACCATACAGGCACTGCCGCACCGTTCTGCTTACCGGGAATCCATCGCGGCATGGCCTTAACCACGCGCAGGGCTTCCTTGTCGAGTGACGGGTCAACCGAGCGGACAACCGAAGCGTTGCTGATAGAGCCATCCTTACCTACGACGAAGCGTACGATGACACGTCCCTGAACACCGTTCTCTTCTGCGACAGCAGGATACTTGATGTTCTTGCTCAGCCATTCCATCAGCTTGCCGTCACCACCGGGGAATGTAGGCATCTGCTCGACGATGTCGAACGGCTTCTCTTCCTCTTTCGGCTTCTCGTCAGCGATGACTTCCTTAGCCTTCAGCACTTCACCTTCAGCCTCGTCGTTACCCTTTACGTCGAATGAACCGATGGCAGTCGTTGACTTTGCAAGTTCGTCCTGTGACTTCAGCTCATCCTCAGGCTTCACCTCATCGTCTTTCTTAATCTCGGGTGCGGTGAACTTCACCGAACTCTTGACCTTCTCAACGACTTTCTGTTCCATCTCAACCTTTACAGGCTCCTTGCGCTCAACCTTGGCTTCCTTCTTCTGAGCGAGCTGTGAAAGCTCAACGTCAGTGGTGATGGCAACCTTCTTGGCTGTAACGCTCTTGATGAAATCCATTGTGAGAGCACCTGCGAAAATAAGAGCGAGGATAATAAATACGATTGCTAACGCCTGTAGATTTCTCTTACCGGTATCCTTGCGGAGCACGTAAGCACCATATTCCTTATTCTTGTCTTCAAAGACGAGGTCGACCCAGTTATTGTCTATTAGATCTATTTTTGACATAGTTCTTCTGTTTTAATGTTATTAGCCACTGATTACTTTACACCTTTCAGACCGAGAAGTTTCTCGTCGTCAGGGTTAATCTTGTCAATGACATATTTACCAATACTGCAAATCTGCATCTCGTCCAGAGCTTCAACCATATTGCTATAGTTAGCGGTATCCATAGGCTTGATAATGATGGTCAGAGTAGGAATCTTCTCACCATTAATATTACCTTTCTTCAGTTCTTCGAGTTCCTTGTTGTAGACCTCGTCTGACATTGTTGAGCCGATAGCGCCTTTCTTCTCATCCAGCTTCTGCTTGGCGAGCATGATTTTGGCAACAGGAGCGATACCTTCCTCTGTCATGTGCTGCATGAGCACCTTACGGATTCCGTCCTTGCCCCATGTCGTCTCTTTGATGCACTCGGGCTTATCATATTCGGGGAGTCCCGGGATATAATAAATCTTGTCGTTACCGGCCAGATAGATGGTGATGGTGTGAGACGCCTTGGTCACGGATTTGTCCTCTTTTTCGAGGTTCTTGTCGTTGCTCGGCATCGTCAGCTGCATCGCACTCGGTTTGCTCAGGGTGGTACAGAGCATGAAGAACGTGATAAGAAGCATCATCATATCCACCATCGGCGTAAAGTCGACTCGGGTCTGCTTTTTATTCTGCTTACTTCCTTTTTTCTTTGCCATGTCTTATTCCTCCCCGGTTTTAAGGTTAGTGATGAGCTGGTAGCGGTTCTCGTTCATGTCCTGCAACTCTGACATCACGGTCTTCACGACCTTATACGGTGTCTTGGCATCGCACTTGATTGCGAGTTTGATGTCAGGGTTTACGTCCTTTGCGGCTGTAACCCACTCTTGGAACTGACTTTTTTCACCGTCAATACTGTCGGTAGGAACGCCCTGTGTCTGGATGAACTCCGTCATCTGCTGTGATTCCAGATTCAGATAATCCGGGAACTTGGTGATTGACATACCTATGGCACTGCTTTCCTTGAACTTCTTCATCTGTGCTCCGTTCAGTGAGACACCGAACTTGTCCGCCATAGTCTGAAGCATGTTCACGGCATCGTTCTTGTTGTCCGTGCCAAGGAATATCTTTCCAGACGGGTCGATGAGGATGTTGAGCACATCCTTCTCAGGCACCTTCTTTTCTGACACCGAGCTTGGCGTGTTGACCTGGACTGGTTCCGGCTGCAAGAATGTTGATGTCAACATAAAGAAGCACAGAAGCAGCGTCATCACGTCAGACATAGGGGTCATGTCTATCCAGACGTCCTTCTTTTCTATTTTTATTTTACCCATTATTATAAACTAATTAAAAGGTAAAACAATTAAGCCTCCTCTGTGTGGTTAACGTCGTATGTCGTAGCTATAGTATAACCAACCTCGTCGAGTGCGTATGTGAGCTTGTCAATGCGGTTTGTGAGGAAGTTGTATGAAACAACGGCAACCCATGAAGTCAAAATACCGGAAGCGGTGTTCACAAGGGCCTCAGAAATACCGGCAGACAGGGCGGCTGAGTCAGCACCACCACTTGAAGACAGAGCGGAGAACGAACTGATCATACCCAACACAGTACCGAACAGAGCGGTAAGAGTACCCAAAGTGACGATTGTAGCGATGATCGGGAGGTTCATCTGCAGAGTGGGCATCTCCAACTGAGTTGCCTCCTCGTGAGCCTGCTGAATCTTGGCAATCTTCTGAGCTTTCTTCATAGTGTTGTTGCTCTCGGCTTCCTTGTAAGCGTTGATGGAAGCCTTAACCACGTTTGCCACAGAACCTTTCATCTTGTCGCAGAGAGCATTAGCCTCGTCGAACTTGCCGGCCTTGATGAGAACCTTTACCTCTGCTGTGAACTTGCTGAGGGGCATTGTTCCGAAAGAAACTCTCTGAGCGAGGAGACGCTCGAATGTAAGAGCGATAACTGAAAGCAACAGTGTGATGATAAGACCTACTACATAACCTCCCTTGTAAACGATACCTAACATGTCGCCAGGAATAGGATGTCCCTTGGGATCGCCGTTAACGAAGTGGCTGGGATCTCCAAATACGAAGAAGTAAATGCAGTATGCGATTATACAGCATACGACGAGAATCCAGATAGCGTTCTTAACTCCTACTGTGCCCGTTGATTTCTTGGCTGGGGCTGCAGCCTTTGTTGTTGTTGCCATAATTTGTTTTTTAATTTTTTAGTTATTATAAATTTAAGTTGTATTGTCTTTATCATTAGATTAGGCCGCAATGGCCGGACATCTTGATGTTTTTCCACTCCATTCTAACGGCAAAGATAACAAAATAAAGCAGACGGGATGATTGATTTGCATCTTTTAACTATGTATTTATTAAAATTTGTTTGCTTTATTGTCCTGCTGTATGAATATTGTGGTTTAGGATTTACTTCAACTCTGCCAGAGTGTCTTTAATCCGCCTCATGGCCTCGATGATATTCTCGTCACTTGTGGCGTAGCTCATGCGGAAGCATTCGGGGTCTCCGAAGGCGTCTCCGCCTACTGTTGCCACGTGGCCCCGCTCCAGCAGATACATGGCGAGGTCGGTGGAATTGGAGATTGTCACCGTGCCGTCGGTCTTGCCGTAGAAGCTGCTGCATTTGGGGAAAAGATAGAACGCACCTTCGGGAACGTTGACCTCCAGTCCGGGGATATCCTTGGCGAGGCTGACGATAAGGTCGCGGCGGCGCTCAAACGCCTTGCGCATCTCCTCAACACAGTCCTGGCTCGCGGTGTAGGCGAACTCGGCGGCCTTCTGGCTGACGGAGCACGGACCGCTGGTGTACTGTCCCTGCAGCTTGTTGCATCCCTTGACAATCCACTCCGGAGCGGCTATATATCCTATGCGCCAGCCTGTCATAGCGTATGCCTTTGACACGCCGTTGACGATGATGGCACGTTCTTTCATGCCGGGGAACTGGGCTATGCTTTCGTGGCGGCCCACATAATTGATATGCTCGTATATCTCGTCGGCCAGAACGAAGAGGTCGTCGTGGCGCTTGATGACTTCGGCCAGCGCGGCCAGCTCATCCTTTGAATAGACGCTTCCGGTCGGATTGCTCGGCGAGCAGAGTATGAGCATGCGTGTCTTCGGTGTGATGGCGGCTTCGAGCTGCTCGGGCGTCATCTTGAAGTTCTGCTCAAAACCGGCCTCGACAATCACGGGCACGCCCCCGGCGAGCTTGACCATCTGCGGATAGGAAACCCAATAGGGGGCGGGGATGATGACTTCGTCACCGTCGTTGACCAGCGCCATCAACGTGTTGCAGACGCTCTGCTTGGCTCCGTTGGAGACAAGGACCTCTGCCATGGTGTAGTCAAGACTGTTCTCACGCTTGAGCTTGGCCACGATGGCTTCGCGCAAGTCGGCGTATCCAGGTACAGGTGAGTAGCGCGAGTAATTGTCGTCCACGGCTTTTTTTGCGGCCGCCTTTATGTGGTCGGGGGTGTTGAAGTCGGGCTCACCGACGCTCATGTTGATTACGTCAATGCCCTGAGCTTTCATCTCCGAACTCTTTTGTGACATAGCCAGTGTGGCTGAAGGTGCAAGCCTCTGCAAACGGTCTGATAGTTGTGCCATATTTATATAATTGTATTATAATAACTGCAAAATTAAGTATTTTATTTCGTTCGGGAGCAGAATTCTTGCTTTTTTTAAGTTTTAAGTTGAAAGTTGAGTGTTGTCGGTTAAGGGCTGGGGGAAGTGGGAAGAAGGGGCCGGCCGGGATTTTATGTGTTGGTGAGTGGTGCGGTGAGCAGAGGAAAAGAGTTGTGCATGTTCTCAAAATTCTGAATTTAAGAGCCGCAAGAACGGGCACTTTTCATTTTTCTTTTTCCTCGCTCCGAAATACCGCAAGCATGAGCGTATCAAAAATCAGGGGTCTCAAAGGAACTTTATTTACATATTTTTCAACCCGTTCATTTCCAGCCACTTGCGGCCGCGCGCATTTTTGTCATATCACGACGGGACCGCAATCAGTCTGCCGTAAGACCCTTACGGACTTGTCATAAGGGCCTTACGGCAATGCAACGGGGCCGCCGTTGCAACACAACAAGGCCGCCGCCGTAACCTCGGGAGGCCCTTACGGCAAGAAAAGCTGGTGTTTTCAGTCTCAAAACGCAAGTCACAAATCGACGAAAATCTTCGTTCCAGAAAAGCCGGGAGGGCCTTACGGCTGCCCAGAAGCCGTTTTGTCGTGCGAAAAATGAGCAGAAAAGTACCCGGACATGCCTCAAAAGGGCCCGAAAACGAGCTAAAACGAAAGATTTGGCAGACATGATTTTGTAAGAATATCAGCCAACGCCACCCCACCCTAACTCCGCGATGCCTACACATTTTATATATAAGGGCTATGTAGGGTCACGACCTGATGTCGCTGAAATGTCGGTTGCCTGCATACAATTGACGGCCGGACAAAGCTGGTGTTCAAAACCGGAAAAATGTGCGGCTGATTATGGGTGCACTCGCTGTCCCTCTGGAGTGCACCCATAATCAGCCACACTTTTCCTATGATTTTGAACACCCTACCCTCTGAGGCGCACCTGCAAATCTATAATTCTTCATCCAACAACTCGCCCGACCACTCAAACCACCCACTCATAACTTATAATTCATAATTTAGAATTACCACCCCTCCTCTGGCATGATATTTGCTTATCGACAAATAGAATCAAAACCAAAATAAAATATCATGCAGAAAGGTAATATCGGGGTTACGACAGAGAACATATTCCCCGTCATCAAAAAGTTCTTATACTCAGATCATGAGATTTTCCTGCGCGAGATTGTGTCAAACGCCGTTGACGCCACACAGAAGATGAAGACGCTGGCCGACAAGGGAGAATTCAAGGGCGAGCTGGGCGACCTGACCGTGCGTGTCAGCATCGACGAAAAGGCCGGCACCATCACCGTCAGCGACCACGGTATCGGTATGACCGAGGAGGAAATCGACAAGTATATCAATCAGATTGCCTTCTCCGGTGTCAACGACTTTTTGGAGAAATACAAGGACAACGCCAACAATATCATCGGCCATTTCGGTCTCGGCTTCTACTCTTCGTTCATGGTCAGCAAGAAGGTAGAAATCGTCACACGCAGCTATAAGGACGGTGCCAAGGCCGTGAAATGGAGCTGCGACGGCAGCCCCGCTTATGAGATTGACGACGCCGAGAAGGAGAGCCGCGGCTCTGACATAATCCTCTATGTCGACGACGACTGCAAGGAGTTTTTGGAGAAGAGCAAGATTGAGGGTCTGCTCAACAAATACTGCAAGTTCCTCCCCGTGCCGGTGGCTTTCGGAAAGAAGACGGAATGGAAGGACGGAAAGCAGGTCGACACCGACGAGGACAATATTATAAATAATGTGGAGCCGCTCTGGACCAAGGCCCCGAGCACGCTCAAGGACGAGGACTACAAGTCGTTCTACCGCACACTCTACCCCATGCAGGACGAGCCAATGTTCTGGATTCACCTCAACGTCGACTATCCGTTCAATCTCACGGGTATTCTCTATTTCCCGCGCATCAAGTCCAACATCGACCTCCAGCGCAACAAGATCCAACTCTACTGCAATCAGGTGTTCGTCACTGATCAGGTCGAGGGCATCGTTCCTGAGTTCCTCACACTGCTCCACGGTGTCATCGACTCTCCGGACATCCCGCTGAATGTCAGCCGTTCCTATCTCCAAAGCGACCGCGACGTGAAGAAGATCTCGACATACATCACCAAGAAGGTCAGCGACCGTCTGCAGAGCATATTCAAGGAAGACCGCAAGGGATATGAGGAGAAGTGGGACGACCTCAAACTCTTCATCAACTACGGTATGCTGAGCGAAGAGAGCTTCTACGACCGCGCCAAGGATTTCGCCCTGATGAAGGACACGGAGGGCAAATCTTTCACCTTCGAGGAATACAAGACGCTCATCAAGGACAACCAGACCGACAAGGACGGACAGCTCATCTATCTCTATGCCACGGCCAAGGAAGACCAGTACAGCTACATCGAGGCAGCCAAGGAGAAGGGCTACAGCGTCCTGCTGCTTGACGGACAGCTTGACGTTCCGGTGATTTCAATGCTGGAGCAGAAGTTTGAGAAGAGCCGCTTCACACGTGTCGACAGCGACATCATCGACCGTCTGATTGTCAAGGAGGACATGAAGAAGAACGAACTGGGCGAGGAAGAGAGTGACAATCTGTCATCTGTGTTCCGCTCTCAGATACCGGCCATCGACAAGGTCGACTTCTATGTCGAGGTTCAGAGTCTCGGCGAAAAGGCTTCGCCCGTGACAATCACGCAGAGCGAATATATGCGCCGCATGAAGGACATGAGCCGCTATCAGGCCGGCATGAGCTTCTACGCACAGATGCCGGACAGCTACAGCCTCGTGCTCAACAGCGACCACGCCCTCATCAAGAAGGTTCTGGAGGCCTGCAAGGCCGGCACGGCTGACGCTCTGAAGCCTATCGTGAGCGAGATAAAGGGACTGGAGGCCCGTCTGGCCGCACTGCGTCAGTCGCAGAACGGAAAGAAGCCGGAGGAAATCTCACAGGAGGAGAAGGATGACCTTCAGAACACGGAGAAGGCTGTCAACGAGCAGCGCGACAAGAAGAAGGCTGTTCTCGCTGACTATGCCAAGGACAACAGCATCGTCCATCAGCTCATCGACCTCGCTCTGCTGCAGAACGGCATGCTGAAAGGCGCGTCACTTGACGCCTTCCTAAAGCGCTCAATCGAACTTATAAAATAATACCCGAGCCCATAACAGGCTAAAAAAGCGAATCCCCAGAGGCACAGCGCGTGCTTTCCGGGGATTTTTCATTGCCGCCGATGGGATGGATATCAGAAGTCAGCTACATATAAAAAATCCCCGGAAGCGTTCAGATGCGCTTCCGGGGATTTGATTTATTACCGTTATTATACTTGACTTTAGAGGTTGAGGGCCTTCTTGATTGCCTCTACCTTGGCATCGGCGTCGTTAGAGCAACGCTCATAGCAGCCGGCGCACTTCATTGAACTGTCCTTAATCTCGATGTAGAACTTTATCTTCGGCTCTGTTCCTGAAGGACGGACGCTCACCTTTGTGCCATCTTCGCAGAACCACTGGAGCACGTTGCTTGTCGTCGGCATGTCGAGCTTGGTCTTAGTTCCGTCTGCCACGGTCTGCTCCAGAGTCTGATAGTCTTTCCACAGTATGACCTTGCTGCCACCGAGTTCCTTTGGCGGGTTGTTGCGGAAGTCGGTCATCATCTGCTTGATTTCGTCTGCGCCGCTCTTGCCGGGCTTCACGACGTTGACCGTCATCTCCTTAGAGAAACCGTATTCGAGGTAGATATCCATGAGCAGGTCATAGAGTGTCTTGCCATGATCCTTTGCGTATGCGCAAATCTCGGCCAACAGTGAGCATGCGGAAACGGCATCCTTGTCACGCACGAAGTCCTGAGCAAGGAATCCGTAACTCTCCTCGCCACCGCCGATATACTGCTGCTTGCCCTCTGACAGAGCTATTTCGCGGGCAATCCACTTGAAACCGGTATAGCAGTCACGCATCTCGATGTTCTGCTTATCGGCAATCTTGCGGATAACTTCAGTCGTAACGATGGTCTTGACGATGAAGTCGCCAGCCTTCATCTTGCCAGTTGCCTTGCGGTTTGTGATGATATAGTAGAGGAACAAGAGACATGTCTGGTTGCCGTTGATGAGTATCCACTCGCCCTTATCATTCTTGCAAGCCATTCCCACGCGGTCGGCATCCGGATCACTGGCCATCACGATGTCGGCATCCATGGCCTTTGCGTCACGCAGAGCGAGCGTCAAAGCCTCGCCGTTCTCTGGGTTCGGAGATACGACGGTGGGGAAATCACCACTCTTCACCATCTGCTCTTCAACGCAGTGGACATTCTCAAAGCCCCAGAACTTCAGCGAACGGGGTATCATCGTCATGCCGGTGCCGTGCAGCGGAGTGTAGACAATCTTCAGATCTTTCTGACGCTTGATGACAGCGGGGTCAATACAGATTTCCTTGATACGCTCCAAATAAACCTTATCTATGTCTTCTCCAATAATCTGGATAAGCTCGTTATTGCCCGTAAACTTGACGTCCTCGACCTTAACCTTGTTCACTTCGTCGATGATTCCGGTGTCGTGGGGAGCGAGCACCTGCGCACCGTCCTCCCAGTAAGCCTTGTAGCCATTGTACTCGCGCGGATTGTGGCTTGCCGTAACGTTGACACCGGCCTGACATTTGAGGTAACGGATGGCGAAAGAGCACTCCGGCGTGGGGCGCATATCGTCGAAAAGATAGACCTTTATGCCGTTTGCGGAGAAGATGTTTGCCACGGTCTCGGCAAACAGACGGCTGTTGTTGCGGCAGTCATGACACACAACGACAGAGATACTGTCACGTCCGGCGAAATTCTTTTTCAGGTAATTGGCAAATCCCTGAGTCGCCATGCCGACAGTATATATATTCATTCGGTTGCTTCCTGCGCCCATAATACCGCGCAATCCGCCTGTTCCGAATTCCAAATCCTTATAGAAACTTTCGATAAGATTAGTCTTATCAGCATCTGCAAGCATTTCTTCTACTGTTTTTCTGGTCTCCTCATCAAAGGCCGGAGTAAGCCACTGTTGAGCTTTTGCCTCACACTGTGCAATGAGCTGGGTGTTATTTTCCATAAGCGTTATAAGTTAAATATCAATTTGTTCGTTTTCACAAAGGTAATGAAAATTTCATCAAACCAATGCCGTAACATTGTTTATTTTTATTTTTTTAGCAAAAAGAGCTGAAACAAACGAAAATACCGCCTTCGCAAAGGGACTGCGACGGCGGTTCAAGGGGGGGCATAATTCAATGACGTTTAAAAACAGTTCAAAGGTGTTTTTAATTGCAGCTCAAATACTGTATTGCAGCAATCCCAAATGGGATATTTATTTCCCGTTCAGAATCCTGTCAACCTCTTCAAACTTCTTTCCCAAATTGAGATTGAGGTATATCCGGTAAAGCGCCGGGGCCCACTTCACCTTGTCATCGGGCGCAAGTTCACGGTATTTTTCCATGTAAGGACAAGCCAACCGGTACATCTTCTTTATCTCCGTCCTGTCCTTCTTCGTGCTTCCGACACGGTCTTCAAGATTCAGAATCTTGTTAAGATAGGCCGTTCCAGCGTTGTAATAGGCATCGGGAACGGTGTCGTTGACATGTATCAGGGAGTCACTCATCGCTATACAGGCGTCATTCCGGCCGGAATTGAGCAGTATCGTAGACTTAGCAAGAAGGAAAAGGACGTCCCGGCCATCCACCGCCAGCGCTCTGTCTGCAACAGCCGAGGCACTGTCAAGGAGGTTATTGGCAGTATAATAGTCAATAAGACGGGGAAAGAAATACTTGAATTTCGGGAATTTGGCGAACCCTTCACGCAACGTACTGACGTAAGCGCTGTCGCAACCGAGCTTCGCATAAGCTTCCGCAGCATAGCGGAGGAGATGGCGCAAGCGCACCGTGTCCCTGCGGGCTACATCATAATAGCGCAACGTCTTCTCCGGATTGTCTTGCTTGAAGCCGCTATAGGAAGCCCAATAGGCCGCCAACGGCATCCTCCCGTCAGTACGGAAATAGTCATACCGGCCGAAGAGAGGCTGACGCCCGCAATCCAAATAGGCGTTCAGAAAGGAATAAGCGGCCTCGTAGTCGGCCTTACGGAGAAAATAGATACCGCCGTTATAGAGATTAGTACGATAGCCGTCAAGCTCCTCTGCATGCTTCCGGCGGTATTCAAGCCTCACCCGTCCTTTCTTGTCGGGAATGGCATCAAGCGTGTCGAGCGTCTCCGCCAAGGTGAACATACGCTTGGTCAAGTTGAAAAGAGAAGCCGTATCATACTTTTCCTTGAGGTAGAGTTTCTCATTGCCGATACTGTATTGCTTCCGCACAATCTCGTACAGAAGGACATACAGCTTCGGATTGCTCCTGTTAACAGAATCTTTGGAGAAAAGCTCCATGATGAGTTTCTCCCCTTTATCAAGGTCTTTGCCGCTCTTCAGATAAGACCGTGCCTGAGAAATCTCTTTTCGTTGAGCTCTCAAGCACGGTGTTATCAATAGTAAGAGAAGCGTCAGTGATAACAGCTTCTTCATTTAATAATCAGACGTTTTTATTTGTTCTCCAGCAGTGCTTCCATCTCGGCAGACTTCTCCTTGTCGCCTATGGTGTAGTAGATCTGATAGAGCGGATATGCCCACTTAACCTTCTCCTGTGAGGGGTCGAGTTCGCGGGCCTTCTCAAGATGAACCTTTGCCTCCATCAGGACAGCCTTGATCTTGTTGAAGTTATCCGTTGTCAGAGCGCCGGTCTTTTTGTCAGCCAGCTTGTCCTTCATGTCGATGGCCTTGGAGTTAAGGCAGACACCGGCGTTGAAGATAACCTGAATGAACGTCGGGTCAATCTCGGCAGCCTTTACGTATGCTGTAACGGCATCGTCCCACTTCTGTGCGTTCATGAGAACCTCGCCCTTCAGCGCCCATGCCATTCTGTTCTGGGGATTCAGTGCGATTTCCTCCTCAGCCCACCTGCCGAGTGCTTCCATGTTTCCGGACTTGACATAGTAGTCCTGCAACAGGTTGAAATAGCGCTCCTCAGCAGGATCCTGCTTGTGGAGTTCCTTAATCTTGTTCACGTATGCGGCTGAATCGGCAGCATTCTTGGCACCGTCACGCATGGAGAAGATGACCAGTTCGTTGGCTTCCTTTGCCTTCTCAGCGTCCTTTGCGGCAACAGCGGCATACTTCATAGCCAGATCATAGTGCTTCGTATTGTAGGCAAGGAGTCCTGCGTTGTAGGCGAAGTCAACCAGATAGTTGTCCGATGTCATGTCGATGCCGGTGAACAAAGGATCAGTGTTACTGTCAACATAGAGTCCCCATGCCTTCATCGCACCCTCATAGTTCTTCTTCTGATACTCATGCTGACCGGCCTGGAGAACAACGAGGCGCTGCGGGAAGAACTTATCCTGATTGGGTTTGCGGTAAGTCAGCTTCACCTTTCCTTTCTCGTCGGGCTGGCGGTCAAACTCATCACACTTCATAGCGGCCTCCAAAGAAGCAATGAAAGCGTTGTACATAGCTGTCGTATCGTATGGAGTGTTTGTCTGCTTCACCTTGTTCTCGGCGTCAATCTGCTGTCCGACCATGAATATCTTATGCTGTATCTCGCTCATGGTGTTCCATGCCTTAGCCTTGTCGAGAGTCTGATCAGAGGTCAGAGCTGGTGTAAGAAGAGCCACTGCTTCTTCAAGCTGGCCCTTGTCACTGAGTTTCTTGGCCTGCTTCACCAGGTCGTCCTGTGCAAATGCAGTGGTAGCCATAGCTGCCATGACTGCAAAAATCGTTAATTTTTTCATTGTAGTATAGTTTTAAAATAAAGTTTTACTGTTCTTCCGTAACATCACCGCCATTGTCACCGGTCTCCGACTCCACAACTTCCTCGTCAGCGGCACTCATCACCTTGCATACGCCGGCTATTGTGTCGTTCTTCTTCGTGAGGTTTATCAAGCGTACGCCCTGTGTCGCACGGCCCATGACGCGCACGTCGGCAACCTTCAGACGGATGAGGATTCCGCTCTTGTTGATAATCATCAGGTCGTTGTCGTCGGTCACAACCTTGATTGCAACGAGGCGTCCCGTCTTCTCCGTGATGCTCAGGGTCTTGACACCCTTGGCTCCACGGGCCGTCTTGCGGTAGTCCTCGATGTCGCTGCGCTTACCGTAGCCCTTCTCGCTGACAACCATGATGGTCTCCGTCTGCGGGTCATTCACGCAGACCATGCCGACAACCTCGTCGTCGCCGCCGTCCAGACGCATACCGCGCACACCTGTCGACACACGGCCCATGACACGCACATCGTTCTCGTTGAAGCGGATTGCACGGCCGTTGCGATTGGCGATGATAAGCTCGTTGTTGCCATTGGTCAGACGAACGCCGACCACCTGGTCGCCCTCCACGATGTTTATAGCTATCACACCGTTTGCTCTCGGGCGGCTGTAAGCGTCGAGACAGGTCTTCTTGATGATACCGTTCTTGGTGGCGAACACCACATAGTGGCTCTTGAGGAACTCCTCGTCGTCGAACTTCTTGATGCGCAGCACGGCGTTGATGGCGTCATCCGACTCGATGTTGAGCAGGTTCTGGATGGCACGTCCCTTCGAGCTCTTCGCACCTTCGGGTATCTCGTAACACTTCAGCCAGTAGCAGCGGCCCTTCTGAGTGAAGAACAGCAGCGTGTTGTGCATCGTCGCCGGATATATATATTCGGTGAAATCCTCGTCGCGTGTGTGGGCGCCCTTGCTGCCTACCCCGCCGCGGCTCTGCTCGCGGAACTCCGTCAGCGCCGTGCGCTTGATGTAGCCGAGGTGGCTGATGGTTATCACCACGGGGTCATCAGGATAGAAATCCTCGGCGTTGAACTCTTCGCTGGAGTATTTTATCTCCGTGCGGCGCTCGTCGCCATACTTCTCCTTCACCTCCTGCAGTTCTTCCTTCATCACCTGCTTGCACAGTTCGGGGTCGTTGAGGATAGCCTGCAGACGGGCGATGAGAGCCTGCAACTCGTCAAACTCCTTGTGCAACTTGTCCATATTGAGGCCTGTCAGCTGTGCCAGACGCATGTCGACGATGGCCTTGGCCTGCACCTCGTCGAAGTCGAAACGCTTTCTCAGGTTCTCGACAGCCTCCTGCGGCGTGCGTGAGGCACGGATAATGTGAACAACCTCGTCGATATTGTCACATGCCACGATGAGCGCTTCGAGGATATGGGCGCGGTCCTGAGCTTTCTTCAGGTCGAACTTCGTGCGGCGGATAGTCACGTCATGACGGTGGTCGACGAAATGGCGGACGCAATCGCGGAGCGAAAGGAGTTTCGGGCGACCCTTCACCAGCGCGATGCAATTAACTGAGAATGAGCTCTGAAGGGCCGTCATCTTGAACAGCTTGTTCAGCACGACATTGGCATTTGCCTCGCGCTTCACGTCGACAACGATACGCATACCCTGACGGCCGGACTCGTCGTTGACGTAGCTGATACCCTCGATCTTCTTCTCGTTGGCCAGGTCGGCGATATACTTGACGAGATCGGCCTTGTTGACACCGTAGGGTATCTCCGTCACGACAATCTTGTCGTGAGTGTCGCCGCTCTCGATTTCGGCCTTGGCGCGCATCACGATACGGCCGCGGCCGGTCTCGTAGGCGTCTTTCACGCCCTGTATACCATATATATATGCACCCGTCGGGAAGTCGGGAGCCTTGATGTACTGCATAAGACCGTCCGTGTCGATGTCGGGATTGTCGATATAGGCGCAACATCCGTCAATCACCTCGGCCAGATTGTGCGTCGGTATGTTCGTCGCCATACCCACGGCGATACCGTTACCGCCGTTGACCAGCAGGTTGGGCACCTTTGTCGGCATGACCGACGGTTCGAGCAGCGTTCCGTCGAAGTTGTCCGTCATGTCGACGGTCTCCTTTTCGAGGTCGTCCATGATGTGCTCACCCATCTTCGAGAGGCGGCACTCCGTGTAACGCATGGCGGCAGGTGAGTCGCCGTCAACGGAACCGAAGTTACCCTGTCCGTCCACCAGCGTGTAGCGCATGTTCCACTCCTGTGCCATTCTGACAAGTGCGCCGTAGACGGAGCTGTCGCCGTGGGGGTGATACTTACCCAACACGTCACCCACGACGCGCGCGCATTTCTTATAAGGTTTGTCACTGGTGTTGCCCAATCCCATCATTCCATAGAGGATACGGCGGTGAACCGGCTTGAATCCATCGCGAACATCAGGAAGAGCACGGGCCACGATGACCGACATGGAGTAGTCGATGTACGATGACTTCATCTCTTCCTCGATATTGATTTTGATAATTCTGTCTTGATCTAATGTCTGATCCATTGAATTTTATAATATCTGTAAAAACTGTTATCGCTTCTTTTTCTGCACGCCGTCAGAACCGCATTCAGGCCTCGGCGCGACCCACCCGCTTTTTACGGGAAACGCCGTTTAAGCCCATTTTCAGGCCCTCTGACGCGTTTTGCTGCTTTTTAGCTTTCAAAATTACTACTTTTTTCCCATCCGTGAAAGTATTTAAGCAATTTTAATTAAGCACGGAGAAAAATACATTATAAATGAGCGGAATTGATACAAATACGCCACGCATCGACACATATACACCACCGCACCGGTGGAACATAACATCGCCAAAATCGGATATACCGAAATTGCCAGGGCTTTCACGCCACAAGATAGATGAAGAACAGTTTGGGAGCACTCAGAATTCTTCCTGCTTTAATATATGTCAAAGCCAGACTGCATCGTGAAATCGGTGTTTTAGGACGGGAACCGGCAAGTTTTCACAATTTTCATAACAACCAGAAATACAATTAGTTACGCACATCCTCAGCTTTTAACATTTAAGTTCCGAAAATCAAGGCTCTCCTGAGGTTGCAATAAGGCCGCCGTCGCATTGCAACAAGCACGCTGTTGGACGACAAAAGCGGCCCCATAGCGACCCATGGATGGCTTTATTACTCGCGATGACACAGAAACAGACACAAAATAGTTTTGATAAATCGTCAGCCAGACTGTAATAAATCAGCAACAAAACCATCCACCCTCCTAACTTCCACTTTCCTCACTCCACGTAAAATTCCTCCCATTCCCCGAAAAGCCCTCCCCAAATTGTCACTCACACATATCAAACATGCCCATGCCGCTACGTATTTGACATCAGAGACGAAAAAAATGACGTTAAAGAGTGAAAAAGAATACCCGATAATAGGTATTTTTCCAGAGTTTTTAGTAATTTTGCCGTCACAAAGCTAAGATTTAGTAATTAGTATTCATTATTTATATAAATTGTAAAGAATATGACTTATTCTAACGAAGTCAACAACATGTGCGTTGTTGCCAAAGGCCCGAACCACGGCCCCGCCCCCATTCCCGAAGAAGGAAAATGGATTCAGGCAAAGGAAATAAAAGACATCTCCGGTTACACCCACGGTGTGGGTTGGTGTGCTCCCCAGCAGGGCGCCTGCAAGCTCTCTCTGAACATCAAGGAGGGTATCATTCAGGAGTGCCTCGTCGAGACCATCGGCTGCACCGGTATGACCCACTCTGCCGCTATGGCATCTGAGATTCTGCCTGGAAAGACCATCCTCGAAGCTCTGAACACGGACTTGGTTTGCGACGCCATAAACACCGCCATGCGCGAGCTGTTCCTGCAGATTGTCTACGGACGCTCACAGAGCGCTTTCTCTGAGGACGGACTCGTCATCGGTGCCGGTCTTGAGGACCTCGGCAAGGGTCTGCGCAGCCAGACAGGTACGCTCTACGGAACAGTTGCCAAGGGTACACGCTACCTCGAACTGACTGAAGGCTATATCACAAAGATGTTCCTCGACAAGGACAATCAGGTGTGCGGCTACGAGTATGTACACCTCGGCAAGATGATGGAGGCTATCAAGGCCGGTATGGACGCCAACGAGGCCGTGAAGAAGTTCACCGGTTCTTACGGACGCACAACCGCCGAGCAGGGAATTGTTAAGACTATTGACCCACGTAAAGAATAAGAGGAGGACCGACTAATGATAAGAAAAGTAAGTTTTGAGAGCCAGGAGCGTCGCATCAAGCAGGTTATCGCTACGCTCAACGAGAATGGTATCAAGGACATCGAAGAGGCAAACCAGATTTGCGAAGAGGCCGGCATCGATCCCTATCAGATTTGCGAGGACACACAGCGCATCTGCTTCGAGAATGCAAAGTGGGCATACGTATGCGGTGCCGCCATCGCTATCAAGAAGGGCGTGAAAAGCGCAGCCGACGCTGCTGAGGCCATCGGTCTCGGTCTGCAGAGCTTCTGCATCCCCGGTTCTGTTGCCGACGACCGTAAGGTGGGTATCGGCCACGGTAACCTCGCAGCCCGTCTGCTCCGCGAGGAGACACAGTGCTTCGCCTTCCTAGCCGGTCACGAGAGCTTTGCAGCCGCCGAGGGTGCCATCAAGATTGCCGAAATGGCAAACAAGGTGCGCAAGAACCCGCTCCGTGTCATCCTCAACGGACTTGGCAAGGATGCTGCCATGATTATCAGCCGCATCAACGGTTTCACATACGTACAGACCAAGTTCGACTATTATACCGGCAAGGTTGAGGTCGTAAACCGCACCGCTTATTCTGACGGTCCGCGCGCTAAGGTCAACTGCTACGGCGCAGACGACGTTCGTGAAGGTGTTGCCATCAACTGGCTGGAGGACGTAGACGTTTCCATCACCGGTAACTCTACCAACCCGACACGCTTCCAGCACCCCGTTGCCGGAACGTACAAGAAAGAGCGTGTGCTCGCCGGCAAACCCTACTTCTCTGTAGCTTCTGGTGGCGGTACAGGCCGTACGCTCCACCCGGACAACATGGCTGCC
>ERZ860264.526-NODE-526-length-33794-cov-5.256439_pt1 | contig 33794 bp, 29 predicted proteins | sample MGYA00509980_ERZ860264 | MGnify/ENA primary metagenome ERZ860264 (study PRJEB30046, sample SAMN00715212) | human gut metagenome | study: EMG produced TPA metagenomics assembly of the A metagenome-wide association study of gut microbiota in type 2... | reverse complement strand
TTTATCGTTATTTTCCTTAAAAAATTTCACAAATCAAATTAGTTTAGACAACTTCATAGTTTGTGATTAGTTTTAATTGATAGATAGACGAGAAAGTTTTTTTCTCATTGTTGTAGTGATTGCAAAGTTAGTGCTTTTTTGACATTCCAACTATTAATTTGTTTTTTTAATTTATTTTAACATATAATGGGTGGAGTAGTTGTATCAGATTTTATATGCGTTTGTTCAGAAACCCGTCCAGCGTTTGCGCCAGTAGCGGGCGCCCAATTCGTCCCAGCGCTGAACGGCCGCTCCGAAGAAGTCGCGAGTGTAGTCATTGAGCAGGGCAGTGGCTTCTTCATTTTTGCCTGAGTCCGTGAGCTCGCGGTAGGTAGTCTCTATCAGAGGCAGCTCCCTTGCGCCTTTCTTCAGGAAATGGTCTCGTGCCGGCTCCATTGTCTTGCGCTCATCCCCCCATCTCACGGTCGCCAGTCTGTTGGGCTGGCGGAAATGCCACAGGGCTGCATCGTCGCGCGTTCTGTGCTGGCCGCACACCTGCAGCATATCGGGCAGCTCGGTAGTGCCGGCGAATATGGGGAAACGCGGCGACTGACCGGGGTTGTCCAAAGCCACCCATGCCACACCTCCCACTCCGTCGGGAAGCCAGTCACGGCATTGAATCACTGTGGAGTAGGCGCACCAGGGTACGCTCACCGTGCGTATGTTGCGCATGGCACTGTCGCCCATAGCCTCGTAGACGGCTATCTCGTCAGGGCGCATCCAGGGGTTGGCGAAAGGACTTACCACCGTGTCCGGCACCTCTCGGCCGTCCTCCGGCTTCTTCTTGCGGTTCTTTACCTTGAGCCTGCCGCTGAGGTTGAGGTCCGTACCTTCGTAATAAGAGCCGAGCAGGCGGGATATGTCGGCTACCGACACCTTTGCCGAGGGCTTGACGCTAAGCGGCAATTCTTCCATTTGGTCGGTGAATCCGGCCTCAGGCGCCAATTGCCGCATGATGTAGAGTTCGCGCACGCTGTAATTCTTAGGTTCGTTCAGATAGTTCACGCCGCTGTATGCTTTCCAGAAAGAGAACTCCTCCTTGCCGTCCCACAAGCCCATTTTGCGTGCCACATCCTTGACATTGGCCGAGGCCATACAGTTATCCGGGTCATCGAGGTCGAGACGCCCTATGCGGCTCACGTTTGCCGAGACGGCGATATGGTCATCGGGTATGCGCACTGCGGCCCATACGCCACCTTTCTTCTTTTTGCCTTCCCCCTGGACCTCGAAAATCCACACCTCTTTCGGGTCGGCTATCGTGAGGCACTCCCCGGCATCGCCATAGCCGTATTTACGTATCAGCTCACCCATGAGCTTTATGGCGTCGCGTGCGGTGGTGCAGCGCTCCAGGGCAATGCGCTGCAACTCCTCGATTCTGAACATTCCGTCCGGATTGATGAGTGTGTCGCGTCCGGTGAATGTAGTCTCGCCCATAGCCAGCTGATGCTCGTTGAGGCAAGGGTAAGCGGTGTTGAGATAGTGGTATGTGTGGCTCGCCTGAGGTATGCGTCCCTTCTCCTTGACACCGTCCATACTGCCCGGATACTCGGTGTGCAGCAGACCGTCGTAAATGCCCGTGACCGTGTCGCGCGGGTAGTCTGCCGGAGCCGTCGGCTTAATCCATGTGCGATACCAGGAGTCGCAGGTGTGGCTGGTCATTACCGAGCCGTCTGCGGAGGCTCCCTTGCCCACCATTATGCTTGTGCAGGAATCGTTCCTGCCTGTTCCCGAGGCCACGCAATATGCCGCACACAGCAACGCGACGGCCTAGATGATTTGTCTTTTCATGTCCGTAAGATTTATAGACCGCTAAATTAGCGAAAATTTCCAAGACCGAGAACTTTTCCTTAGGAAACATGAGGATGGGTTTGCGCTTTTTTGACTAATTTTGCAGTCTGAAACTTATAAATGTATGTCTCGAAAAAGAAAACCGCTTCCTGTTCTGGAGGCTCTGCATATCACTGATGTGGCGGCCGAGGGCAAGGCCCTGGCGCGTGTGGCACTGAACCCCGACAAGCCGGAGGATAAATTAGTGGTGTTCGTACCCTTTGCGGCGCCGGGCGATGTGGCCGATGTGCGTCTGCTGCGCAAGAAACATTCATTCGCCGAAGGGCAGATAGAACGCCTGGTGACTCCCTCGCCCCTCCGTGTGGAGCCGCGTTGCACCAATTTCGGCGTTTGCGGCGGCTGTAAGTGGCAGCATCTGCCATACGAAGAACAGCTGCGCTTCAAGCATAAACAGGTCTGCGACGTCCTGGAGCGCATCGCCAAGGTGGAACTGCCGGAGGTGAATCCAATCTGCGGTGCCGTCAATCCCTGGTTTTACCGCAACAAGATGGAGTACACATTCTCCAACAAGAAATGGCGAACATGGGAGCAAGTGCTGAGCGGCGAGGAGTTTACCGACTCGTCCGACGCATTGGGTTTCCATATCCCCGGCGCTTTCGACAAGGTGCTTCACATAGAGGAGTGTTTCCTGCAGGATGCCCAAGGGGACCGAATCCGCAACTTCATCTACCGCTGGGGCGAGGAGCATGGACTCTCATTCTACGACCTGCGTCGGAACGCGGGGCTGTTACGCACGCTGATGATTAGACTCGCCTCTACCGGCGAGCAGATGGTGTGCCTGTCTTTCGGAGAGGATGACCCGCAGGCCATAGACGCGCTCATGCAGGCCCTGTCTGTCGCGTTCCCCGAAATCACATCGTTGGTGTATGTAATCAACACCAAGGCCAACGACACCATATCTGACCTTCCGGTACATATCGTAAAAGGAGAACCTTATATTATGGAGCGGATGGAGAACCTTCAGTTCCGCGTGGGACCAAAATCGTTCTATCAGACAAACTCCGCGCAGGCCTACAGACTATATTCCCATGTGCGCCGCATGGCGGGTCTTGACGAGGCGGCGTCTCTGCCGCAGGACCGTAAGCCCCTGGTGTACGACCTCTACACGGGCACCGGTACCATAGCATGTTTTGTGGCCCGTGGCGCAAGACACGTGGTGGGTGTCGAATATGTGCCGGAGGCCATTGAAGACGCCGGAATCAACGCCGGAATCAATGGCCTGGACAACACTACTTTCGTAGCCGGAGACATGAAGGATGTGCTGACTCCCGGGTTTATAGCCGCCAACGGGCGGCCGGACATAATCATAGCCGACCCGCCCAGGGCCGGTATGCACCCTGATGTGCTGAAAGTGATAATGGAGGCTGCCCCGGGGCGCATAGTCTATGTCAGCTGTAACCCGGCCACACAGGCCAGGGACCTCGCTGTGTTGGACCCTATGTATGCCGTCCGGGAAGTGCAGCCGGTAGATATGTTTCCGCATACACACCATGTGGAGAATATCGTCCTGTTTGAAAAAAGACCGTAAGCCGACTCCCTTTGAGGCCGCCGGCCGGTACAAATTGAAATTTTCGGAGCCGGAATACCTGTTCCGGGAATCCCGGATGTCGGTGAATAAACTCTGAAAATGGAAGTTGGAGGCGGGTTGAAGTTGCAGAATGACAAATTTGCTAAAGGGATATGTTGTAAAACACATAATCGAATTAGGAATATGTCATTTTTTAGATGTAATTTTGCAGTGCGATTAGAAAGGAAAGCGGGGCGGGCGAATGAATCCGCAACCCGATTCCCGGAGATTGCCCAATCCATGTTAACCTGAAAAATCAGCCTGTACGGGCTACTGAAAAGCAAATATCTAATACCACATATCAGAACTGAAGTTTTTTCATAATCTACACACTCAATATTTATTACATCACATTCAACCTTAAATCACGTTCATCTGAAAAACCTATCGAGTCCCCGGCCTTTTTAAAGGCCGGGGACTCGCACCATATATGAATGATATGTGGGTCTGAAAGTGGAGTCCAATCGTCATATATCGATATGATACTCTACAATAGACTATATCTCAATAAAATATCCATCGTCACAACAGTATACTGTTGCGGGCGTTTCGAGCGGTGTCGCTTCTCTGAGGATGAGATTTAGCATCTCGGGTGTAAACTTATGCAGGTCTACGGTATATTCCATTGAATCATATTCATTGAGTCTGGCTGTTGTCGTAGCCTTCGTGGAATTGAAAGTGTAACGGTACTCTTCCTTCACGAAAGGAACGGTATATGATTCGTCATATTCGGTCATGCAGTTATAATCACAGCTGAACAGATAGGGACATATGAGCTTGCCGTCGGCTATTCTTCCGACATAGAACTCCGCTAATCCTTCCATTTCGTCACAGTTCACATATATGCCGTAATTACCCTCAATGCTGCTGTCGGTGTCAAGAAGAAGAAAACAGGGGTAGCTGACGTTGCCGCCGGATGTGGAGATAGGTATGATTTCAGACACTTTGCAGTATTTCTTGCTGACCCAGCCATTGGATTCTCTTTTGGGACCCCATTTGTACAACTCGACCCATTCCGGCTCTTCTTCCACTACAGGTGCAATTCCTGAAAACAATACAGGCTGTATGTTGCCGCCGGTTTTCGAACCCCAGTAGCCGGAATAAATCACCGGATCTTCGTAGGAGTAAATTTTTGTTTCATTGTAGACCATTCTCGGTGCTGTTACAGAGGGAGCTTTGCGGATATTGATGCCCTCTATGGCAGTACACTTGGCAATCTTGGTCCAGGCGGGAGCTTTCACTGTGAAAGGAAGTGTGGCTGCAGTCGCGCCTACGGATATGACTGTGGCCACGGCTAAAAAAGTAAATCGCATAATTTAAAATCTGATTTCGGGTTAATAATCCGCTACAAAGGTAAATAAAAATATTTAAAACTGTTTATAGTAAGACTTGAAGCGGCACTGAGAGGATGTCTTGATATCCTCTCAACGGTGGCGGGAGTGTGTCAGACGGGTCAGTTCACCTATCAGGAGTACCGGTGCCGTTCCCGAAACTATTATCAGCCAGTCCTGGTATGTCAGTGCCGTTACGTTGAAGAAGGCGCCTCCTGCCTGAACTATCAGCACCTGGCCTATCAGGATTATTGCCGCTATGGTCAGGAAGCCGTTGGCCCCTTTCAGATGGAAAGCGGAGCGCCCAGTGTGGAATGCACGGGCGTTGAACATATTCCAGAATTGCATGAACACGAAAACAGTGAAGAATACCGTCAGTTCTATGGGGGTAAGTTCGTGTCCGGAGGTAATCGGCAGTCGGAACAGCTGCGTCAGCGAGCATAGACCCGTGTGTTGCAGATACCAGAGCAGCGCCAGCAGTATGGCTACGAATACAAGGCCGATGCCGAATATGGACTTCCACATATCGCCGGTGATAATAAACGCCTTGCGGCTGCGGGGCTTGTCCTTCATCACCGTCTGCGAGGGGGGCAGGGAGGCAAGAGCCATAGCCGCGAAGGTATCCATTATCAGGTTGACCCACAGCATCTGGGTGACGGTGAGCGGGGACTCGGTACCCATGAAAGCGCCGCACAACACGATAAGGCAGGCTACGACATTGACGGTCATCTGGAACAGGATGAAACGCTGTATATTCTGATATAGCGAGCGTCCCCACATCACGGCTCTTTCTATGGATGAGAAGGAGTTGTCGATAATAGTGATGTCCGAAGACTCTTTGGCCACGGATGTGCCGTCGCCCATCGAGAGGCCCACATGGGCGGCCTTCAGCGCCGGCGCGTCGTTTGTGCCGTCGCCGGTGACAGCCACCACTTCACCTCTGCGTTGCAGGGCCTCAACCAGGCGCTTCTTGTCCATAGGGCGGGCGCGGGCTATGATTTTGAGCTGTCCGGCACGTTCCTGCAGCTCGGCATCTGTCATGGCGGCAATCTCCGTGCCGGTGGTGATGTTGAGGCCGGAGTCCGCAGCGTCATCCCACAGGCCTGTGCGGCGTCCTATCTCTTTGGCGGTGGCGGCTGTGTCGCCGGTTACAATCTTCACCTGTATGCCGGCATCCAACACCGCTCTGACAGCGGCGGGAACATCTTCGCGCACCGGGTCGGAGATGGCGGCCACGCCTATGAATTTCAGGCCGTCGGTCTTAAGTGAAGAGTCCTCTATGCCGCGCTGTCCGTCGGGAAGTTCACGGTAGGCGAAGCCCAGGGTGCGCATCGCCTGGTTCTGATAGCCGAGCAGCACGGCATCCGTTTCTTCCTTGGTAAGCCCCGCTTTATCGGCGCAGAGGGCGAATATTATCTCAGGGGCGCCTTTCACGTAGAGTATGCGTTTGCCGTTAGGGCGTTCTACCTCGGTGGCCATATATTTGCGCTCGGTGGAAAAGGGGACTTCGGCCAGCACCCTGTCACGCTGTCTCGGTTTCCGGTAGTCGATGCCCCGGGCATCGAGCCATAGCAGAAGCGCACCCTCGGTAGGATTACCCAGAACCTTTGCTCCTGAGCCTGCGGTGTCAAGCTGTGCGGTGGAGTTTACGGCCATGCCTTCGTAGATTATATCTTCAGGGGTATCGCCATAAAATTCAGTCTTGAACACCTGCATCCTGTTCTGTGTGAGAGTGCCGGTCTTGTCCGTGCAAATTACAGTGATTGCCCCCATGGTCTCGCAGGCGTGCATCTTGCGTACCAGGTTGTTGGTCTTGAGCATACGCCGCATGGAGTAAGCCAGCGAGAGGGTCACCGCCATCGGCAGTCCCTCCGGCACAGCCACCACTATCAGCGCCACGGCTATCATAACCGACTGCAGGGCTTCGGCGAAGATGTTCACCCAGTTCAAATCTGTCTGAGAGAGGAAGAACATAGTCATTCGGCCTGCCACCACCAAGGCGGCGATGATATAGCTGAAACGGGAAATCAGACTCCCCAGGCGTTCCAGCTGTTCGCCCAGGGGAGTCTTCACGGAATTGTCTATTCTGGCGGTCTCATACACCTTGCCGGCTTCCGTGGCGTCGCCCACGGAAGTCACGCGCATCACACCGTGCCCCTCCATCACATTGGTGCCTTTCATCACGGTATTCGACGGGAAAGTGGCTTCCTCGTCGAAAGCCGCCGGGTCTGTGGTCTTGTGCGCCATAGGCTCGCCGGTGAGGGTAGACTCGTCCACGCTCAGCGAGGTGGCATCCAGCAGAGTTCCGTCGGCCGGTATTTCGCATCCGGTGGTGAGGACTGCGATGTCGCCTGCCACCACATCTTTTTTGGGAATTTCCTGAACATGACCGTCGCGCACCACCTGCACGGGGTCGTTGTCGTTTACTTGGTTCAGCAGGTCAAACTCCTTGTCGGCTTTCATCTCGAAGTAGAACGAGAGTCCGGTAGCCAGTATTATAGCCATGAAGATGCCCGCCGGCTCAAAGAACACGCCGGCTCCTTCGGGACTATGCAGACCCCAGTATTCGTAACAGGAAATGCCCACTGACAGCACACCTGCCACCAGCAGGATGATAATCAGCGGGTCGGAAAATTTTGAGAGAAAACGCTTCCAGAGGGGTTCCTTGGCCGGAGGTGTAAGCACATTCGCGCCATACAGGCGTCTGTTCTCCTCCACCTGTGCAGAGGTAAGACCTTTTAAAGTAGTGTCTTGCATAAAATATGGGGTAATGCTTCAGTGGGTGTTCGGAAATAGACGTCGAATCAGTTTACAGCCAGGAGCTGTATGTCAAATATAAGGGTCGAGCCGCCGGGGATTCCGGGCTGGTTGAATTTTCCGTATGCCTGTTCGGCGGGGATATATACTTCCCAACGGTCTCCGGGGCGCATTTCGCATAGAGCTATGCTCCATCCGGGTATGAGGTCCCGCAGGCGGAACGCGGGGGGAGTGCCGCCACGGCTGCTGTCGAATGTTTTGCCGTTGATGGTCTTGCCGGTGTAGTGTACCGTCACGACGCTTCCTCTGTTAGGGTTGACGCCTGTTCCGTTTCCTTTATTCAGCACCTTGTAGCAGATGCCCCGGTCCAATTGCTTGACTCCTTGTTCTTTAGACTTTTCTTCCAGCCATTGCCTGTTTTTGAGTATATAGTCCTGTTTGCTCATCGGTCTATGTGTTTGTAATACGTAGATGTCGCTTACCAGCCCTGTCTGTACAGAGGCTTTGCAAACCGAGTGCAAAAGTACACGATATCCATTACCTTTACAAATAAAAATATGTTACAAAAAAATTAAATATTTGTTGCAAATAATAGTCGTATATCAGCCACACTCGTATCAATCCTCTGAATCATAATATGATAACGGGAGATTTGCGAATCTGGAAGTTGGCTGAAAGTACCGGAGCGAAAGGAGAATGGAGAGAACGGGCACCTACGGGACATTTCTTGACACAAGCACAGCACTTGATGCACTTGGCTGAATCCACGGTATGGCAGTCATCGGCGATGGTATGTGTGGGACAAACCGAGACACATGTTCCGCAGCGGGTGCAGAGGGAGTCATTGACCTCAGGCAGGAGTTTGACCGGTGTCAGCTTCTGTTGTGCGACGTAGCTAATGACAAATTCCTTGAAATTGGCCAACGACTGTTCCGGAGAAGGAATGTCCATAACCGATGTCGCGTCTATGTCCTGAACATCGCCTGCCGATAGTTTATTGGCGATTCTGTCGCCGAACTCAGCCGCGACTCTGAGGTCTTCGGTATCCGGACGGCCCACTGCAATGGGAGTGTCAGCGGTGGAATAGGAATGTTCGCCTACGAAGGCTCCGGCGGCGACTGGCCTGAGACCATGGTCTTTGGCGAACTCAGACATATCGACAAGGGCATTCTCGAAAGCGCGGTTGCCATAGACGGCTATCAGCACGCATTTGGCCCCGTTGCCCTTGATTATGTCCATTCTGGATTTTGCTGTCGGTGCCATGTGACCCCCATAAACCGGGGCGGTAAGGATTACCAGGTCATCCGGGCCAGCGTCTATCCTGTCGCGAGACTCTGTCGTGACATCGACGGTGGCGGATTCAACATTCAATGCCGAGGAGATTTCTTCTGTCACTGCATCGGCAATTTTTCCTGACGTACCCGTCGGCGAGAAAAATATGTTGTAAACTGTCATTTTCTGTCGGTTTAAATTGACTGCTTATTGGTTGATTATGAAGTCTGTCTCAATCTCATCAGATAAAGTAATAGATGTGCGAATCAGCGTTCCAAGATTTCCATACCCAGGGCACCGGAAGAGAGATGCAAATCCACGCTGTCAGGTTTATTCCGGTGACTATTCCAGGCATAGCGGTTGTATCGCTGTATTGAAATTGACCGTTTGCACTCGCGCTCGTCCGGGAGTCTTGCATCCATGAAATAGACTTTATAGGGTTCTCCTCGGGTGTAGCGGTTACGCGCCACACGTTTGCTGCGGTAACGGGTCTCGGAATAGACCCTCACGATTTCAGCACGCACAGTGACAGTGCGCGATGTGTCGCGACAGAAATAGTTGACACCGAGAATAAGGGCCATAAACAATCCCGTAGCAGTCACAAGATGACAGAGAACGTTTATTGTAACCGAGGATGTGCCGGTGAGGACGCTCCAGTTCTTTTTATTTCTGAAAAAGAACACGGAAATGCCGGCAAACACTATAGACAGGGCTACAATCCACCAAGGATTGACAAGAGTCATGCCGAAAAGCGCGAGGGCGATTCCGTAACAAAGTATGACGGCAAAAATTACCGCTATCATTCCGAATGTTCTCCAAGAGGAGTTCTTTTTTTGACTCATAATACCGCACAAAATTACCGAAAACAGACGATATGGACAAATCTGAATAAAGTGAAGCCTCATTGCGAAATCAACTGACAAGTGCGAATTTACCTGAAAATTCGATTCAACGCCTGAATAGGTGAAATTCAAATAAATGAGTTTTGCTGTCAGCGATGGCCATTTTATAATCTGAAAAAATGGTATTTTTAGCGTTAAAATCGGGTATATTCCAATTGGCGGATTCTTTGTAAATTTGTGCCCAAAATCAGAATGTATGAACAGCAGATATTTTTTACTATTGGCGGCGATGTCGTGTACGCAGGTTTTGTGTGCCTTCGAGGAGAGAGATTCAGTGACCGAATTGCAGCCTTTCGAGGTGACGGAAAAGGTTTCCAAGGCTCCGGTACAGCTGTTGCCGCTGGATGTCACCTTAGTCAGCGGCGCACAGATAGAGCAGAGCCGGGAGGCCAACGTGCTTCCGGTACTTCAGCACCATGTGCCTGGTATGTTCGTCACCCAGAGGGGATTGGCAGGCTATGGAGTAAGCACTGAGGCCGCCGGCTCCGTGAGCGTGCGTGGAGTAGGGGGCGTGGGAAAGGTTCTCTTCCTTATCGACGGACAGCCGCAGTGGGCGGGCATTTTCGGTCACTCGCTTCCGGACACATACGTGAGCGGAGACATTCAGGATGTGGAGGTGGTCAGTGGTCCCGCATCGCTGCTGTATGGCTCCGGGGCTATGGGAGGCTCGGTCAATCTCATTACCCGCAGGGCTACGGATAACGGTCTTTCGGGGGCTCTGCGTGCCATGGCCGGAAGTTACGGCACTATGAACTGTTCGGGACGTCTGGGCTATAAGTCCGGCAAGCTGCGCGCGCTCGTTTCCGCCGGTTACGACCGCTCGGACGGTTCTCGCCGTGGAATGGGCTATTGGCTCGCCAATCAATATATCAATCTTGAATATGACTTCTCTAAGCATTGGGCTGCCGGTGCCGATGTGATGGTCACCGAGACCCGTGCCGACAATGCCGGGTCTGTGCATGAGTCCACTCCCAAGCAAATGTGGACCAAGATGCTGCGCACCACTTACTCTTTGTTTGTGAAGAACCGCTACTCCTTCGGAAACGGAGGCTTGCAGGCTTATTGGAACTGGGGGCGCCACAAAGTAGACGATGGTCTGAGCAATGGTCAGCCTCGCGACTATCTGTTCCATTCCAAGGACTATAACATGGGCATCACAGCCTACGAAACGCTCAACCTATGGACCGGCAACGACCTGAGCCTCGGCGTGGACTTCAAGCACTGGGGCGGCAATGCCTGGAACGCCAAGAAGGCCGATGGCACGCGCACAGACATTGTGGACAAGCACGTGAACGAGCTCGCCGGCTACGCGATGATGCAGCAGTCCTTCCTCTCGGATATTCTCAGGCTTAACGCCGGCGTGCGTCTGGAACACTCTTCCCAGTTCGGTAACGAATGGGTGCCTCAGGCCGGGTTCGTATTCGCTCCGCTGCAGAACGGACAGCTGAAGTTCTCTTACGGCAAAGGTTTCCGCTCTCCCAATATCCGTGAACTGTATATGTATGGACCCCGCAATGCTGACCTTAAGCCCGAGCGCATGAACAATTTCGAGGTAGAACTGCGCCATCGCTTTATTCCCACGCTTGAGACATCGCTTGCCCTGTACTACATAAACGGCGAGAATATGATTCAGACGGTGATGACGGACGGCAAGCCTCTGAACGTGAACACCGGCAAATTCATAAACAAAGGCTTTGAAGCGGAGGCTGACTGGTCCATAACTCGGGAGTGGGAGATAGGAGCCAATTATGCCTATCTGCACACCTCCAAGCGAATAGTGTCTGCCCCCCGCAACAAGTTGTATGGCGAGGTTAGCTACACTCCCGGTCCCTGGGAGTTCAACCTTAATATGCAGGGTATATGGGGGCTATACACCGAGGAGAGCAAGGAAGACTATGTGCTGCTTGGGGCTCGTGCCGCATATCACTTGCGGCTTCCCGCCGAGTTGACCTTCTTTGTGAAAGGAGAGAACCTGACAGCCACCAAATATGAGATAAATTACGGTTTCCCGATGCCTCGCGCCACAGTTATGGCCGGCGCGGAGATAAAATTCTGAGCGGAGCCTGAACCTTTGCTTCTCTGCTTTGTTTTGACCTAAGAAAGTGCGTGGGACTCAGCGCTCTTTCCTCTAATAAGAACAAAATTAAAGAATTATGAATTTTCTGACTCAAGACAAGCTCGTGATAGTAGGAGCCGCCGGAATGATAGGCTCCAACATGGCCCAGACTGCCATAATGATGAATCTGACCCCCCATATATGCCTCTATGACCCCTATGCGCCTGCGTTGGAGGGTGTGGCGGAGGAACTGCGTCACTGCGGTTTCGAGGGTGTGGACATCACTTTCACTTCCGATATAAAAGAGGCGCTCACCGGTGCGAAATATATTGTCAACTCAGGAGGCGCCGCACGTAAGGCCGGCATGACCCGCGAGGATTTGCTGAAGGGCAACGCCATTATCGCCGAACAGTTTGGCAAGGATGTCAAGGCTTATTGCCCGGATGTGAAGCATATCTGTGTAATCTTCAACCCGGCGGACATCACCGGTCTTATCACGTTGTTGTACTCCGGACTCAAACCCTCCCAGGTCACCACCCTGGCCGCGCTGGACAGCACACGCCTGCGCTCCGAGCTGGCCAAGTATTTCGACATTCCCGCCGACGAGGTCAAGAATTGCCGCACATACGGCGGCCATGGCGAGCAGATGGCCGTATTCGCATCCACCACCACAGTTGCCGGTCAGCCGTTGACTGAGATAATCGGCTCGGAAAAGATGCCTGACGAGGCATGGCGGGAGCTGCGTACCCGCGTGGTGCAGGGAGGCAAGAATATCATTGACCTGCGAGGCCGTTCCTCTTTCCAGAGTCCTGCATACCTCTCCATAGAGATGATAGCCGCAGCAATGGGCGGCAAGCCGTTCCGCTGGCCTGCAGGCGTATATGTGAATAACGACCGCTTCTCCCACATTATGATGGCTATGGAGACGGACATAACCGCCGACGGTGTGAGCTGTACACCCGTCAAGGCCACTCCCGAGGAGCAGGCCGAGCTGGAAAAGAGCTATAAGCACCTATGCAATCTGCGCGACGAAGTGATAGCTCTCGGTGTGATGCCTCCCATATCGGAGTGGTCCAAGATTAACCCCAACCTTGAGGTGAAGACCTGTTGACAGCCTCTTAATCGAAAGAATTAGGTTTGGAAGAACTGACAATACCCCGCATGGACTCGATATGGCCCGTGCGGGGCGTTTATATTTGTATGCTCACTGATTTTTTGCTAATTTTGCACTATAAAAGAACAGATAAGAAACAGAGATGCTTTTCGCAGATATTTTAGCCCTTGTGCCGGATACGGTGCCGGCCCTGTTACCTACCGCCCAGGATATTTTCGCCTGGTTCGTGAACCATGCAAGCTACTGGTTTGTGTTTGCGTTTATGATTATAGAGAGCTCGTTCATCCCCTTTCCTTCGGAAGTGATAGTGCCGCCGGCTGTCTATCTCGCCTGTGTAGGTATGGGCGCCGGCGCGGGAATGAATCCTTATATGGTAGTGTTGCTCGCCACCGCCGGAGCTCTTTGCGGAGCGTATATCAATTATATCCTCGCCTTATGGATAGGGCGTCCGCTCGTATATAAGTTTGCCGACAGCAAGTTCGGTCATGCCTGTCTCATAGACCGCGAGAAGGTGGAAAAGGCGGAGCGATACTTCGACAGGCACGGTGCGGTGTCCACTTTCATAGGGCGCCTCATTCCTGCCATACGTCAGCTTATCTCCATTCCTGCCGGCCTGGCGCGGATGAACTTCGGAATCTTCTCCATTTTCACATTTCTCGGCGCGCTGGTCTGGAATGTAGTACTCGGTATTCTCGGCTGGTGGCTTTCCACTACTGTGGCGTATCCGGACCTTCTGGCCCAGATTGAGAAATACAATCACTATCTCACTTATATAGGCCTCGGCATAGGAGTGATATGCCTGCTTGTGATTGTACGTAATGTACTGAAAAAGAAAAAATCCGATATACAATGAAAGTTTCCCCCTCCCTGCTGTCCGCAGATTTCGGGTGTCTGTCACCGGACATCGACATGATTAACGCTTCCGAGGCAGATTATCTGCACCTTGACGTTATGGACGGCGTTTTTGTTCCCAATATTTCTTTTGGTTTCCCGGTTATGAAGGCTGTAGCCAAGCGATGCACGAAGCCCCTTGATGTCCACCTGATGATAGTGGAACCGGACAAGTGGATTTCTCAGGTCCGCGACCTCGGCGCCGAGATAATGAACGTGCATCAGGAGGCCTGTCCGCAGCTGCACAGCGTGCTCCAGCGAATCCACAATGCAGGAATGAAGGCAGGCGTCACAATCAATCCCGGCACCCCGGTGTGTATGCTCGAGGATATTGTCGAGGATGCGGACCTTATTCTGATAATGAGCGTGAATCCCGGTTTCGGCGGCCAGAAGTTCATTCCTCACTCATTGGAAAAAGTACGCCGTTTGCGCGAACTTATAACCCGCACCGGCTCCAAGGCTGTTATCGAGGTGGACGGAGGTGTCAACTTGCAGACCGGCAAACAGCTGGCCGATGCCGGTGCCGACATTCTTGTGGCCGGCAGTTTCGTGTTCGGAGCTGATAACCCGGCTGAAACCATTCGTGCCCTCAGAGGGTTATGACCCTGTTAGAAAAAATTCGCAGGGAACCATGTAGCAAACAGCTCCCTGTCTGCGTCTGAATTAAGAGGCTGTTTAAAATAAACGGCACTCAGCTGTTACATAGTGTTATATGAACGATAAGAATATTCTGGAAATAGACCGCTTGGTGAAGACCTACGGCGAGTACAAGGCCCTGGACGATTTCTCACTGAATGTAGAGAAGGGTGCAATATTCGGCCTGCTCGGACCTAATGGTGCCGGTAAAACCACATTGCTGCGCATCATCAATTCCATTTTGGTGGCTGACAGCGGCGAGGTACGCATAAACGGGCGCAAGGCGGAGTTGGGCGTTACGACCCGCAACATCGGATATATGCCTGAGGAACGCGGCCTGTACCCTAAGATGAGAGTGGACGAGCAGATTATGTATTTCGGCACACTGAAGGGGGCCGACAAGACCACTCTGCGCCGCAACATGATAGAGTATATGGACATCTTCGATATTCCCGAAACGGACCGGCATCGCCGGGTGGAGGAACTCTCCAAGGGAAATCAGCAGAAGGTGCAGATACTCTCCACGGTTGTGCATCAGCCTGAACTGATAATCCTTGACGAGCCTTTCTCCGGCTTCGACCCTATCAACGGACGTCTGCTGACACAGCTAATCAGCCGCTTGCAAGAGCAGAACAGTACGATTATCCTCTCTTCTCACAATATGCCGGCTATCGAGGAAATGGCCACTCACATCGCCCTTATCAACAAAGGACGATTGCTGCTGGATGGCCAGGTGGACGACATCAAGGAAGCTAACAAGACCGGTTTGTTGGAGATAGCCGTCTCCGAACCTCTCAATATGGATTTGGCGCTTGACTCATCCTGTATCCGGGAAATAAGTCCCATAGAGGCGCATCGCAAGCATGCGTCGGCTTACCGGATAGTACCTGCCGAAGGAGCTTCAAACAACGACATTCTCTCCGCTATATCCATGCAGGGCAATATACTCAGGTTTGAGGAGATACTTCCCTCGCTCGCAGAACTTTTCATTCGTTTCACCAAAGCCTCTAAGTCAGATACAAAGATATGAGCAGACTTTCTTCAATGGTATCTATGGAATACCGCATGGACATTAAATCCAAGTCCTTTTGGGTATCGACATTTCTTGTCCCCATCCTTATTGTGGCATTTGGCGCCTTCATCGGCTACATGACGGAGGAGAGCGACGCCATGAAGAGTGTGAGCCAAAGTACATCGCCCGATATCTCGGACGATTTGACAGGTATGCAGGCTTTCGGACTCATGACTGGCATTTTCCTGACTATGTTCGTGATTATGTACGGCTCGATGATTTTCAACAAGGTTAAGTCCGAGAAGTGTAACCGCATAGTCGAGGTACTTGTAAGTTGTGTCTCCGGACGCTCGGTGATGCTCTCCAAGGTAATCAGTGTCGCTTTAGTGGGACTGACGCAGATGTTTGTCTGGGCTGCGCTTGTAGTAGGCATATTTGCAGTGCTGATGATGTTCATGCCCGCAGGAATAGACCTCTCCATGTTGCTTCAGCCTGAAGTGCTGGTGGGTTTTGTAGAAGCGTTGCTTTACTTTATAGGCGGTTTTGTGTTCTACGGCGCTCTGTTCGCAGCTGCCGGGGCACTTACAGACCGTAACAACGAGAACAATGGATACCTCTCGGTTCTTATGTTGCTCCTTATGGCCAGCTTCTATATAGGTATGTACGCTACTGACGCGGAAGGCAGCGCATTGGCCACCGTATGCTTTTATCTTCCATTCACAAGTTGCACTGTTGGCGCCGTTCAATCTATCGGCGGACTTGCCGCATGGTGGGAGACTCTTCTTTCTCTGCTTGTGCTTTACGGCAGCTCATATTTCGCGCTTGTCGTTGCCGGAAAAATTTATACAAGCGCCGTACTGCTGAAAGGCAAGAAGTTTACACCTGCCGATATACTCACATTCCTCCGGGCTAAGTAATGGATTTACATGAAAATTTCGGGACTCCACACTTTATTATAGCTGTGGAGTCCCGAAATTTTCATGTCTTTTGCGTGGGGCGGTTATGCATGGTCCCGGTATCGGGGCGGGAGGGCGCTGTTGATTTCTTCGCGGCATTGAGCCATTAGTTTTTTGGTGTTGAACCCTTTCTCTCCCGGTTCTATAGGTTTATGGATTGTCAGCGTGATTTTGCCTGGAGTGATATTGTACGTGTCGCGGTGCATTACGGTATAGGCACCGTCTACGGTTATCGGCACTACGGGAAGTCCGAACTCTCCGGCCAACATGAAGGCACCGCGTTTGAAGGGGAGCAGATGGCCGTCGTGGGTGCGGGTTCCTTCCGGGAATATGACTACGCTCATACCTTCGCGGAGGGTCTTCTCAGAATCCTCTATGGTCTGCTTTATGCCGGCTATGGAGCTGTCGTCCACAAATATATGACCTACTGTCCTGCAAGTGAAGCCCACAAACGGCACCTTTTCAAGACTCTTCTTCATAAGCCACTTGAATCGGTGTCCCAGGAAGCCGTATATTGCCCAGATGTCAAAGGCTCCCTGATGGTTGGCCACGAAGACATAGCTCTGTTTCTTCTTCAAATACTGACGGCCTATGACCTTGACCCTTACAAAGAACAGGGCACAGACACAGCGGGACCAAATCATAGGAGGCCAATATCCTCCCCAGCGCTTTGAAAACAGAGCGCCGGCCAGCGAAACGACACATGTAAGAAATGTTATTGCCACCATCAGTGGTGCGGCAATCAGCCATTGATAAACACGGAAAAAATATTTCATGTCACAAAATTAACAAAAATCGGGGAATTGTTTTACATTATCGGCAATAGCTTGATATAGCGATATATATGCGTGGGCCATTTCAGAGGCATCGAAGTGTCTGGAGGCTTCGAAACCTCGGTTTGCCAGGTCCTCGCGTAAGCCGGGATTCATTCTTATCCGCACCAGTGCCCGGGCTAATGCTTCAGGAGAATAGTCCTCGGTCACAAGTGTGGCCCCTCCGCCTGTCTCTATGCAGGCATCGCAAGGACCTGTGATTACGGGGCATCTGTGAGTCATTGCTTCGACTATAGGTATTCCGAACCCCTCATGCGAGCTGGGGTAAATCAGGCACATGGCGGAGGAATACAGACGGGAGAGCATATTGTTGTCAGGATTTTCAATAATCCTGAAGTCTGACTTGTGGGCTAAAGATGCCAAGAGGGCCGATTCTTCGTTATCAAGGGGAGCGCCGGCTATTGTCATCGGCACTCCGGCTATTGCCGCAGCCTCTGCGGCTTGTCTGAAGTTCTTGTAGCTTACACGGCTTCCGACATATAGAGCGAATCCGTTTCTCTTCATACTTGTGCTGACAGGTGTGCATACCGGCGGATTGTAAATTACTTTGCCTGAGAGAGCGAGCCGGTTTGTCAGCTTACGGGCGGTGGCATGGCTCACCGCCGCTATGGCTGCGGCATGGTACAAGGCATGTTTTTTCTGAAATGTATGTACACGGCGTGCCAAAGGTGAGTGAACTCTTGCTTCCTCGTAGATGAAGTCGTGTAGCGTAACCACATTCAGCGCTGTGGGAGACGAACATATGCGGTAGTAAGATGAATGGAATACAAAGGGAACGTCTCCCTCAAGCCTGACAGGCAGGTACCTGTCCAGGCGAAGGGGGAGACGTCTGGGGTTTATAATCAGAGAGGAAGGTATCGCCAGCTGATTGCGGAAAATGTTCTGCAAGGCATCCTCTCTCTCGATGAATCGGATGTCAAGTTCCGGCATTGCGAGAAGCTCTCTTATCAACACCGCCCAGGCGCCTGAAATGCCGCCTGCCTTCTGCAAGGAGAAGATGATGTTGTCCAGAAAGATTCTCATGTCCGGAGCAGGTTATCAGCCGCAGTGCCAGTACTTGTGCACCAGGTCCATCATGGCGCCGGGAGAGGCGTTCACCTTGGCACGGAGGTCGCTGTCGTGGAACTTGCGCAGGTCAGAGATGATACCGTCTACCATTTCGGGTGTGAACACCTCGTACTTCTGGTAAACTTCGCGCTGTTTCTCCAGGCAGTCGGCGGAAGCCATGCAGGAGTCGGGCAGAGTAGCCAGAGAGGCCAGTTTGTCCTTGTTCTCATCCTTGTGTATGTTTACGGCCACGTAAGTATCTTCGGCTACCTGCATAGCGTCGGGCATCTCGAAGCCGTGGCGGGCGGCTACGGTCATGCCGGCCAGGAGCTGATAGATGTCTGCCGAACAGTCGGAGCTGCGAAGCTCGGCTGTCTGCTTCTGTGCGGGGGGCACGATGTCGTCCTTTTCCAGCGGGTTGGCCTGTGCGCACATATCCACCTTTCCGCTCCAGCCGAGGGGTACGCGTACCAGTACGGAACGGTTGCGGTCGCCCCAGCAGATGTTGGTGGGAGCCTCCTGGTGAGGAACCAGACGCAGGTAGGATGTGGGCACCTTGTTGCCGAAGGCGGTGATGGAGGGAGCCATAGTGAGGATACCGGCAATGGCCTTGCGTGCGTCGTCGGAAAGAACACCTTCGGCATTGGTCATCACATTTTCGTCACCCTTCATCAGTTTGAAGTGGATGTGCAGGCCGGAGCCGGCCTTTCCTGCTGTAATCTTAGGAGCGAAAGTTACGTCAAGGCCCATCTTCTTGCCTAAGTTGCGGATAATCCATTTGGCGAGCATCAGGGCATCGGCAGCCTCGGGCGAGGGTACGGGGAGGAACTCAATCTCGTTCTGCTCGTACACTTTGCCGTCCAGTGTGAAGTTACCCACCTCGTTGTGGCCATATTTTATCTGGGCGCCGGTCTGGGAGATGTATTCCATGCACTGGGTGCGGAATTCGTTGAATTTGGCGTACGGGCCGCTCTCGTGGTAGCCCTTCTGGTCAGTGGCGGGATACAGGCCCTCGTCGTCGGCTATCACGTAGTACTCCAGCTCGCCCATGGTGTAGAAGTCCATGCCGGTCTTTTCGTGGAAAGCCTGGCAAGCCTTGAGCAGGGTATACTCGGGAGAAGTCTTGAGGGGATGTCCGTCCTTGTCGAAGAAGGATGCGAGCATCGTCAGGGTGGGAACCTCGGCAAAGGGGTCTACGAAGGCTGTGCGGTAACGGGGAATTACATAGAGGTCGGAGTTGCCGGCTTCGATGAAGGGGAACAGGCTGGAACCATCCACGCGCTCGCCGAAAGTAAGGATAGACTCAAGATATTCCTTAGAGTTAATCACGAAGTTAAGCGTCTTAAGACGCTGGTCTCCGGCGGGATACATGAAGTTGACCATTTTGATGCCGTTCTCGCTTATGAAGCGCACGATGTCTGAACGGCGGAAGTCTTTGGCTTCTTTTTGAAGATACTGCACCAGTTTGTTGGGGCAGAGTTCGATTTTAGGGTTCATGGATTTTAAGGTATTAAATTAGTGAAAAATGATTTAAAAAGTAAAGTGCGGGTCGCGCCCGGATGCTTAAAAGGTTTTCTCAAGCCCCGGGCGTAACTTGTAAGTCTCAGATAGCCGAGCGTATCACTCCGCGTTCCGAATTGCGGATAAAGTCCACAATCTCGTCGCGTATGGAGCAAGCGGGTATTTTGTCAAGCACGAGGTTCACTGCGTTGGTGATGTTCAGGTCGGTGAGATAGAGCAGGCGGTAAGTGGCCGCGATAATGTCTATATCCTCCTGTTTCATGCCGCGGCGGTGCATGCCTACGGTGTTCAGACCCACGTAAGAGATGGGTTCGCGGGCGGCCTTCACGTAAGGCGGGATGTCCTTGTTCACCAAAGCGCCTCCTTGCAGCATTATTCCCTTGCCGAGGTGGCAGAACTGATGTATGAGACTGCCTCCGCCGATTACCGCGTAGTCGTCTACCACTACCTCGCCGGCCAGTTGTGTGGCATTGGAAATAATGATGTTGTTGCCAAGGCGGCAGTCGTGGGCAATGTGGGTGTAGGCCATTATAAGGCAGTTGGAGCCGACCACAGTCTTGCCTTTTGAGGCGGTGCCGCGGTGGACCGTGGTACACTCGCGCAACACGGTGCCGTCTCCTACATGGACGGTACTGTATTCGCCTTTGAATTTGAGGTCCTGCGGCACGGCAGCCACTACTGCGCCGGGGAAGATTTTCACTCCCTCGCCTATGCGGGCGCCGGGAAAGATAGTGACATTGTTGCTTATCTGGCATCCGTCTCCTATCTCCACATCTTCGCAGATAGTCGTAAAGTTGCCAATCTCCACATTTTTCCCTATCACAGCGTCCTTGTGAACACAACTAAGAGCTAAACTCATGAATATATGGGTTTTATCGGTGCGGAAAGCACTCTTATTTATTCTTGATTATCTGAGCCATGAACTCGGCTTCGCACACTATCTTCTCACCCACGAAAGCGTAACCTTTCACAGTAGCGCACCCACGGCGTATCTCTGTGGTCAGAGCCACATGTAGCAGCAGGGTGTTTCCGGGCACCACTTTCTGACGGAACTTCACATTGTCTATTTTCATGAAGTATGTGGAGTAGCGTTCCGGGTCCTCCACATTGTTCAGTACAAGCACACCTGCGGTCTGTGCCATGGCCTCTACAATAAGTACGCCGGGCATTACAGGCTCCTGGGGGAAGTGGCCCTGGAAGAAAGGCTCGTTGACGGTGACATTCTTCACTGCGACGGCGTGCTTCTTGTCCATCTCTATAATCTTGTCTACAAGAAGGAAGGGGTAGCGGTGGGGTAGAAGTGAGCGGATGCCGTTGATGTCAATGAGCGGAGCTTTGTTCGGATTGTAGACGGGAGACTGGATTTCGGTATGCTTCACCTCCTTGCGGAGCATACGGGTGAACTTATTGTTGATGCCGTGGCCGGGGCGTACGGCTACTATGCGGCCCTGGATGGGGCGGCCGATAAGCGCTATGTCGCCTATGAGGTCCATGAGCTTGTGACGGGCCGGTTCATTGTCCCACTGCAGAGGTGTCTCGTTGATGTATCCGAGCTTATCCAGCTTACATTCGGGCTGGCCGGTAAGAGAGCATATCTTGGTTATAAGCTCCTGGGAGATCGGCTCATCGTATATTACGATAGCGTTGTCCAGGGAACCGCCCTTGATCAGGCCATGGTTCAGCAGGGGGAGAATCTCACGGACAAAGACAAAAGTGCGGGCGCTGGCGGCTTCGGTCCTGAAGTCGGCCATGTCGTCCAGTATCGCAAACTGGTTCGGCAGGATATGGGAGTTGTACTCCACCATCACCTCGGCGCAGAAATGGTCATCCGGGTAAAGGGTGATAATGGAACCTGACTCCTCGTCTTTGAGGGTGGTTTTCTGCTTGATGATGTAAAAATCCTTGTCAGCCTTCTGGGTCTGTGTGCCCACACGTTCTATCTCTTTGACATATATGATGGCCGAGCCATCAAGAATGGGAAGCTCGGGAGCATCCACCTCTATAAGGCAATTGTCTATGCCGGATGCGTAGAGGGCGGCCATGGCATGCTCCACGGTGCTTATGCGGGCGTCTTTTTTGGCAAGTACAGTGCCTCTGGTGGTATCTACGACATTCTCGGCAAGGGCATCAATCAACGGTTTGTCTTCAAGGTCTATACGCTGAAACTTGATTCCGTGGTTGTCGGGAGCGGGATTGAAAGTCGCCGTAATCTCAAGGCCTGAGTGCAGACCGCGCCCCTTGACTGTGAAAGGAGCATTGAGGGTGAGCTGGTTCATATTCTTGTATGTTTTTTTGTTAATATTAATGTAAGCGGAGTCTGAAGTCTTATTTCTTGCGGAACAGGGACTCCAGGCGTTTGATGTACACCTGATTGCGTGCGAATGTCATGGCGTCTACGGCCGGATAGCCCATAAGACGCCTATCATCGCCCACATTGTTCGGAATACCGCTTTGGGCGCCTATCTTGTTTCGGGAGCCTATGGCTATATGGCCGGCGAACCCAACCTGACCTCCCACCATATTGTCGTCGCCTATATGAGTGGAGCCGGCTATCCCCACCTGGGATGCAAATACATTGTTGCGGCCTATCACGACATTGTGGGCTACCTGAATCAGGTTGTCCAGTTTGGTGCCTTTTCCTACGACGGTATGGCCCATTGTGGCGCGGTCCACACAAGTATTCGCGCCGACTTCCACGTCATCCTCCAGTATCACATTGCCCATCTGGGGAATCTTGCTGTATCCGTCTTCGCCGGGAGCGAATCCGAAACCGTCAGCTCCTATTACGGCGCCGGAGTGGACTATGCAGCGGTTTCCTATCTGGCAATAGGGATATATGCGGGCCCCGGCATATATGACGGAGTCTTCGCCGATACACACTCCGTCGCCGATGTATGCCTGGGGATATACGGTCACACCCTTGCCGAGGCGTACGCCTTTTCCGATGTATGCGAAAGCGCCGATGTAGGCGTCCTGAGGAATTTCGACACCTTCGGCTATGAAACATGGCTGCTCTATCCCTTTGGGTTTGGGTTTGAGGCTTTCTACATAGCTCATAAGGTGAGCCAGGGTAGCGTATGGGTCGGCCACACGCACCAAGGTGAGGTGTTCGGGCAACGGGTGTTCCGGCTCGAAATCATCTTTCACCAGGGCGATGGCGGCTTCGGTAGTATATAAGTAATGTGTATATCTGGGGTTGGAGAGGAAGGTCAGTGAACAGGGCTTGGCCTCTTCTATTTTGGAGAACGTGCATACCTTGGCCTCCGGATTGCCGGAAACGGTGCCACCGACTATTGCAGCCAAGTCCTTTGCGGTTATTTCCATAGTTTTGTGTTCGGGCCTTGTGAGCAGAGACTTTGAGAGGAGGAGGTCAAAGCCCTAAAAAGGGGGAATTAATCTTAAGTTAAACAAATATTCAGTACTTCAAGTCAGCGTCTTTCGGACCGTACCGACTCAAATTTCCTGCAAAGGTACGAAAATTAAATAACATACGTCCATTTTTGGCAAGATAAAAAGGTTTTGTATTAGTGGATTATGGGAGAAATTGCTCAAATTTGCCTTTTTGTGCATTTTTTTACTCGTAGATTATTCTATATTCGTGTTTTTTCACTACCTTTGTAGCCTGATTTGACAGGAGCATGACTGCATGGCTTCCATCATACAGATAGTTTAAGACAAAATTCTAAGAATAAACTATGAAACTTCTCCAAGAGAAACTGGGACGTTACGACGCACCGCAGAAAGCGAAAGCCGCCGGCATATATCCCTATTTCCGCGCCATCTCCTCAGAGCAGGATACCGAGGTGCTGATGAACGGCAAGAAAGTGTTGATGTTTGGCTCGAACAGCTATATGGGACTTACCAATGACCCCCGTGTGATAGAGGCGGCCGTGAAGGCTACCCAAAAATACGGCACAGGGCTCGCCGGTTCCCCGTTTCTGAATGGTACACTCGACATACACAAGGATTTGGAAGCCCGTCTGGCTGACTATGTGGGTAAAGAGGACGCTATGCTCTATTCCACCGGTTTCGGTGTCAACCTCGGTGTGGTATCCACGCTGACAGGTCGCGAAGACTATATAATCCTGGACGAGCAGGACCACGCTTCAATTATTGAAGGACGTCGTCTTTCTTTCTCCAACTATCTGAAATACAAGCATAATGACATGAACTCTCTTGAGGACCAGCTCAAGAAGTGCAACCCCGACAAGGTGAAGCTCATAGTCTCGGACAGCGTATTTTCAATGGAAGGCGATGTGGCCGATGTTAAGAAAATGGTGGAGTTGTCCAAGAAGTATAACGCCACATTGATGATTGACGAGGCTCACGGCATCGGAGTGTTCGGCGAAGGCGGCAGGGGAGTCTGCAACTATTTAGGCGTGCAGAACGACGTAGACCTGATTATGGGAACTTTCTCCAAGTCTTTCGCCGCGTTGGGCGGCTTTATCGCCACAGATAAGGAGATAACCAACTTTTTGCGTCACCATTCCCGTTCATACATCTTCACAGCCAGCATCACCCCGGCCAGCGTAGCCGCCGTGAACGCCTCTCTGGACATTATGCTCGCCGAGCCGGAGCGTCAGAAACACCTTTGGGACATCACCCACTTCGCTCTTGAGAGCTTCCGTGAGATGGGTCTTGAGATAGGGCATACTCAGACACCTATCATACCTTTGTTTATACGCGATGACTACAAGACATTCCGTGTGACACGCGACTTGCTGGACGAGGGCGTATTCGTGAATCCTGTGGTATCGCCCGCTGTGGCTCCCAACGACACTCTGATTCGCTACTCCCTTATGGCCACCCACACGCGCCAGCAGGTGGAGCACTCGCTTGAAGCCATAGAAAAGGTCTTCAAGAAAAACGGTCTGCTGCCCTGAAAGTCCGCTGTACGGACTCTTCGGCCGTAGAAATTGTATCTGCGGATTATCTGTAATAATACTGAAATTCAATAACATCTATATGGGTCTTGCATTTTTTATCTGCGAGACCTTATTTTTTTTATTTCAGAGTGTGGATAATTCATTTATTTGCATTAATTTCGCACCGTGTTAGCGGGCAGGCTACAGACATTGGTGGGTCCGGCCGCTGACATCGATGATGTTGAATTATTTTACGAAAACAAGATATGGTATATAGATTTAAAATGGTTTCCGACGAGGTCGAGAACTTCTGCCGCGAAATTGAAATAGATGCCGACGCAAATTTCCTTATTCTGCGCAATGCCATCCTTGACAGCGTGGGATACACCAAGGACGAGATGAACTCTTTCTTCCTCTGCGATGACGGCTGGGAGAAGCGTGAGGAAATCACCCTTGAAGATATGGGTGCAGGTAGCGATGAAGACACCTGGATTATGGAAGACACCCATATAAATGAGATGGTGGAGGAGGAAGGCCAGCGCATGATTTTTGTGTTTGACTATCTTACTGACCGTTGTTTCTTTATGGAACTGAAGGAGATAATACCCCATAAGACCCTTATGGACCCGCTTTGCACCCGCAAAGAAGGCAAGGTGCCCCCTCAGCACATAGATATGGACGAGTTCGATGCCAAAGTGGACAAGCGTATCGCTGCCGAGGCGGATGCCATGGATATGGACTTCTACGAAAGCGACGGCTATAACGACGATGAACTTCCGGAAGGTCTGGAGGAGTTCAACTGACATTTCCCGGACCGAATCTCCGAATTGATTTATTTGCCTGTAAAAAGGCAAGCCCGGGTTGCTTAAAAGAACGCATAGCAATAAGGTCTGCATCTGACTGATTCAATCGGTGCGGCCCCTTAAAAGGGTAAGGCTTCAGGTCACATTCGTGACCTGAAGCCTTTATACATTAATAATTTTTGCTGGGAATCCTTCTCAGTCTTTCTTGCGGCCGAACAGGCGTGAGAACAGGCTCTTCTTCTCTTTCTTGAAATGGACGTGCATATTGTTGTCGTCTCTTTCGAAAAACAGGATGTGGTCTGAGAAAATAAACGCCACGTATTGGTCTAATTCCACAATGCCGTTAAGGCGTTTCACCAGCATCCGGGAGAAGGGATTGAAGGCATCCAACTTATGGTCCACAATCTCGTCATCTTCAAGACGGAGGTCGTGATGTTCCTTCAAAAGGTCTATGAAGCGGGGAATATCCAGTTCCTCGGTATCCTTCGGAGGTTTGTTATATTTCTTGTATATTTCCTTTATAACCTTTTGAGTCACCATTTTTCATTGCCTTCAATAAAATCTGTCCTTGTCGAGAGAGGAAATTGGTCAAAGCATATTGTATGGAATTTATGTATGCCTTATGATTCAGACGTTTATATAAGTAACAAGCAAATCTATAATATGTTTGCTTTTCGTCTGATTTTTAACATAAGGGCAAGAGAAAGGCGCAACCACAGCCAAGTGGTTGCGCCTTTCTCTTGCAGAAAGAGTTTTAAGGTTTTTAGCCGAGGAAACTGAGGAGTACGCCGGCGGCTCCAGCCGAGCCAATCACACCGGCCACGTTCGGGCCCATGGCGTGCATCAGCAGGTAGTTGTTCGGGTCATACTCCAGACCCACATTATTGGAGATACGGGCCGCCATAGGAACGGCGGAAACGCCGGCGTTACCGATAAGCGGGTTTATTTTCTTGTCCTTGCTCAGGAAACAATTGAAAAGTTTCACTGAGAGCACACCTGCGCTGGAAGCGATGATAAACGCCACGAAGCCCAGGGCGAAGATGATAATCGTATCGGAGGTGAGGAAGCGGTCGGCCTGAGTGGAGGCACCTACTGTAAGACCCAGCAGGATGGTCACTATATCGGTCATGGCGTTGGTGGCAGTCTTGGCCAGACGGGTTGTGACACCGCTCTCACGCAGCAGGTTGCCGAAGAAGAGCATACCGAGCAGGGGCAAACCGGAGGGCACCACGAAGCATGTAAGTATAAGACCTACGATGGGGAAGATAATCTTCTCGTTCTGGCTTACCACACGTGCGGGTTTCATTTTGATGGTACGCTCCTTGTGGGTAGTGAAGAGACGCATCAACGGGGGCTGGATAATAGGAATCAACGCCATATAGGAATAGGCGGATACCGCTACGGCACCCAGCAGGTTGGCGTTCAGCTTGGAGGTAAGGAAGATGGCGGTAGGACCGTCGGCACCGCCGATGATAGCCACACAACCTGCGCTCAAGGGGTCCATGCCCAGTGCAAGGGAAAGCATATATGCGCCGAAGATACCGAATTGGGCGCAGGCGCCTATGACCATCAGCTTGGGGTTGGCCAGCAGGGCGGAGAAGTCCGTCATGGCGCCGATGCCGAGGAATATAAGCGGAGGATACCAGCCTCTCTCCACGCCGTTGTAGAGAATATTGAGTACCGAACCGGGCTCATAGATGCCTATTTCCATACCGGCCTGGAAGGGGATGTTGCCTATCAGCATACCGAAGCCTATAGGCACCAGCAGCAGCGGCTCGAAGTTCTTCTTGATGGCGAGATACAGGAAAAAACAGCCTACAGCCAGCATTATCAGATTGGTGTATTCACAGTGTGAGAAACCTGTGAATTGCCAGAAAGTGCTGAGGCTGTCGCTCAAGAAGTTTCCGAAAGATGAATCTGCAATTATCATTTAAAAAAGTGTGTGTTGATATATTTGAAAGGTGTGTAGTTAGAACCATACATGTGTACTGCCGTTTGGGTAAGGAAAGGGCACACACGTATATCCAAGAAGGATGACTGTCGTCAAGACTGAAAAATCAAGGCTCGGCTTCCCGAGGTGTGTCAGAATGGACAATACGGAACGCCGCCCATTCCACACACCTGCGGGGTGATATGATTTATTCGATTATCATTATGTCGTTGCCTTCAAGAACGGAGTCGCCTACATTTACGAGAATCTGCTTCACTACGCCGCCCTTGTTGGTGTGGACGTCGTTCTCCATCTTCATGGCTTCGAGGATGCAGACTGTGTCGCCGGCATTGACGGTGTCACCGACCTTCACGCTGAAGGAGAGGATGGTGCCGGGCAGAGGAGACTTAACGGCAGCTGCGCCACCGGATGCGACGGCAGGTTTTGCAATCACCTTTTCGCCGGTGCTTGTACGGGGAGCGGGAGCTGCTTTCTTGGGAGCGGCCACGGGTGAGATTTTGGGCTTCTGGGACTCGTCGAGTTCCACTTTATAGGGAGTGCCGTTCACCTCTACGCGCACAGTGTCGCCCTCGATGTCGCCTACGGCGACGGTAAACTTCATACCGTTGATTTTATACTTGTATTCTTTCATTGTCTGGGATTATGTTTACGGGTTGAGAAAATGGTTTAGCGTTTGCGCCGCAGGGCGGGCACTTCGCGCATATTATAGATTTTGGAGTTCCAGGGAGAGTAAGCACGTTTCATGCGGCGGATGGTGAGGACGGTGTCCTCCAGGTCATGCTTGGAGTTGAAGTGCTCGTCCAGAGCCATGGCTATGGCGGCAATCACCTCGCCGGAGTCGTGGTCATCCTCTTCACTCACCTCCTGGCGGCCCTGAGCCTCGCTCTTCTTGCGGCTCTGGTTCTTGGCGAAGAGTTTGCCGAAGAACAGGAACAACAGGCTGAGCAAAATAAGTGCCAGCAGAACGATGCACATACTCATCAGGGTAACGCCCATACCTGAGTTGTCGGACTCCGTTATGAGCTGGTTCTTGAATATTTTACTGTCCGAGTAGCCTTTATTGACATAATCTTTGTAAGTGGCTGTGTCCACTTCCACTGTCTTTTGGGACGTGGACTCCGTAATTTCCACGGCATCGCCCTCGGGAGTCACGGTCATCGTATAGGTGACCTGTTCCGAAGCGGCAGCGGCGGCCTCGTTCTTCTCCTGAGCCATTGCGGGAGCCACAGACAGACACAGGGCAGCTGTCAGCGATATTATGTATTTCTTCATTTTGGGATGTTTGGAATTATTACATCTTTAGTTTAACCTTCTCCTTTAAACAGAGTGTTTCAACACGCTGAAAGTAAGAAAGTAATTGCAAGTCCGCCACAGCCTGCACGGGGCAAGCCGGGGCGGATATGCGGCAGAGCTTTGTCAGAGGGGAATGTTACCGTGTTTCTTGGGCGGATTGCTGTCCTTCTTGGAGGCAAGCATCTGCAGGGCGCGGATTACGCGGAAACGTGTGTTACGCGGTTCGATAACGTCGTCGATGTAGCCATACTTGGCAGCGTTATAGGGGTTGGCGAAGAGGTTGGTGTACTCGTCCTCTTTCTCCTTGATGAATGCCTTGGGGTCCGGAGCCTCTTTGGCGGCCTTGGCGTAGAGCACGCCGGCGGCGCCGGCGGCACCCATCACCGCGATTTCCGCAGAGGGCCATGCGTAGTTCATGTCGCCGCGCAGCTGCTTGCAGCTCATCACGATGTGGCTGCCGCCGTAGCTCTTACGCAGGGTGACGGTAACCTTGGGCACTGTAGCCTCGCCGTAAGCGTAGAGCAGCTTGGCGCCATGCAGGATGACGCCGTTGTACTCCTGGCCTGTACCGGGCAGGAAGCCGGGCACGTCTACTAGAGTCACCAGAGGAATGTTGAAGCAGTCGCAGAAGCGGACGAAGCGTGCAGCCTTGCGGGATGCGTTGGAGTCAAGCACACCGGCGAGCACACGGGGCTGGTTGGCTACGATACCTACAGCCTGGCCGTTCATGCGGGCGAAACCGATAATGATGTTCTTGGCGAAGTCACGGTGTACTTCCAGGAACTCGCCATTGTCTATGATAGCGCCCACGACCTCGTACATGTCGTAAGCCTTGTTGGGATTGTCGGGGATGATTTCGTTGAGCTTGTCTTCCAGACGGTCGATGGGGTCGTCGCAGGCCATGAGGGGAGTCTCCTCCAGGTTGTTCTGGGGGATGAAGCTCATCAGCTTGCGGACGATGCGGATAGCCTCCTCGCCGTCCTCGGCTGCGAAGTGAGTCACGCCGCTTTTTGTGGCGTGTACGGAAGCGCCGCCGAGCTGTTCCTGGGTAACGTCCTCGCCGGTCACGGTCTTTACAACGGAGGGGCCTGTCAGGAACATATAGGAGATACCCTTGGCCATGATTGTGAAGTCGGTGAGGGCAGGGCTGTACACTGCACCGCCGGCGCAGGGGCCGAGGATAGCGGAAATCTGGGGAACCACACCGGAAGCGAGGATGTTGCGCTTGAAGATTTCAGCGTAACCGCCCAGCGCGTTGATGCCCTCCTGGATACGTGCGCCACCTGAGTCGTTGAGACCGATAATGGGAGCGCCCATCTTCATGGCCAGGTCCATGACTTTGCATATCTTCTGGGCCATGGTCTCGGACAGGGAACCGCCGAGTACAGTGAAGTCCTGTGCGAAAACATAAACCAGACGGCCTTCGATGGTACCGAAACCTGTTACCACGCCATCGCCCAGGGGGTGTTTCTTCTCACCCATACCGAAGTTGGTACAGCGGTAGGTCACGAACATGTCGAGTTCCTCGAAGGAACCCTCGTCCAGCAGCTGCGCGATGCGTTCACGGGCTGTGTATTTGCCTTTCTGGTGCTGTTTCTCAATGGCTTTCTCGCCGCCACCGAGGCGGGCTTCCGAGCGCTTGTCGATAAGCTCTTGGATTTTTTCTGTCTGTTTGCTCATTGCTATTGTAACATTTATATTTGAATTTACTTTTTTTTAGAGGCGAGAGGAGTAAGGCCAATCTGCCACCGGGAGCTGTAAACATGAGCCAAACCCACATTCCGCATGGCATACGGGGATGCCGTGCAGAGTGTGGGCGGTAAATGTCGTCAGTCAGGAGTCATGCCGCCGGAATTTACTTTGCGGCAGGGTCCTCACAGAGTTCGGTCAGGACAGCCTGAGTGGTCTTGGGGTGGAGGAAAGCGATATTCAGACCGTCGGCGCCTTTGCGGGGAGCCTTATCAATAAGGCGGACACCCTTGCTTTCAGCTTCGGCGAGTGCTTCGGCCACACCATCTTCCACAGCGAATGCCATGTGGTGCATTCCGCCTTTGCCACCGTTCTTTTCGATGAACTTGGCTATTGTGCTATCGGGGCAGGTGGGCTCCAGAAGCTCGATTTTCACGTCACCTACTTTGATGAAGGCGGTAGTGACTTTCTGGTCTTCCACTACTTCTTTCTTGTAGCATTTCAGACCCAGTACATTCTCGTAATAAGCGATAGCCTCGTCGAGGTTAGGAACGGCGATGCCGATGTGTTCGATGTGTGAAATTTCCATTTCAGAGTTTATTATAAGGTTATATTATATTGCGGGTTTTGCCTCCGGCAGAGCATATTCCGCCCTCCTGAGGTTTTACGCTGCAAATTTAGCTAATTTTACTTGATTAAGGAATTTTTTCCGGATATTTTTTGACCTATATCGTTAAAACTTACTAACTTTGGGCTTAAAACCATGAAATCATGATTACATTCAATGAACTTAAGTCTCTGCTGAGAGAAAACAGGAGTGTCCGCATATTCCGGGAAAGCCGGCCTGTAAGCCCCGAAACCTTACGTTCACTGGTGGAACTTTGCCGGTTCACGCCCTCGGGCAGAAATGCCCAGCCGTTGCGCTATCGCCTTGTATATGAGGCAAGTGAGCGAGCGCTTGTTTTTCCGCTGCTTGCCTGGGCCGGATATTACAAGGATTGGGCCGGACCGGAAGAGGGCAGTCGTCCGGCTGCCTATCTTGTGCAATGTCTGGACACACGTGTGGGAGCCGACTGTCTGTGTGACGACGGTTTGCAGCTGGAAGCTATGGGCATTGGCGCCGCGACTCTCGGTCTGCGCTCTTGCATAATAAAGGCTTTCAATGCGACAAAGACCGCTGAGGCGCTTAAGCTCCCGGCGGAATACAGACCTCTGTATGTCTTGGCTCTCGGCTATCCGGCGGAGACTGCGGTGCTTGAGGATATGGACGGCACTCCGGACGCCGATTTCAAATATTACCGCACTCCGGACGGGGTACATCATGTGCCCAAACGCCCGCTTTCAGAATTAATCATTTAGGCAGCCGGTTAATGTTGAATTTCAGGCGCTTGATTTTTCCGTTGGATGTGCGTTCCAACGCAGGAAGCAGGAGTATGGCTTTCGGCCGCTTGTAATGCTCCGGTATACGTTCCAGATGCCGGCTCATAGGCAATGCGTCCGGGAAGTATGTGTCCGGGGAGAGCCAAACGGGGTGGGCGACGCTTTTGTCCTCGACGGCGATGAGAAGTTCTTCACCCCATTTGGAGTGGGGGCGCGAAGTGACATAGAAAGAGCGTCCCTGAAAGAGCGGAGACAGTATGCGTTCTATCTCCTCGGGCATTACTTTCACGCCCCCGGTGATTATTACGTTGTCGGCGCGTCCGAGCAGGGTAAACGTGCCATCCGGCAGGATGCGCGCCAAGTCGTTGGTGATGAGTCGCTCGAATCCAGGTATCTCTATTTGCAGACATCCGCGTGTGTCGGTGCCGATACGTATGTCTTCCAGTGGCGTGAAAGGTGTTTCTCCTTCCGGGTCTGATGCGAGAACACGCCTCAGGGCTATATGCGAGGCTGTTTCGGTCATACCGTAGGACTCCCAGACAAACTCTGCCAGGCCTGTCGCTGTCACACGCATGGCGGGATTCAGCGGCGCGCCGCCGAGAAGCAGGTGCCTGATACGCGGTAGCTCGCCCGCTTGCCTCAGGCTCTCCATTCCTGCGACCTGTGCGCCTACAGCCGACAGCAACGTTATGTGCCGAGGGGTGTCAGGACCTGACAGGGGAGTGGAGGAAGGGACTTCACGGGTAAGATGACATTCCGCTTCCAGGGCTCTTACAATGGCCATTTTGCCGGCTATGTATGAGGGGGAAAGCATCAGGTGTACCCCAGAGTCCCGAGTCAGGCCGAAATGGCGTATGCTCCGCCACGCCGACTCTTTTACAAGCCGGCGTGGCAGCATGATTCGTTTAGGAGTTCCGGTAGAGCCGGAGGTATGTGCCTCTATATTGGGGGCATCGCTCCTCCACAGCGCTATAAATTCTTCTATTTCAGAGTCAAAACTCATTCTCGCCAGGGAAGAGAATTAAATTGTCTGCGGTCCACGGGAATAGTTTCAGGGTCAAACCTCAGACGGTCATGGTCAAGATGCAGCGAAGATGTGAAGTTGTTGGAGAATACCCCTCCGGTGCCGAGACCCTGAGGCATCCGCACACCGAGAGTGGCCACCCATTGAGCCAGGACATTGAGCCCGACATTGCTCTCCAAAGCGGAAGTCACCCACCAGCCTATATTGCGTTCCCGCGCAAGCTGAATCCACTCGCCGGCACCGTTGAGGCCACCGCATAGGCTCGGCTTTAGGATTATGTATGCAGGACGTATGGCATCTAAAAGAGCCACTTTTTGCTCAGTGCGGTTAATGCCTATGAGTTCCTCGTCAAGGGCGATGGGTACGGGAGAAATCTGACAGAGAAAACCCATCAGGTCCCAGTGTCCGGCAGGTATGGGTTGCTCTATGGAGTGGACATCCAAGGAGTGCAGGACGTGCAGCGCGGCTATTACATTCTCCATGTTGAAACCGCCGTTTGCGTCTACCCGTATTTCCAGTTCGTCGGCGGAGAACCGGGAGCGGATGGCTCTGAGCATCGTTATCTCGTCGTTGAAGTCTATAGCTCCTATTTTCAGCTTGATACAGCGGAAACCGTCGGCGATTTTTTCCTCCAGGCGCGTCAACATCTCCTCCAGGCGTCCCATCCAGACAAGGCCGTTAATCTCAATGGAGCTTTTTCCCTCGGTGAACGAGGAGGGAAAATATATTCCCCGGCACCCGTGAGAGAAATCCAGAAGGGCCTGTTCCAGACCGAACTGTATCGACGGGAAATCGGTGAGGTCAGTGCCTACACCCAGGGCCACGTTTGCCAGAGTCTCTATCAGCTTGTACTCATAACGTGGTCCTGCTTCCTTGCTCAGGCCCTCGAAGACGGCTGCCTCGCCGATGCCGAACCGGGAGGGGTCCGTTTCGTCCCACACCTTTATGATGTACGTGAGTTTTGTGTGCATCACTCCGCGCGAGGTGCCTCCCGGGGTTTTGAACTT
>ERZ860264.517-NODE-517-length-34147-cov-5.759944_pt1 | contig 34147 bp, 23 predicted proteins | sample MGYA00509980_ERZ860264 | MGnify/ENA primary metagenome ERZ860264 (study PRJEB30046, sample SAMN00715212) | human gut metagenome | study: EMG produced TPA metagenomics assembly of the A metagenome-wide association study of gut microbiota in type 2... | reverse complement strand
CCGTTAAATGTTTATTCATCAAACGGTTAGACGAAACCGTTCAGAATTTAAAATAAATAAAAGCATTATGACAAACAAACGGACTATTTTTGCAGCTGCTCTCGGGGCCGTGGCAATAACCGCGAGTTCACAGACTGACGGTAATCTCAATACGGACACAGGATTCGCGCCTGAGCAAAAGCTGGTTCTAACTCAGGAATGGGACAAGACATTTCCGAAGAGCGAGAATGTGAATCACGAGAAAGTGACATTCACAAACCGATATGGCATCACACTTGCCGCAGATATGTACACTCCGAAAGCAGTTGACGGCAAACTCCCTGCAATCGCCGTAAGCGGCCCTTTCGGAGCCGTAAAGGAACAGTCAAGCGGCCTTTATGCCCAGCGGCTTGCCGAGCGTGGATTTCTAACCATCGCATTTGACCCGTCTTTCACAGGCGAAAGCGGAGGTCAGCCCCGCAGTGTGGCATCTCCGGACATAAACACCGAGGATTTCTCCGCCGCTGTGGACTATCTATCCAATCGCCCTGATGTCGATTCGGAACGCATAGGCATAATCGGCATCTGCGGATGGGGCGGCTTCGCAATCAATGCAGCGGCCAATGACCCGCGAATAAAAGCCACGCTTGCCTCTACCATGTATGATATAAGCCGCTGCACCGCCAACGGTTATTTCGATGCCGCCGACAACGCCGATTCGCGCGACAGGATGCGCGGTGAGTTCGCTGCCCAGCGAACAGAAGACTATAAACACAAAGAATACGCAAGAACCGAAATGAATCCCGAGCCTGCGGAAGATGCGCCTCAGTTCCTCAAGGACTATTATGACTATTACAAGACTCCAAGAGGGTTTCACCCACGTTCCATCAACTCGGGAATAGGCTGGAACAAGACATCCGCTCTCGGTTTTCTTAACGCTCCCATACTTGCTTACAGTGATGAGATTCGCAGTGCCGTTCTGCTTATTCACGGTGAAAAAGCCCATTCGCGTTATTTCAGCGAGGAGACTTTCAAAAAACTGAAAGGAGACAATAAGGAACTGATGATTATTCCCGGAGCTGTACACACAGACCTCTATGACAGGATAGACATTATTCCTTTTGACACAATCGAGCATTTTTTCAGGGAAAACCTAAAATAAACGGAACGAAAGTATATTTTAAGAAACAGCCCCTAAAGCAATGCCGATATCCGGTAGTGCCTGCATATATCAGCTTCTGAATATTGAACACGAAAAATCACCAATATAAATGCAGCTGTAAAGATGTACTGTAAGCAGTTACGCGGCATACGCGGTTTGTGAACAATGTGACGTGCGGCGGTGTATATCTATATATATCATTGTATAATTTTAAACTATACACACCATGAACGTTTTATCGCGCCGAATCACGAATGCCCTGCGGCGTATCGCAGCGCCGCTCTTGCTGATAGCCGTGACGCTGTCGGCCTCATGTCTGTTCAACGGGTGCGGGACCATACGCACTTACGGCGGAATAGAGCATGAGTATGAATATGATATTGACGGCCATAGGCATTACAAGCCCGGAAAACACAAGAAACATAAGAAACACAAAAAGCACAAAAAACACCACCGTCATCACCACCATGATGACGACTGAGCCATATGCCGATGAACTAATCTGTTTTTTACTATTTTGCAGAAACAATTGTTTTTTGTATCTTTGCACAGGCAGTATAAAAACAGATTATGTGTAAATTCACAACGCTGATTTTGACTCTCTTGCTGACAGGTCTGTCGGCGTACGGCGAGTTAAACCAATATAACCGTTTGTTGCAGAAATGTGCAAAATGGTCCTCAGACCGTGTCATTGCCCTTGCCGATTCGTTGTATCTTGCCGAACAGGGCCGCGAGAATGAGGCGTTGGTCTTGTATATGCTTGTGGCGCAGCGTCCTACAGATGGTATCTCGGACGATGAGCTTAGCAATCATGTCAAGGCCGAGATGCGTGCCGGCAACATACACTACGGTAAAGGCAATTACTCGAATGCGCTGAGGTATTATGTGTCAGGCCTAAAGCTCAGCGAATCATCTGACAAACATCCGTATCTCGCAGACCTGTATAACAATATGGGCAATGTCTACAATGTGTTCCAGGACTATGAGAAAGGACAGGGCCTGTATTTGTCCGGACTGAAAGAGGCACAGAGGACCGGTGACAAAGAACTCGCTTACAAACTGTTGCAGAATCTTGTAGGCGTCAGTATCAATCTGAACGATGTCAAGTCGGCCCGCAGATATTATGAACAGGCCAGGTCTTCAAAACATAAGGTGAGTGACGAGAGTATCTTTATGGATAATTACACGTTGGCATTGATACTCAAGCACGAGGGAAAGCTGCGTGAATCAATAGAGCATTTCAAGAATCTTACGGACTATTCGAAGAGTAAGGGACTCAACGCTCGATACACCTGTTCGGCATACGGGGAACTCGGACGTATATATAACTCGATGGAGCGTACAGACTCTGCCATATTCTATCTGTCGCGGTGCAAGGAAGTGGCGCAGGCCAACGGCATTTTGTATCAGTATGCCGAGACCATCAAGATGCTGTATTCGCTGTATGACATGCTCGGAGACCGTAAGAAGGCGGCCGAACTCAAGGACCGTTATCTTGAGCTGAAGGACTCAATCTATAACCAGCGGCAGTTCGATATGGCCAAAAACCAGCAGTTTCTGTATGAAATGGAGAAGACCGAGCGCGAAATAATCAAGCTGAACGAGAGACAGGCCCGTGACGCCATGCTTATCAGCCGCCAGCGTATGGTTCTGTGGGGTGTGGTCGGGGCTGTGATATTGGCGGTGCTGCTGCTCTATTATTTTTACAGACAGAAGAAGAAACTTGCCGACAACTACCGCAATCTTTACGACATACACCAACGTATGCTCTCGGACCACCGCGACTACACTGACCGGTATATGGCTGTTAGCCGTGAGAACGAGGCGTTGCACGAGCGGATTCTGCAATTGTCCGGGCAAACCGATAGCGGCGGAGGAGAGGGTGTGACAGAGCTGCCTGCCGACATGCCGCCTTTGGCGGAGTCCGATACCGACGCGGACTGCGCAGACTCCAAATATAAGCGGTCGGGACTCTCCTCAAGCCAGAGGGACAGACTGGCCAGGGCTGTCACGGAGGTCATGGAGAACGTCAGGCCCTTCTGCTCCACCGACTTCTCGCTCAACAATCTGGCCGCGGAGGTGGATTCAAACAACAAATACGTGTCGCAGGTCATCAACGACGTGTTCAAGAAAAACTTCAGCACCTTTGTCAACGAGTACCGGATAAATCTGGCCTGCGAGCGACTGGCGGACACGGCCGGCTACGGACACTATTCCATCAACGGAATCGGCGACAGCGTGGGGTTCAAATCATACGGAACGTTCTCCGCCGTGTTCAAAAGAATGACCGGCATGACACCCTCTGTATATCAGAAACTGACCCGTAAAAAGCAGGCAAAACTCTCAAAACAGGGAAATTAAACCGCGAAAACATCACGATTCATGAATCATGAGCACTTGGATTTGCAGATTGTGTGAACGGTATATAAATTTGCAGTCGAAAATCTCCGGCACGGGAGGTCTTCCACTGGAACAGATTTTTTCAACCGAAATCACTAACAACCTAATTTATCCAAGTACCTATGAGAAAAGGACAACTAATGACAGCCATTTCGGCCATGTTGGTGGCCGCCGGGGCAACCGCTCAGGACGCAACCCGGGTAAATTATTACGTGACCGAGTTCACTCTCAATCCCACAAGCGTATCCAACAACGGTACCGTGGTCGGCGGCTACGGCAAGGACACACCGTTTATCATGTGGAATCCGCTTGGCAGCGAGCAGCCGAGAGTCATAGGCGGTATGTCGGCCGGCGATGATGGCGCGGCAGGTCCGGCACGTATTTCGGCCGACGGCAAGACGGTCATCGGTTCCAACTGGAATGAGAACATAGAGGCGCCCACCACATGGGAGCGTTTTGTATATGGCGATTTCCCCTTCAAGTACACCTCATACAAGAGAGGCAACGATTTCAATCTGTTTCTATCAGGATACGGCGACGAGGAAGGCGTGACACGTTCCTATACCCTCAAGTCGGTGAACAACGGCCAGTCGTGGACGGCATCCTATGACCTTAATTTTCCGAAAAACCGCGCGCAGGGTGCTGTGACCTGCATGAGCTGCCTGACAGTGCAATATTATCTGCTCGGGACCGACGAAGGCAAGTTGTATAGCTCAACCGGCAATCCGTCATGGTCACCTGTGGAACTGCAGGCGGAGGACGATGACCGCGTCGTGAAGTCGTTCACCGCTATGGATTTCGCCCGCACCGACGCGCCTGAGAGCGCCGAGTACTCATACGGCGCCATAGGCTTCAAGTGCGAGGACGGCACATTCGGCACATGGTACTCTGTGGACAGCAAATACAAACTCGGCACATTCAGACTCTCTACAGGCGTGGCAGGCGTTCCGGCATACATCACACACGTGGGAGAGACATTCTATATGGTTACCGCCAACGGCCATATACAGAAGTCGACAGACCGCTGCGAGACATGGACCGACTGCTATGTGGCCGAAGGTATCGGATTCCGTAAGATAGCTTTCGCCGATGCCGACAACGGCATAGCCATAGCCGACCGGCTCGTGCTCATCACCTCCGACGGCGGCGAACACTGGAAGGTGGCTGTAGTCGAAGGCGGCGATGTCAGCCCGTTTGACAACGGCGACGATGCCCAGGCCGATGAATGGAACGACGTACTGTGGGCCGACGGTATGATAGCGCTTGCCGGCAACAACGGACGCTTCTACATCTCTTCGGACAACGGCAAGAGTTTTAAGAAAGAAATAATAGAGGGCGCTGACGGCGACAACTTCACCGTAGTGATGTTCGACAAGAACGTATTCAACCTGATTGCCGACAACGGCGTGTTCTACCGCAAGACATTTGAACCGTCAGTAGAAGGCTACGGCCCGGCACGCTATGACGTAGAGACCGACACATGGACACCGATGTCATTGTTCGGTATTGTAAACGACAGAAACGGCGGTTCCACATGGGGCATCTCTCCCGACGCTCGCTATGCGGTAGGTATTTCAAATATCTTTGATTCCGAGGTCAACAAGGGTATGGGCTATGCCGCTATATGGGACGAGAACGGCAATGTGACCAGCCTCGGCACAATGTTCCCCGGCTCACCTACCCGCGCCAACCGCGTCAGCTATGACGGCAGCGTAGTAGTCGGTTTCCAGGACAAGCTGGGCCCGTGGATGGCATCGGTATGGCGCCGTCAGGCCGACGGCAGTTACGAGCAACAGCTGATGTTCGGCGACCCCGAGACCACAGTCGACGATGTCGATTTCGATGACTTCAACAGCATCATGGACAACTGTCTCGGCAACCCCCTGGCCGTGTCACAGAACGGCAAGTGGATTGGCGGCACCGGCGGCACATGGTACGCAGCAGACAACGCATGGATATGGAGCGAGGAGAACGGCCTCGAGGAACTTGATGTGGACGGTTCCACAGTAGAGGTGACCGAGGACGGCTCAATGGCGGCTGGCCGTAACACAGGCGGCATGGGCGCATGGATTTGGTTCCGCGGCCAAGGATACACCGAACTCAACAACTATGTGACACAGCATGGCGGCGACCTCAATAACACAGCTATCTGCGGCTTCTACGCCATGTCGCCCAACGGACGCTTCCTCACCGGCTATGCGTATGACGAAGCTATGCAGCCGCACGGCTATCTGATTGACCTCAAGCCCGAGACAGACGACATCGACCGCATGACCGTAGACCAGGCCAAGGCCGCCGTATATCCCAACCCCGTTGTATCTGAGCTTCATGTAGACCTCCCCTATGACGGCGATACACTCAAGACCTCAATCACTCTCTACAATATGCAGGGCGGTATCTGCCGTAAGCTCACCGACTGCCGTCAGAGCAACGTGATTAATGTCGAAGACCTTAGCGCAGGTATCTATGTGCTTGACGTCAAAGCAGGCAAAACTCATAAGACATTTAAAGTTATAGTCAAATAAAGGATGATTTGAATTTTAGGTAAACGTTCAGTTTTCATTACGCAGACAGGCGGCAGCTCACATAACGGGTTGCCGCTTATCTGTTTTTTGAGTAATTTTGTAAAATGAAAACCATATATATTGAAACAGAAAGACTGATTCTCCGTTCATGGAAAGATTCTGACAAGACAACGTTTGCTGAAATGAACAGTAATGGAAATGTGATGCGGTATTTTCCCGCCCCCTTGTCTGTGGAGGAATCAAATGCTTTTGCAGAGCGCATAAAAGCGGAATTTGAAGAAACCGGCTTCGGACTATATGCCGTTGAGATTAAGGCTACCGGAGAGTTTATCGGTTATGTGGGTTTCCATCGTTTCAGTTTCGATGCGCCATTCTCGCCCGGTTGGGAAATAGGTTGGCGGATATCCGACAGACACTGGCATAACGGATATGCCACAGAAGCCGCAGCCGCATGTATAGACTATGCCCGCAAGCGAAGACTATGTCCCAAGCTCCACTCCTTCACCGCAGTCCCCAACACTCCGTCAGAAAATGTGATGAAGCGCATCGGCATGCGCTATGAAGGAAGATTCATGCACCCGGCATTGGCCGACGGCCATCGGCTGAAGGAACACAAGCTGTATTCTATTGGTTTATAATGCAATGTAAGTTCAATAATACAATAAGCAGGAAACGAAGACGCTCGGCCTAAATGACCGAGCGTCTTGCGTTTTTTATTATTTGCCTAACAGCATTTCCGGTGTCAGCGTTATGTCTATCGGAGTCTTGCCTGTTTTGAACCTCATTACTAGATTGGTGTTGAACTGGCTGAAGATTTCCCCGAACATAAGCGTATTTTCAGGTCCAAGTTCGTTTGTAAAGGACTCAAGCATCGTGGGGGCAAGGAGCTGTGTGTCATCTATAGAGTCAAGGACTTCCAGCTCTTCAGCGCTTAAGGCTGAAGGAGGCATTTCAAAGATGATATTTTTGCCGTCGTAGGTAACGGAAGTGTCTTCGCCTGCCATCTGCTCGTTCAGCATTTTGGCCAGTTCCTCCATTTCAGGACTATAACAGAATGTCTGCGGTGCCAGGAAGATGGCAAAAGCCAGCACCATCAGAAATGAACATAGTCTTCTCATATCCGGAAAAATTTAAAAATGTGACGGAATCAGTCGTCAAGACGGTTTCTCTCCTTCGCCGGATTCGAGAAGTAGAGGTCACCCTCGAGATACTCCTGCGTGGCAATAAGCGTGGGCTTGGGGAGTTTCTCGTAGAAGCGGGAGATTTCTATCTGCTCGCGGTTTTCAGACACCTCTTCCATATTGTCTGTAGAGGCAAATTCCTGAAGTTTCTTTTCCAGGTCTTTTTTCATCTCCACTGCTATCTGATTGGCTCGTTTACCGATGATACATACAGTCTCGTAAACGTTGCCGGTAGGCTTCGCCATTGCAATCATGTCGCGTGTAACAGTGTTTACAGGAGCTTTTGTCTTTTTGTAGTCCATTGCGATTTTATGTCTTTTTGTCTTTTGATGTTGCTTTACTTTCGGAGAGAGGGATTAATCCTTTATTCGGGAGTTGGCGTGCTTGAACATATCGTCGGCCTCCTTACGATTTTCGGTAGAGGGAAAATTGTTGATGAAGGAGTAGTACTCGTCAATAACATCCCTGTATCGGTCGGCCTGTTTTTCGGGCACACTCTGTTTCGCTTCCTGATATTTGGCTTTGAGCTTCAGGAACTCAAGGTCCTCTTTATATTTAGTGTAAGGATAATTCCGCAGGGCATTGTCAGCCACAATCACGCAGCTCTCGTAGTTATTGCCCATATATGTGCCGAGATTGTAGTATAATTCCGCGTTCTGGAGTTCCTTCAGAGTCAGTTTGTCCTGAAGTTCGAACATGGCCTTCTGGGCGGAAGACACACGGTCACTCTTCGGGAAAAAGTCAATGAATCCCTGCAGCTCCTCGATACCTTTCAGTGTCTCGCTTTGGTCAAGCTGCGGGTCGGGAGAATCAAGGTAGTACCCGTATCCGCAATAATAGCGGGCATCCTCGGTGTACAGCCCTTTGGGGTATCGGTTATAATAGCTCTTGAGATAGACTCCGGAGTTCAGGTAGTCCTTACTCTTGTAATAACTCATACCGAGCAAGAACAACGCTTCCTCTCCCCTGGCGGTACCCTTGAGGGGAGTAATCATATCGTTCAGCAAAGTAGCCGATTGCATATATTTGCCTTCCTCATACGCCTTTTTGGCGTAGTCGTACTTGAGGTTTATATCATGGCTTTTCAGCACTTTGGAGTATTCGCTGCATCCGGAGAGAGCCACAGATGCCGCCAGAAGCAGACAAAAGGTTATTAAATTTAACTTGGAGGTCATATATCCTGATTAATAATCCGCCCATAGCGCAGCCTGTTCACGTTAAGACACAATGAGGGCATTGAGCATCGGCGCTTTGAGGTGCAAAATTAGCAAAAAAATCGGATACGACAAAATCTTTGCGAAAAACTATGTTTAAACCGGAATTTTTAACTAACTTTACACTTTGAAAATCCGGAAGCGGGAGCCAAAGGATTTATCAACGGCAAGGGATAAGTCGCATTATACTTACAACACAGTGCCAATATCGGCTTATACCCTGCATTTGTAATTTAAAACCCGACAATCGTGAACTCCAACGACAGAGAGTATTACAGCCAGAGAGAGAACGGACGTCAGCCTGTGCCGCGCAGAGGACTGATAAACCGTCATCCCATAATCGCCAACATCTTTATAATAATTATTGTGGCGACGCTGGGATTAGTGATTGCATACCTGAGCCTGGGACTCTTCACCAAGCACGGACAGAGCGACATGGTGCCGCGAGTAGTGAATATGTCTTATACTTCAGCGGTAGAGAAGATACATGAAGCGGGATTCAAGGTTGAAATCAAGGATTCGGTATATTTCGAGGATGTAAAACCCGGCGTAGTAGTAGACCAGTTCCCCGCAGCCGGGGCAATAGTGAAACCGGGCCGCAAGATTTATCTTTACATAAACTCCGTTCATCCCAAAGAGGTAATCCTGGACCCCGGCACCGACACACGCCAGCCGGCTCTGCGCGGCCTTTCCATGAGGCAGGCAAAGGCCCAGCTGCAGGAACTCGGATTCAAGAATATCAAGATTGAATATGTGCTCGGCGACACCGACCGTGTGTTGCGTGTCACGGCAGACGGCAAGACGGTGAACAAAATGCAGAAAGTACCGCTGAATGCCAAGATAGTACTCGTGGTGTACGACGGACGCAAGTCTGCCCTGGCAGACTCCCTCTCCCATGCCGCAGGCCGAAACGAGGGTTCGGAGCAATACGAGATTGTGAATGAAGAGGGCTATGAGCCCGACCCGGAAGAGCAGTACTTCGAGGAAAACATAAGCATCAGCGGAAACGAAGAACCATCTAACGAGGAATTTGCGGAATGATGGAAACCGAGTCCGTGAACCCGGAAGAGAGTATGGCCGAAAACGAGCTGGAAACCCGACCGGACGAACTGATTATCGATGCCGAGGGGCGGGAGCTGTATGAACATTTCCGCTTTGTAGCCGACAAGGGGCAGACCCTGCTGCGCATTGACAAATTCCTGGTGGAACGGATGCAGCACACCTCGCGCAACCGCATCCAGCAGGCCGCCGAGGCAGACTGCATACTCGTAGGCGACAAGCCCGTCAAGTCCAGTTACAAGGTGAAGCCAGGCGATGTGGTGAGCATAGTGATGGACCGTCCGCGCTATGAGCTGGAAATAATACCTGAAGACATACCTCTCGACATAGTTTATGAGGATAACGAAGTATTGGTGGTGAACAAGGGCGCCGGATTAGTGGTACATCCCGGACACGGCAATTACTCCGGCACTCTGGTGAACGCGCTGGCATGGCATTTCAAGGACAATCCGGATTATGACGTGGATGACCCGCGCATGGGGCTTGTACACCGCATCGACAAAGACACTTCCGGCCTTCTGGTAGTGGCCAAGACTCCGGCGGCAAAGACATACCTCGGCAAACAGTTTTTCAATAAGACTACCAAACGGCAGTATGTGGCCCTGGTGTGGGGAGACTTCACCGAAGACGAAGGGACTATAACAGGCAACATAACCCGCAACCCTAAGGACAAGCTGCAGATGTCCGTATCCGACGACCCGGCTGTCGGCAAACATGCCGTCACACATTACAAGGTATTGGAGAGATTCGGATACGTCACCCTGGTACGTTGCATCCTGGAAACAGGACGCACGCACCAGATTCGAGTACACATGCGTCACATAGGGCATCCTCTTTTCAACGATGCCCGGTATGGAGGTGACCAGATATTGAAGGGAACGACTTTCAGCAAATACAGACAGTTCATAGCCAACTGCTTCGCCACTTGTCCGCGTCAGGCACTTCATGCCAAGACATTGGGTTTTGTACATCCCCGGACAGGCCAACAGATGGACTTTGACACCGAAATTCCCGCCGATATGTCCGAACTTCTGGAGAAATGGCGCGCCTACCGCTCCACAAACATTTAAAATACAGATAAACGATATAGGGATTGCACCTTGATTCGGGGTGCAATCCCTATATCGTTTACTCCGGATTATTGGCTTCCGGTATGTCACCGGAGGATACTTCAGAAGGTTCCGGAACAGCTTCCAAAGTTAAAGACAGTTTGTCATCTCCGTCATTGTATGTGGCACGGATAGTCCCTCCGGTCTTCTTGTCCTCGGAGGTCTGCAGCTGAAGCAGCATTTCCGCCAGGTCATCTTCCAGATACTTTTGTATGGCGCGTTGCAGCGGTCGGGCGCCGAATTGCTTGTCATAGCCTTTGGCGGCAATGAAATCTTTGGCTTCGGGAGCAATCTCCAATCTGTAACCGAGCCCTTCGATGCGCTTCAGGAAGCCTGCGAGCTCAAGGTCGATAATAGAGTATATGGCCTCTTTGCTCAGCGAATCGAACATTATTATGTCATCTATACGGTTCAGGAACTCCGGAGCGAAAGCCCTGTTCAGAGCCTTTGTAATCACTGCCTTGTCCTGAGCGGCAGAGGAGGGCGCGGTCTGGAAGCCTACGCCGCTTCCGAACTCCTTCAACTGACGGGAACCGACGTTGGAGGTCATGATTATAATCGTGTTCTTGAAGTCGATACGACGGCCCAGCGAGTCTGTGAGGCGTCCCTCGTCCATGACCTGGAGCAAGAGATTGAATACGTCGGGATGCGCTTTCTCAATCTCGTCAAGCAGGACAACGGAATAAGGATGACGGCGCACTTTCTCGGTGAGCTGTCCGCCCTCTTCGTAACCCACATATCCCGGAGGCGCGCCCACGAGTCGAGAAACGGTGAACTTCTCCATATACTCACTCATGTCCATACGAATAAGGGCATCGGAAGAGTCGAACAGATATTCGGCCAGTCTTTTGGCCAACAATGTCTTACCCACACCTGTGGGTCCGAGGAACATGAACACTCCGATTGGCTTGTTGGGGTCTTTCAGACCTATCCGGTTGCGTTGTATGGCCTTGACGGTCTTGGCAATAGCCTCGTCCTGGCCTATCACCCTACCCTTCAGCGAGTCGCCCATGCGCAACAGGCGGGCACTCTCGCCCTGAGCCACGCGACGTGTGGGCACACCGGTCATCATAGCCACCACTTCGGCCACCTTGTCCTCATCCACGAGCTGGCGGTCATTGTCCAGTCCCTTCTCCCACTCGGCTTTGGCAGCCTCGAGCTCGGAGCGTTTGGAGGTCTCCATATCGCGCAGAGCGGCAGCCTTCTCGAAGTCCTGAGCCTTGGCGGCGACCAGTTTGCCGGCAGTGATTTCGTCCAGTTCTTTCTCCAGCCGCTCTATCTTCTCAGGCACCACGATGTGAGTGATGTGGACACGCGAACCTGCCTCATCCAGGGCATCGAGAGCCTTGTCCGGAAAATTACGGTCGCTCACATAACGCTCTGTGAGACTGACACAAGCCTCCAGGGCCCCGTCCGTGTAATCCACGTTGTGATGCGCCTCATACTTATCCTTGACCTGACGCAGGATGGCCAGTGTCTCCTCAGGGGTAGTAGGCTCCACCATCACCTTCTGGAAACGACGTTCCAGGGCCCCGTCCTTCTCGATGTTCTGGCGGTATTCGTCCAGAGTAGTGGCACCGATACACTGAACCTCGCCGCGCGATAGAGCCGGTTTGAGCATATTGGCGGCATCCATGCTGCCGGGTGCGCCACCTGCCCCCACGATGGTATGGATTTCATCTATGAAGAGTATGATATCGGGATTCCTGGAGAGTTCGTCCAGGACTGCCTTGATGCGCTCCTCGAACTGTCCCCTGTACTTTGTGCCTGCCACCATTCCGGCCATATCAAGGCTTATCACCCTCTTGTTGAAGAGAATACGGCTCACTTTTCTGTGGACGATGCGCAATGCCAGTCCCTCCACAATCGCACTCTTTCCCACACCCGGCTCACCGATAAGCACCGGATTGTTCTTCTTGCGGCGAGAAAGAATCTGGGCCAGGCGCTCGATCTCGCGCTCACGGCCAACTACCGGGTCAAGTCGTCCATCGGCTGCCGCCTTGGTCATATCGAACCCGAACTTGTCAAGAGCCGGAGTATCTGTGGTCTTCTCAGCCTTGGCGGAGGAGTGTCTGCCCGCGCCACTCCCCTGCTGGGCACGGCCGGGAATATTTCCGAAAGGACGGTTTCCTCCGGGCTTCTCGTCCTCCTCTTCTTCCTCCTCGCTGAACGGTCCCGCCACAGGCTTGCCGATACTCAGCTCCTCCTCGGTGGGCGGACGGTTGGTGATTGCAATATCGAAATTCAGGTATGTTTCCTTAATGTGACGCATAAAATCGCTTTCTATCGTTTTCTTGTCGTGCATAAAAGCCAGGAGCAGATGCTCGCCGGCAATATCCTTGCTATGCAGCTGTTCAGCCTCGCGGGAAGCAAGACGCATATACCGCATGGCGGAAGATGTCATATTGATATCATTACTCCCTTCGTAGCTGAAGATAGCCTCCGGAGGCAGCTCGTTGTCGGCGTTATGGCTGAGCATAAGGTGTTCCTCAAGCTCGGAGGCAATATCATCCACCGGCACACGGAGATGGCGGAGGATGCGGACAGCGGGCCCGTCATCGATGCGCAAAACAGCAAGGAAAAGGTGTTCGCCGGTGATTACCTGCGAGCCTGCCTTACGTGCCTCCTCGGCAGCAAGACGTACCATTTTCTCCCATGCACTGTAGTCTGGTGTCATTCTATAAGTTTTAAAAGTTAATTTGACACGACTGATACAACAATCGTGCCAAATAGTAAACGCAAAAGAGAGCCTCGCTATTGCAGGGGCAATGTTAACTTGTATTAATACTTAGCTCACTTAGAGGTTAGTTATAAACAGCCTCTTAATTCACACCACGGCCTCCGCCGGGCATAGTGCCTGAGTTTGAGCCCGAGGTCTGGTTTACATCATCATTAAGAATGACTTTGGAGGTCTGTTTGACACGGTCGTTAAAGGAGCCTATACGGTATGAGACAGTGATTCCTATGTTCCAGGAACTGAACGAGCCTTTGACCTCGGCAATCATATCCGGAGTGACCTTTTTGTAAGTGTAGTGCTGCGTAGGGGTGGCAAAGTTGTTGGCTGAAAGAGTGATTCGCATACGCTTCTCCGAAAGCAGGGATTTGGTGAGGGCAAGACCATGGTAAGACCATACGGAGTGGGAACTCTGGAAATCGACCGCATTCTTGCCAAGACCGCCGTATGCGCTCAGTTCAAGGTCCCAAGGCATCTGATAGTTGAAGTCGGCGCTTGCGTTGAATCCCCAGCCACTGTTGTCTACCCCTACCTTGGCGGCTTTATAAGCAGCGTATGTCACGCCTCCGTTCACGCTCAGACGCATACCGGATATTATGGGATAAGCAAGATATGCGAACAACGAGCCCTGGTTGCGGTGTCCCAGATTGCCGTATGTGGTGTAAGCCACGTTGTCGGCACCCAAGAAGGTATATTCCTGTATCAGTTTATCGGCGTATGAGTAACCGAGAGAGATGTTCATCTGCACGGGCAGGCTGAAATTGGAGTATGAGAGAGTCACGTTGTTGGTCTTCTCGGAGATAAGTTCAGGATTGCCGTAGGACACCGACAATGGGTTGTCCTCTTTACGGAAAGGATTCAGTTCCTCTACGCCGGGACGGGTTATGCGCATCTGATATGCGAGATTCAGCGAGGAGTAGTCAGGAAAACTGTAGGAGACCATAGCGTTTGGCACCAAGTCGTTAAGGCTTTGTGCGAAGTCCTTATGTCCCGACGTCAGGAATTTGGTGCTGAGGTGCGTGTATTCGTATCGAAGGCCGGCGAGTGTCGTCCATGAGCCGAACTTTCCCTTCCAGGAGGCATAGACCGCCGCCACGTCCTGATGCTGTTTCATGCGCACGCTGTTGAGTTCGTCAATAGTCCAGTCTATGCCGTCGGGACTGTTGTACTCCTTTGTGTTGCCGCTGTTACGGCGCATTATGTACTTTGCACCTGTCTCCAGGGTGTACTTCTTCAGGAACGGGAGCGTATAGTCAAACTGGAATGTATGCTCGTTGTCGGGATAATACATCTGATTGTGAACGGACGGAATAGTACCCGGATAATTCACATAATCCTCATATATGTATTGTCTGTTTTCACGCTGGTTGTTGCGGCTGTATTGGTACAGAAAGACGATATTGTGCTCGGGAGTCCTGAAATTATGCTGCCAGTTGGCACCGAGTGTATAGTTGAAATATCTGTTTTTCATCCTTGTCCGGGCCGTATAGCTCCAGTTCTCCTGTCCCTTGTCGTTCAACATCGAGTAGTAAATATTTGTATTGACAGGAACATTGACATTGAAAAGGTTGGCGTTGACAGTGAAGAGGTTAAGCGAATCGGGCTCCCAGGATGCCTGTAGACTGCCGAAGTCCATATTGTTATGTATGTCCAATTTGGAATGGGCAAGCAATTCATGCTGTAGCGGGTCGTTAAGGTATAAAACAGACTGGTCCTGCCCTATTCCGTTGTTTATTCCGTAATTATGGTTATAATTTAAATTGAGGCTCACGTTGCCGATGCGCCCGAGCGCGTTTATACCGCCGCCAAGCATATTTTTTGTAGCGGTAAGGTTGACTGTAGCTGTATAACCGTTGAGGCTGGTGCGGCTCTCGGTAATAATATTTATTATGCCTCCAACTCCTTCGGCGTCATACTTGGCGCCGGGGTCTGTGATGACTTCCACTTTCTTGATTATCGATGCCGGCATTGCCTTGAAAATATCTTTATAGTTGGCAGAAATGGCCGGGTCAGGTTTGCCGTTGAAGTAAATCTTGAAATTCCCCTCCCCTTTCAACTTTATGTTACCGTCGGCATCCACGGTAAGCATAGGCACTTTGCGCAGTGCGTCGATTACCGTAGCAGTCTGTGCCGAAGCGTCTTCTGTCATATTATATGTCACCTTGTCTGCCTCTGCCTGTATCAGGGGCGTTTTACCGGTAACGACCACCTCCTCGAGTTCTTTGTCAAGAAAGCTATCAGGCACTGAGTCAAGATATACCACCGGCTCATCGGCAGCCAGCGGGAAAGCGCAAATGACTGCCAATGCGGCAAAAATGGTTCTGCTTAAGTTCTTCATCATAGTTAGAGCATTAATTTTTCAGGGGCAAAATTACATCTTAATTAGGTACTATGCAATACAAAGATTTATTATTAACATCATTTAACACAATTCGGTCCGGACACTTTCTCAAGAAAGCATCCGGACCGAATTATATCTGTTAAATTTACCTCTGTATAGGCGCTCAGCGTCCTCCGCCGAGAGACTGGTAGAGGTTTATAAGCGCTGACATTCGGGAATGCCAGGCGTTGATTTCACTGAGCTGAGCCGACAGAAGACCTTGCTGGGCCGTGAGTACCTCCAGATAGGTGGCAGAGCCATACATCAACAGCTGATTCGTGATGTCTACGCTCTTTTCCAATTCGTCTATCTGCTTGGAGAGCATCTCCTGTTTGGTCTTATTGTGGGTATAGGTGGTCATGGCATCGCTTACCTCGGCAGCCGCGTTGAGTACTGCATACTCGAAGGTATTCAGGGCTTGCTGCTGCTGTGCCTTGGCGGCCTCCAGGGTAGCTATGTTCTGGCCACGCGAGAAGAGAGGAGCCGTGAGCGAACCGGCCAACTGTATGAACCACTTGCCGGGATTGCTGACCATGCTGCCCAACAGATTCGTAAACCCGCCTTGAGCAGAGATTACCAACGAAGGGTAAAAATTGGCCCTGGCGGAGTTGGTGGCATAATATGCCACGGCAAAGGAGTTCTCGGCTGCACGCACATCGGGACGCACTGCCAGATAAGAGAGCGGCACACCCTCGTTCAACTCGGCGGGAGCATCCACCGTCATATCCGAAGTGACATTCCAGGTCTGGGGGAAGGTGTTCAGCAACAGAGACATCGTATTGTTGGTCTGCTGCAGAGCGGCCTCCAGCTCGGGTATAGAAGCCATAACGGAATAGTAGTTGGCACGATACTGCACCACGGCGGCCTCGTTCACACGTCCGGCCTCCTTCATCAGCTCCATGTTCTTGACCTGCTGCTCCCACAGTGTAGCCGTCTCGCGACTGACCTCGAGCTGCATTTGCAGGGCTGCGATGGCATAGTACGTGTTGGCGACGGCTCCTATAATCTGGGAACGTGTGGCGGCCTCATAGTTCTTGCTCATCTCAAGACTCATCTCGGCACCACGTTTGCGGTTCAGGATTTTTCCGAAAACATCAACTTCCCAGCTGGCACTCAACGGAAGCGTGTAGGACCAGTTCATGTGTGAGCCCCCATAAGAGGCAGTCCCGCCGTTAGGAGCAAAAGCCAATGAGGGGAAATAGCTGAGTTTTGCACCCTTCAGCTGCGCCTGTGCGATATTTACGTTGAGACGGGCATTCTCCATGTCCTTGTTGTTCTCCAAGGCCATACGAATCAAGGTCTGCAACTGCGGGTCGGTAAAAGTCTGCTCCCAACTCAGGTTGCCCAATGTGGTCGAGTCTACTGGAGCATTAAGGGCATCCGCATAGTTCTTGACTATCTTGCTGTCTTGAGCTTCCGTCAATTCATATCTGTCGTAGATGTGACAGCTGCTCAAGGCAACTGTCAACATCCCGCATATCAGTATTCTTCCTGTATATTTCATCGTTCAGGAGTGGTTTTATTTATTGTCATCAGTAATGGGTGTGTATTGCCGCAACTCGGCGGATACGCCCTCGTTATTCTTATCACGCCACTTCGGAGGTTTAATCTTCTCCTGCAGTCGCATGAACACCACAAAGAGCGCAGGCACTATGAGTACCTGAAGTATCATGCCGATAAGCATACCGCCTACCGCACCGCCGCCGAGGGCACGGTTACCGTTGGCACCGGCGCCGGAAGCGAACATAAGGGGGAGCAGACCGATAATCATGGCCAATGAGGTCATGAGAATAGGACGCAGACGAGCCAACGCGCCCTGAATAGCCGACTTGGCGATACCCATTCCGGTCTGACGGCGCTCAAGCGCGAACTCGACGATAAGGATAGCGTTCTTGGCCAACAGACCGATAAGCATAATCAGCGCAATCTGCAGGTAAATATTGTTTGCGATATCCATCCATTTGGCGAAGATGAAGGTACCCATAAGTCCGAAAGGTACGGAGAGAATGACGGCCCAGGGCAGGACGTAGCTCTCGTACTGTGCCGAAAGTATGAGGTAAACGAACATAAGCACAAGCGCGAAGATATAAGCGGTGGAGCCGCTGCCGCCGGTGGATGCCTGCTCACGTGTCATACCGGCATACTCGAAGCTGAAGCCCTGCGGGAGGGTCTGCTGCGCCACCTCGTCGATTACACGGATAGCGTCACCGGAAGATACGCCGTCAGCCGGGTTACCCGTGACGGAGATACAGGTGTACATATTGAAACGGGTCAGCATATCCGGGCCGTAGACACGCTTCAGGCTTACGAAGTTATCCAGAGGAGCCATATCGGCGCCGTTGCGTATCTTGATTTGCTTCAGGGTCTCGGGGCTGACACGGGCCTCGGGAGGTGCCTGCATCATCACGCGGTACAGCTTACCGAACTTATTGAAGTTCGAGATATACATACCGCCGTAATATCCCTGCAGGGTCTGAAGCACCGCATTCTGTGTGAGTCCGGCCTGCTTGACCTTGGCGACATCTATCTCCACCATATACTGGGGGAAAGAAGGGTTGAAGGTGGAGTAAGCCATCTGAATTTCCGGACGTGCGTTCAGGGCGGCGATAAACTGCTGGTAGACCTGGAAGAACTGCCCTATGTCGCCGCCGGTACGGTCCTGCAACTTAAGCTCGAAACCATTGGTGACGGAGTAACCGGACACCATAGGGGGCTTGAAGAAGAATATCTGGGCATCCTTGATAGAGGAAACCATGCCCATAAGCTGACCGATGACAGCATCGGCGTTCTCAGTCTCCATATCTCGTTCATCCCAGTGTTTGAGCTTGATGATGAAAGAACCGTAGGTGTTACCCTGTCCGCCGACGAAGCTGAAGCCTGTGATGGCCTGGCTGGTCTTGATGGCAGGAATCTGCGAACAGAACTTATCCACCTGGTCCATGACGGCCTGAGTGCGCTCCTGGCTTGTGGCCGGGGGCATTGTCACCACACCCATAATGGTACCGGTGTCCTCCTCGGGCACAAAGCCGGAAGGAGTGGTATTCATAAGCCATACCAAAGCTCCGATAGCGATTGCGGTAACGCCAAAAGCGGCCCACCACCAACGGACAAAGAAGTCCGTCACCTTGCCGTATGCGGACAGCAGTCTGCTGAACGAGGTCTCGAAACCGGCGCGGAAGCTCTTGGTGAACATAAGCGCCACTGTGGCTATAGCCACTACGCTCGCCACTATGAGCATGGGAATGTTCTCCGTGCTGAAAGCGCCGTTGACCATAAAGAATACGCTCACAGCTATGCCGACCACGGCAAGAAGGAGTGTGAAGAAAGGATTCAGGAACGGTTTCTTATATTGCTTCTTTACAGTCTCTAATGCCTCGCCGTATGCCTCGCCCAAACGCTCCTTCAAGGTGCTGTCAGAGTTGTGGGGCTTAAGCATTATGGCGCACAAGGCCGGAGTAAGGGTAAGAGCGTTGACTGCGGACAGACCGATGGCCATAGCCATGGTAAGACCGAACTGGCGGTAGAACACACCGGAAGTGCCTCCCATGAAGGAGACGGGGATAAACACAAGCATCATCACAAGGGTGATGGAAATAAGGGCCGATGCGATTTCGCCCATTGCGTCGATAGAGGCCTTGCGCGCGCTTTTATAGCCTTGGTCCAGCTTGGCGTGCACGGCCTCCACCACCACTATCGCGTCGTCCACCACTATCGCAATCGCCAACACAAGGGCCGACAGGGTGAGCAGGTTCAGCGAGAAGCCGAATATGTAGAGGAGTCCGAATGTACCGATAAGGGCCACCGGAATGGCAATCATAGGTATGAGGGTGGAGCGGAAGTCGCCGAGGAAGATGAACACCACAAGGAACACGAGCACGAATGCCTCTATGAGGGTCTTGACGACCTCGTGGATAGATGCGAACAGGAAGTCGTTCACACTCATCACGATGTCAAGTTTCAGACCCTTGGGCAGGTCTTTACCGCTCTCCTTAAGGAGTTTCTCCACATCCTCGATTACAGCGGTGGCATTGGAACCTGCGCTCTGATAAACGATGGCCGCCGAACCGAGATGCCCGTTGGACTTATTGGCGAATCCGTAGGTGAGTCGTCCCAGCTCTACCTTGGCTACATCGCCCAGACGAAGAATCTGTCCGTCGGGAGTGGCGCGGATAACGATGTCCTCAAACTCCTTGACATCGGAGAAACGTCCCTTATAGCGCATCACATACTGGAAAGTCTGCTCGCCCTGTTCGCCGAACTGACCGGGAGCGGCATTCAGGTTCTGCTCGGCAAGAGCGGCCGTGACATCGGAAGGCATAAGGTTATACTGCGCCATTACCTCGGGCTTAAGCCAGATACGCATAGAGTAGTCGGCGCCGAAGGACATCGCGTCGCCCACGCCGCTCACACGCTTAATCTGAGGTATAATGTTGATGGACATATAGTTGTCCAGGAACTCGGCGTCGTAGGTATCCGTCTCGTCCACCAAAGACACCACCATCAGCATGGAGGTCTGGCGTTTCTGGGTGATGACACCGACCTGGTTAACCTCCGAAGGAAGGAAGCTGGCTGCCTTGGCCACACGGTTCTGCACATCCACAGCGGCCATATCCGGGTCCATGCCCTGCTTGAAGTAGACTGTAATCTCGGCGTTACCGTTGTTGGTGGCCTGGGAAGTCATGTAGTCCATGTTCTCGGCACCGTTAATCTGCTCCTCGATAGGAGCGATTACGGAATTGAGTACAGTCTGCGCGTCCGCACCGGTGTACGAGGTACTTACTCGGATAGTAGGGGGCGCGATGTCCGGGTACTGCTCGATAGGTAGACCTATGAGGCCCAGCAGACCGAGAACCACGATAAAAACCGAGATTACGGTCGAAAGCACCGGACGATTTATAAAATTATCTAATTTCATACTCTCTTGTTAACGGAAAACTTAGAAAACTTTTTTACTTGGAAGCGGGAGCCTGAGCGGCCGCACCTCTCTTGGGCTTGATTGTCATACCCTCTTTCGCGGTCATACCCACACCCTCTACCAGGACTGTCTGTCCGCTCTCGATACCGCTGGTCACGATATAGACCTTGCCGTCGTTCTGTTCAGACACGGTAATGGGAGTCTGTACCAGCTTGCCCGCGGAGTCCACGATGAAAGCGTACTTAAGGCCCTGTACCTCGAAGGTCGCGCTCTGGGGGATAGTGATGACATTGGTATAATGTGTCGGTATCAGCACCTGGGCTGAGTTACCGCTGTGAAGCAGTCCGTCAGGATTGGGGAAAGTTGCCTTGGCGGTGGCGCTGCCCGTGGACTGGTCAAGCACACCGCTCACCGACGTGATACGGCCTGCCAGAGGATACATCTCACCGTTGGGCAACTGCAGGGTGACGTCGGGCATCTGGCTCAGAGCATTGGCTACGCTGCCGGATGTTCCGGTGAACTGAAGCAACTCCTGCTCGGTGAAGGAGAAATATGCCTCGATGCTGCTGGAACCGGAAAGAACGGTGAGGAGAGTGGAGGGTGACACAAGAGCGCCTTCCTTAAAGTCAATTGTGCCTATGATACCGCTCTCGGGTGCGCGTACTATCGAATAAGAAAGATTCTTCTGCGCGGAAGTCAGGTTCGCGCGTGCGGCGGACACGCCGGCACGTGCCTGGTTCAACGAGGCCTTGGCGGCATTGAGCTGGTCCAGCGTGGTCTGATACGCAGACTTGCTGATAATATTCTGGTCTACCAACAATTTGTTGTTGTTCACATTAGTCTGGGCGGTGCTGACGTTTGCCTCGGCGACACGTACAGCGGCCTCAGCCTGCATTATCTGGCTCTTGGCGGCATCTACGGCAGCCTGAAGCGACACCTGGTCAATAGTGAAAAGTACCTGTCCGGCAGACACTCTCTGTCCTTCGGAAACGTTTACATGGGTAAGGAAGCCGGAAATCTGCGGACGTATTTCCACATCATTCTTTCCGTGGAGTGTGGCCGGATAGGATGTGAAAAGAGTCATGGTATCGGGACTGGCTGTAATTACGGCCAATTCCGGCACCTGCTGTTGCTGCTGCGCAGCGTCGGCATCCTGTTTCTTGCCACATGAAGTCATGCCGGCGGTGAATAGACCTATTACAGCGGCATACTTTAGTAATGCGGATGTTTTCATATTATTTAATCTGTAGCGGTTAATAATCTAAATTTATGTTGAATCCGTAGGAAGAGACCCATCTGTATCAAATGTTATAATTACCCTTCAGAGACAGTTATCCTTCCTCAAAAAACTCTGCAAAGTTACAAAAAATGTTTTATAACATATAATCGGATTCCGAATAAAAAATCAACAAAAACGGATTTTCCGCATTAGTCAACGAAAAAATCCGTCTTTTAGAACAATCCGTTCTCACCCCGGACTATTTGAGTCGGAACCAGTATCCTATGCTGGCCATAACAGACATGGCGTTTGCTGAAGAAAAATTCCGCGTACGTCCGCACTCGACTGTGTTGCCCAGCCCGTAATAGAAGCGTCCCTCTATTGTAATCGAGCCTTTTCCGTCAGTGAAGAGTTCGGCGCCCAAACCGGCCGATATGCCGAAATCCACTTTCGGTTCGGCCGGAAGAGTAAGCTGCGCCACCTGACGTCCATGAAGCGGGAAATCAGGAATAGACTGTATCTGCTCCGGGTCAAAATTGGCAGACGTGCTTTCCCCTAACATAAATCCCACTTCAGGACCCGCGTTAATGAAAAAGTGTACCCTCGGGCTGCCGAAGTATATATGGGCCAACACCGGTATCTGCAGATAGTTGAGCGTCCGGCTGTACCTGAAGTCTGTATCCTTGAAACTCTCTTTCCACCCTCTTTGTTCAAAATTCAGTTCTGCTATGAGTCCGAAATGGTTCTCCTCGATGTAGCGGAACATTACGCCGGCCATACCCCCGGGTTTCATACCCTGAGGCACAGAGGGATTAAAGAAAATACGGGAAACGGTGACTCCTCCCTTCGCGCCTGCAAATATATTGCCCTCGTAGTGGTCGCTCTGTGCGTGCAGGGGGAAAAACACTGAGGCCAAAGTGAGTGCGGCAGCGGCTATTTTACCTATGATACGCATATTGTCAGAGACTTATACGGTCTGTAGTGGAGAAGGGCGTAAAATGCAGCAGGTACACACGGCGATTCATGAATCCGCTCCACATCTGCGGGCGGTCCAGACGGAAGTCAAGCTGCATCAGCGAGTCTGCCGGTTGCGCATAGTTCAAGTCGCCGTCGGTCTTTATGTACTGGTCTATGAAATATCTGGCCACATCGTTACCCATCACGGAGTACATAGGCATGGAGTTCAGCGGCGCTGACTTAAAGAAGGCCTTGAATTCCTCCTCGAATGTCTTGCCGCTCTCCGAGTCGCTGTCAAACAGGAAACGCGAGGGTATGTAAGTATCCAGTTTGCGGAGGAGTGGTTCCAGGCTCTGGGAATAGACCATCCATCCGGGACGTCCTACAATGGTGAGAGGCATATTCGGATATGTGTCCACTATCTCTTCCAACACTTTCAGCGTCTTGTCTATGTTGGCCTTGGTGCCGGCGTCAGAGATAACTGTATAGCTGGACAAGGGATTGAAGTCATACCCGGCCAAAGCATCCGCATCAGGAAGATTGACGATACGGGTGATGCCTCTGTCTTTAAGGCGCTGCATCATCGCACCGCTCATATTGTCGTCGTCCGTTACGTCGTAGTCCACAAAGATGAATGTGCGGTCCTTCATGACACGTGTCAGAAAGTCGGAGGCACGGTCGTAGAAATAGTCGGAAGGAGGCAGAAGCTGCACACCTTGCGGAGACATGGCGGAAATGTCGGTTCTGGCATCGAAGATGTTAAGCAGAAGGATGTTTCTGTCGTCGCAGAATTTCACTAATTCCTCGGGGAAATTCTTGTCAACGGAGCAGGTGATGATGTCCATATTGTCGAAGTCTCCGGATTTGAGGGCAAGTGCCAGCGAGCCGTAGTCAGCCAAGTCGGCACCTTTCAGGTTAATTTTGGTGCCGGCGTTTCCCTTCCCTTCCAGACCGAGCATAAAGCCGCGCAGGAACTCTAGGTCGCGGCGACGTCCCACGGCATCGTCACAGCTCACCAAGACCGCGATGTCCAACTGTTGGTCGGACTTCTTCGTGCCATCCGGATTCAATCGCTGATGCGCTTCTTTGTAGACCTCGCGTATTCCGGCATCGCTGTTCATGCGCGGGTCCTCCACAGGCACCCATTTATGCACAAGTGAGTCCTTGAACTGAGGTATAGCTAACTTCAGGCCTTTCTGAAGCATCTCTACGCCAGGGTTGGCCTCCCGGAGTTGACGCACCTCTATATGGCTCTTCTTGGCGATGGACTCCCAGGTGTCTTTTTGCTTCACTTTGTGAATCTTCTGCCCGGAGCGCACTTTCTCAGGCACCTCCCGGTATGCGGAACACTCCATGTCTGTGCCGGGGAACAGCTTGATTTGTATGCCGGGGGCGAAGTTATCCGGTGTCAGTCCGGGATTCCCCCGGAATAGCGACTTAATGCCGGTGTTGGATGAGCGCAGCACATTCACAAGGCTGTCACTCTCCTTGACGCTGTAAACCGTAGACTTCACTTTATTGAGGTCCATAGGCTCGCTCTTTATCTCGGAAGCGGGGCGCGTCTGCTGTGCCTGAACAGCCACAGCGGCTTTAGGTGTTTCACTCGGCTTGCTATCAGTCAATTTTGACGCCGGGATACTGAGAGAAGTCTGCGGAGCCTTTTTGCTTGTCTCGGCAGGGGTCTGCTCCTTTGTCCGGTCAGGCTCATCTTTCTTCTCCTTGACTACACAGGGATAATAGACCACCTGCCCCCCTTTCAGTTCCGAAGCATTGGGATTGTAGCGCATGAATACCTCGGCATCCCAGTCAAACCTCTTGACAATGCCGTAAACGCTTTCTCCTCTTTCCACAGAATAATAGTAGCAGTTCTCCCCGTTTTTCTGCACTATCGGCAGATACGAGGCGTCAGGCTTGGCTAAAGGAGCGCACAGCAGCATCATAGCAGCCGCACCGATGGTCATTATCTTCCTTTTCATTTCAATTCTATCTTTAGTGTTCAACACTCGCAAGCACAAATTTGAGACGGTTTATGTGTCTGTGAAGCCGTACATTATTTCAACATCGACAGCTGACACAACGTTCAACTCCAAAACACATAAACGTAAGTCTTTTAGAGGGGATGAATCTATCAACGGGCGGCCATCGCAGGCATACCTACGGTCTGAGTGTAGGCAAGCACACCCTCATTGCTGAGTTCCACACTACGGAAATCGCCGTCGGGCGTAATCATATTCACATGGTTGTCATCGACAAAGGTCATGAAGGGGTGCAGCTCGCCGTCCACATTTACGGCCCATGTCTGCTCGTCCTCGATGAAGTCAAGACGCACTGTCTCGCCGGTAGTCTCGTTCTCGACATCATAGCCCTTGCCGTCGCACTTCACCAGATAGCGTCCTTGCTCGGTATCTATCACTTTAGTGCCCTTTGCAACGGGGTTGGAACCGCTCCAGAACTCTATGGAATTGATTACCAACAAATCGGCTATGGAGGTGACTTCATATACAGGAAGAATCCAGAAGCATACGAAAACCAATTCATTTACAAACTTATTGCCAATGCTATCGTTCCATGTCAGCACCTTGTTCGTAAGGGCGAACTGACCGATACAGGACGAGAAGAAGAAACAACCTGCCAAAGAGAGAACGGCAGCCACTGTGAAATGTGTTTTTTTCATAATCTGAATGTTTTAGTATCTGTTTAACTTAGATGTCAGCTTTTCAAAGCCTTATATTTCTCAAATATATCCAGCACCTTATCTACATACTCCACCGTCTGGGTAGCGCGGAAGAAACCGTACTTCACCACCGGGTCGTTATAGTATTCGGGCTGAGATTTCAGCATCAGGGCACGACGGACGTTTCCGTCCCACCGAGTAGGGTCCATGCCATATTTGCCAGCCAACGCCATGGCATCCAGGATATGCGCTATGCCGGAATTATAGGCGGCAAGCACAAATTTCAAACGCTCGGTGCGCTGCGGCACTTTCCTGGCGAGAGAGCTGTCCAATTCCCGGAGACACCTGACGGCAGCCTTGACGTTCAGCTCCGGGTCCCTGATTCGCTCCGTCGGACAACCGAAAGCTTTTGCCGTGCCGGGCATCAGCTGCATGAGTCCGCGTGCGCCGGCCCATGAAACCTGTTCGACATCAAATCCGCTCTCCACAAACGCCTGCGCGGCAAGCATACGCCAGTCCCAGTCAAGTTCCCCGGCATACCTGCGGAATATGTCATCGTAGGGGGAAATACTGCCGTCGGCACACAGCGCCACACCTGTGGCAGCGAATCTGCGGGCGGGAATACGTTTGCTCTCCTCGAAATAGCGCCTGTAGATACGGCGGGAAGCATCGTCGGTACTCACCTTGCCGGCCCATTCGTCTATCAGAACGGCAAGACCTCCGTTATCCTTACGCACGGCCCAGGAGCCTCGCTGTTGCATACCCACCGCCAGGGAAACGTCTATGTTGTCGTAATAACCGCTTGAGAAGTTGGCTATGTCGGAATCAATCACTGTGTAAGGTATCTTTCCGGAAGACACCATCTCTATCATGTCCTCGGTAACGAGGCTGTCCCTGTCCAGCGCCTTGATATCGATACCGCCGCCCACCTCGGCATCCAGGTTCCGCAGACGGTAATAATATTTGGAGTCCCGCTCCACATACACTGTTCTTCCCGGCAGCTGTGTGACGTCAGTAACGGCAGGCTTGCCATTTACCAACAGTTGCACCAGCACCTGATGTGTCTCGTTATCCGGACCGCAATAAAGCAGTTCCTCCTTGTATTCGGCCGTCATAGGAACGTTGTAAGCCACAAGGTCGGTCTTGCCCTCCTCGAGCTGGCTTAGCATATCGTGAAAGTTGCCGGCAACCACTATCTTGACTGGTATTCCGTAGTCCTCGGCAAACCGTGTGGCTAATTCATATTCGTACCCCATAGGTTCATCCCTGTATAAGAAATAAGAGTCAGGGCTATACAGAGTGCCTATGCGCAAAGTGTCGGGAAGCGAATAATCTGTCTCAGAAGCCAAACCCGCTTGCGAGGAATCGGCGGCCTTGTTGCCTTTGGAGGCAGAACACGCGCAGAGCAAGACCGTCATCAAAACGGCCAGTACACACCGATACCTATATGAACGCTGCGCTGCCATGCCTAATGAGGCCGTTTTAGCCCTCGTATTCGAAGACTCCTTTTTCCGACCTGATGGTAAGGTACTTGCCGGGCTTGCCAGCTTTTTCCACACGTCCCACTATCTGGGCATGGATACCGAAGCTCTCGGAAATCTCAATCACCTTGTCGGCATATTCACGCGGCAGATATATCTCGAAGCGATGGCCCATATTGAAGACTTTATACATCTCCTTCCAGTCAGTACCGCTCTCCTCCTGAATCATGCGGAACAACGGTGGCACATCGAACATATTGTCCTTGACCACATGCAAGCCATCCTTAAGGAAGTGCAGGATTTTTGTCTGGGCGCCGCCGGAACAATGTATCATTCCGTCTATACGGTGGCGCAAGTGGTCAAGCACCACTTTGATTACGGGAGCATAAGTCCTTGTAGGAGAAAGCACAAGGAGTCCTGCATTTATGGGCGAGCCCTCCACGGCATCAGTGAGATGACGGGAACCGGAATACTTAAGGTCGTCGGGCACAGAGGGGTCGCATGTCTGAGGATATTTCTCCAGCAGATATTTGGCGAACACATCGTGGCGGGCGCTGGTAAGTCCGTTACTGCCCATACCGCCGTTATAACCGGCCTCATACTTGGCCTGGCCATAAGACGAGAGTCCGACAATAACGTCCCCCTCCTTGATATTGCCGTTGTCGACGACGTCGGAGCGTTTCATGCGACAAGTGACGGTGGAGTCCACGATAATAGTACGCACCAAGTCACCCACATCGGCGGTTTCGCCACCGGTACTTATAATATTCACCCCATGCTTGCGCAAGTCTGCAAGCAGCTCCTCGGTACCGTTGATGATAGCGGCGATGACCTCTCCGGGGATAAGCATCTTGTTTCGTCCGATAGTGGAAGAGAGCAGAATGTTGTCCGTGGCGCCTACGCACAGCAGGTCGTCGATGTTCATAATCAGGGCATCCTGGGCAATTCCTTTCCACACGGAAAGGTCACCGGTCTCGCGCCAGTAGGCGTATGCCAAAGAGGATTTGGTGCCGGCACCGTCAGCGTGCATTATATTGCAGTACTCAGGGTCACCGCCCATAACATCGGGCACTATTTTGCAGAAAGCTCCGGGGAACACACCTTTGTCTACATTCTTAATCGCGGCATGCACATCTTCCTTGGTGGCAGACACACCGCGCATATCATATCTGTTAGTGGACATCATCGACATTAATTGTTAAATAATATTTACCGCAAAATTAATTAAAAAAATTCAAACAACCGCTACCGGAGGTCCTCAACCCACAAAAAATTGCACATTAAATTTCCCGATTGTGCAAAATAGACGACGAACTCGGCTTTAAAGTGTGCGGAATCGGGATTTTTCAGCTACTGACGAGACTCGAGAATTTATATTTTGCACAATATCTGCGCGACCGTGCAAAAAGCTAAAATGAGTTAAAATATTGATTATGACCACTTAAAGATTTGGCCGGGGAACAGATTATTTGTAATTTTGCAAGCGTAAACGAAACAAGTGTCAGACAGCACCGCCGGACGGCTCTGCTAATCAGTAATCAGAAAAGGCGTTTCAAGCCATTTGTTTTCCAAGATTCCGGACACTTTTTTTAAAAACTTAATATTGATGATAAATCTCAAAAAAATAATACTGCCACTGTCTGTGGCACTTCTCGGAACAGCATCGGTCCATGCCCAAATCCATAACAGCGACGCACATCGGCAGGCACACCGGCAGCAACGCACACACATAGCAAAGACCACTACTCCCTCCGAGCGCGCCCGCATACAGAACCACATCAATGCAGAAGTGATGATGCGCGAGGCGAACAACGGAATCAGCGCCGCTTCCAACACTTTGATTAACGACCTTCTGAAGGAAGCGCAGAAACACATAGGCAAACGCTACGTACATGGGTCCAAAGGCCCCAACACATTTGATTGCTCGGGATATTCCAGCTACGTCTACCGCCAGTTCGGATACAATATTTCCCCGGCTTCCCGTGTACAATACTCCGAAGGCGTACCTGTAGACCGTGACGACCTTCGCAAAGGAGACCTGGTATTCTTCACCAGTCGCAGCAGCGGCAAGAACGTCGGTCATGTAGGTATTGTAATGGACCACGACAAAGCCACCGGAAAAGTAAGATTCATACACGCCAGCATCAAGGGCGTAAAAATAAGCGAAATAGAAGGCTATTACAAACAGCGATACGTCGGAGCCCGCAGAATCATAACCGATTGACACGCGCTTCCAAATATAAAGATATAACGACGGAACAATCTATCCGGCTTACGAATCAGACCTCGGCCCACAAGACTTGCATCATGAATGGCAAGTCTTGTGGGCCGAGGTCTGAGAGAGATACTGCCTGTGGAGTGCCGCTTATATTCGTCGTATGCTCCATGTTTAAACATGATTCTTATTAGAGTATGTGAAAATTTCAGGAAAACATGGGCTGAGAGTCAGATTTTTAGAGTTTTATAGCTGTTATTTCAATTTTTTTTGCGAAATTTGCACTGCATTTCCGATAAGAGTCCGCGAACCTCATATCAAAATGCAAACCCAATGATTTAATTATACACAAAAAATACACATCAAAAGATGACTAAAGCTGACATTGTAAATGAAATCTCCCGAAGCACCGGCCTCGAGAAAGCTGCAGTGCTCACCACCATTGAGAAGTTCATGGAGATAGTAAAGGACACCATGGCCAATGGCGAAAATGTTTATCTGCGCGGTTTCGGCAGTTTCATTCTCAAAACACGCAAGGAAAAGACAGCACGAAACATTTCCAAGAACACCACAATCATAATTCCGGAACACAAGATACCCGCTTTCAAGCCGGCTAAGACTTTCCTTGAGGATGTACGCTGATTCCTGAGCCTCCCCGAGGTCTTAAGGTGTCTTATCCTGGAATAACCCAGTGTAAATAAAGGAACTATATATTTTAACTTATAAAAATTTCAACTGATATGCCCAGCGGAAAAAAAAGAAAAGGCCATAAGATGGCCACACACAAGCGTAAAAAAAGACTGAGAAAGAATCGTCATAAGAAGAAATAATCCCGGATAACACCGACATTATTCTTTAACAGACAGGAAACAGGCGCAATCAGGCGCCATGTACTCAGTAAATATAAGGCTACGGGGAAGCGCTTTATAGACGCATCCCTGTAGTACTTATATTATGTATTATGCCGGTGCCGAATCGCGGAACTCAAGTCCCCGGCACTACCCTGCACCTCTCTTCGTCTGCCGCGTCCGCAGGTATACGTGTTCCTTACTAAGGACTCTTCCAACCGGACGCTAACCTACCACCCCGCGAGGGGACCAATTTAATTAAAAATGAAAAGCGAGCTCATAGTAGACGTACAACAAAAAGAAATATCCACAGCATTGCTGGAAGACTCGCGACTTGTGTCACTGCAAAAAGAGAGCCGAGACATCGCTTACGCGGTGGGTGACCTCTATTTCGCAAAGGTTCACAAGCTGATGCCGGGTCTTAACGCTGCTTTCATAAACGTCGGATACGAGAAAGACGCTTTTCTTCACTACCTCGATTTGGGCACACGCTTCTCTGCCTACGCCAAGTATATTGACGCCGCGATGGCCGACAAACGCCATGTACCCGATATTGCCGACTTCATAAAGGAACCGGACATTCCCAAAGGAGGCACTATCACCGACCTCCTGACTCCCGGCCGCCAGCTCCTGGTACAGATAGCCAAGGAACCCATCAGCTCAAAAGGTCCCAGACTGACCACCGAAATATCTTTCACCGGCAGATACATGATTCTTATCCCCTTCGCGGATAAAATAAACGTGTCGCAGAAGATAAAAAGCACAGAAGAGAAGTTGCGCCTCAAGCAGCTCATATCTATGATTAAACCCAAAGGTTTTGGGGTAATCGTGCGCACATCTGCCGAGAACAAGGGTGTGGCCGACCTGCACAACGAGCTGCGTGCCCTGCTCAAGAACTGGGAAGACGCGATATCAAAAATGCAACGCGCCACTCCTCCCGAGCTTATCTACGAAGAGGAGACCCGCGCCGTCGGATTGCTCAGGGACATCTTCAGTCCCTCCTTCGAGAGCATCCATGTGAACGATGTGGAGACTTTCGAGCAAATAGAGAAATATGTCGCCCTAATTGCTCCGGACCGCAAGGAGATTGTAAAACTCTATGCCAAGGACACCCCGATTTTCGACCATTTCGGCATCACACGTCAGATAAAAAGCAGCTTTGGAAAGACGGTATCCTTCAAGAGCGGCGCCTACATCATCATTGAGAGTACCGAGGCCCTGAACGTTATAGACGTCAACTCAGGCAACAGGGCCCGTGCCGGCAACGACCAGGAGACCAACGCGCTTGACGTAAACCTCAAGGCTGCCGACGAGATAGCCCGCCAGCTCCGTCTGCGCGATATGGGCGGAATAATTGTCATTGACTTCATCGACATGGCCAAGGCCGAACACCGCCAGGCGCTATACGACCACATGCGCGAAGTGATGGCCAGCGACCGCGCCCGCCACAACATCCTGCCGCTCAGCAAGTTCGGGCTCATGCAAATTACGCGCCACAGAGTCCGTCCGGCTTTGGACATTCCCACCACCGAGTCTTGTCCCTCCTGCTACGGAAAGGGAGAGATACAGCCCTCGCTGCTCTTCACCGACACCCTGGCCGAGAAGATTGACCTGCTGGTCAACAATCTGGGAGTCAATAACTTCAAAATGTATGTACACCCCTTTGTAGACGCTTATATCAAAAAAGGTTTCTTCTCCATCTACTCCAAATGGAAGCGCGCATACTCACGGAAGTTCAAGATAATAGCCGACGAGTCCCTGGCCTACCTGCAATACAAAGTGATAGGCGAAGATGGCCGTGAAATTGACCTAAAAGAGGAGAAAGACACCGGCTCAGGCCAAAGTCAGAAAAAACGCAACAAAGCAAAAAATCGAGCAAAAGAAGAAAACGCGGAATAAGCAAGCGCCTTGTGACATAGGAACAAGAACGCGCTTACACGATTAAACGACAAAAGGGGTCGCATCGGTGGATGCAACCCCTTTTATGTACATGAATAAATGTGACCATCTTAAAAATGGGCTTTCCCGGATAGTTACCATTCAACTGAAAATAGGAATCGGCAACTTTTGCAAGCTGCCGATTCTATTTTTATATTGTCTTTCGTTGACCGCGAAGGGTATCAAGCCATGCGCTTCTCCAGGTTCAGGCGGATAGCCTTGAGGAAGTCAGCGGAGTTGACGGGTGTAGGAGTGATACCCTCGTATAGGTTCACCAGGTCCTTTGTGACGATGCCCTCGTTGAGAGTGTCGAAGCAAGCGCCCTCAAGCTGGTCCGCATAGTTCACCAGGTCCTTGAGACCGTCCATTTCGCCGCGTTTGCGGAGTGCGCCGCTCCAAGCGAAGATGGTGGCCATGGGGTTGGTGGATGTATCCTCGCCCTTGAGGTATTTGTAGTAGTGACGTGTCACTGTACCGTGAGCAGCCTCGTACTCATATTTGCCGTCGGGGCTTACGAGTACAGAAGTCATCATGGCCAGGGAGCCGAATGCGGTGGACACCATGTCGCTCATAACGTCGCCGTCATAGTTCTTGCAAGCCCAGATGTAACCGCCTTTTGAACGGATTACACGAGCCACGGCGTCGTCAATCAGCGTGTAGAAATACTCGATGCCGAGACGCTCGAAGTCTGCCTTGTATTCCTGGTAAACTTCATCGAAAATTTCGCGGAAATCCGCGTCGTATTTCTTGGAGATGGTATCCTTTGTGGAGAACCAGAGGTCTTGCTTGGTGTCGATAGCGAATTTGAAGCAAGAATGTGCGAAAGAGCGGATACTCTTGTCTGTGTTGTGCATACCCTGAATCACACCTTTGTCCTTGAACTCATGTATGACTACCTCCTCGTGTTTGCCATCCTTGGCGTCATAGACGAGCTTGGCTGTGCCGGGCTCCTCGACGCGGATTTCAACGCTCTTGTAAACGTCACCGTATGCGTGACGGGCGATAGTGATGGGCTTCTCCCAGTTCTTCACTACCGGCTTAATCCACTTGATGGTGATGGGTGTGCGGAACACGGTACCGTCAAGCATGGAGCGAATAGTGCCGTTGGGGCTCTTCCACATCTCGTGGAGCTTGTACTCGGTCATGCGCTGTGCGTTGGGAGTAATGGTCGCGCACTTAACGGCCACGCCATACTTCTTTGTAGCTTCGGCAGCCTCGACAGTTATCTGGTCGCGGGTCTCGTCACGCTTGGGAAGGCCCAGGTCATAATATTCTGTCTTGAGGTCAACGAAGGGGAGGATGAGTTCGTCTTTAATCATCTTCCAGAGAATACGGGTCATTTCATCGCCGTCCATCTCCACGACGGGAGTGGTCATTTTAATCTTTTCCATTGGTTATATATTGAATTTAAGGTTATTATTTTACGTTGTGGGCTGCGTAATAGTTCATGAGGCAACCGTCGGCCAGAATGTGGCGCTCGGCCTCGGTAAGGTTCTTGAAGTACAGCTTGATGGGTGTGATGCCATCCTTGGTTACTACCTGCGCCTCTATTTCCTCCTTGCCGTCAAGCATGGCCTTGCGAATACCGGGAACAAATACGTAATCGCCGGGGAGGTAGTCGAACTTCACGTCTTTTTCAATAGTGAAAGGAACGATACCCCAGTTGATACAGTTGGAACGATAACGCTTGGTGGCGTACTCGTAGCAGATGTTGGCATCGCCGCCAAGTACTTTCTGGCAACTTGCAGCCTGCTCACGGGCGGAACCGTCACCGGGCTTGTTGGCGAATACGCAAGAACCGAAAGATGTGTCCTCGGCCTTTGCGCCTACCTTGTCAAGAACAGCCTGAACATTGGCGGGAGTCTTGCCGTCGCGACGCTCCAGGTCTTCTTTCTGTATGCGCTTGCTTATGCCTACATACTCGGGCACACGGCGAGAGAGAGCGAACTCGGAGAGTTTCAGGGGGTTGGAGCGGTAGCTGGAAGTCTCGCCCGAGGGGATAAGCTCGTCGGTAGTGGTCACAGGGTCATGGATTACAGCAGCCAGTTCAAGGAGCATATTCTCGGACATGGGGTACATCTTGGGCCAGTCCTTGATGTTGGGACCATAGCGGAGTTCCTCATCAAGGTTCTCGTGCTGATAGCCGTTGAATACACG
>ERZ860264.507-NODE-507-length-34594-cov-6.108312_pt1 | contig 34594 bp, 29 predicted proteins | sample MGYA00509980_ERZ860264 | MGnify/ENA primary metagenome ERZ860264 (study PRJEB30046, sample SAMN00715212) | human gut metagenome | study: EMG produced TPA metagenomics assembly of the A metagenome-wide association study of gut microbiota in type 2... | reverse complement strand
TCAGCGAGTACAGGAACTCGTCCTCGTCGCCTACATGACGGTAGAGGGCTATAGAGCCTCCTTCGATTACACTGAGCACAGCGTCGAATGTCACGACGACGGGGTTTGTGTTCATATTCAGACGGGGAAGCGCCGTACCGCTCTCGGGGGAAATCTTGACGGGCTTGACGGGAGTATCCGCACGGCCCACATAGTTGATTCTTATCTCCTTGTTGGGATGACGCGGGTCGCCGCTTACCTGAATCATGCCTTCGGGGATGAGTACGGTGTAAGTCTTGCCGGCCTCCATAGGAGCGTTGCGGAATGTTATCAGCAGGTTGCGGGTCTGACCGGCCTCGACTGATACCGAGATGCTGTTCTTGACCACATTGCCGTTTTCGTCAAGGAGCTGAACGCCGGTGCGCTCGCCTACCACTTCAATGTCGCGGTCAAAGTAAACAGTTATGCTGCGCATGGAGGAGAAAGAAGAACCCTCGGTAGGATAAACCATGTGTTCGTACAGGGGGTCCAGATACTCCGCCATCTCGCTCAGAGGCTTGCTCAGTTTGATGGCGAAGGCACCGCCGGGATAGCCGCTGTATTCAGGTGCGAAGAGTCGCAGACAGTCGTCGGAAGCGCTCATGAAAGTACCGGAAAGGCCTATTTCGTCTTTGGTGACCTGAGTCTGCCAGTCCATATTCCACAGCTGCTTGATGGCGTCTTTCCAATCGTACCAGTAGCCGTCCACATAGAAGCTCCAGTTACGCATGGGAGTGGTGGTGGGAGAAGCGGCATAGATCACACCGTTGTTGTCTACGCTGCAGATCATCTTGCCGGCACCGCCGTCCACGGCTTCTATCTTGCCGGTGGCCATGTCGAAAATTCCGACTTCGCTCTCGTCATCGGCGTTGAGAAGTCCGGCTATGGCACGCTTGCCGTCGGGAGAGAAACGCACTTCGTCTACAATGTATTTTCCATCGGTGTTAGAAACGAGCTTGCCGTCCACGTAATCATAACCGAGGGCCTTCCAGCTCTGCTCCTGGAAATCATAGATAAAGCTCCAGGAAGTCATCGGATAGCTGTAGTCCACGATACCCTGTGAATAGCGTCCGTCAGGAGTGATGCTGATGAAGCGAATCATGCTGCAAGGGTCACCGTTGGTGTCGAAGTCAGGCAGGTTGTTGGTGGGACGGCATACCGGAGTACCGCTTGTGAAGTCCCATGCCAGACCGAGCTCGGCATAATTGTTGTTGCCCTTGATGGTCAACGCGCGTCCCACGGCATACTTGCCGTCGGGAGTGACGGCGAATACAGTACTCCCGTTGTTCTTGACATTGTTGGGCATGGGGAGCTTGTTCCACTTCTTGGCATTGACATCGTAGTAGGCGGCGGCACCGTCTACGGAACCGACTACCATTTTGCCGTCGTTGGTCACGTCATTGGCTTCGCCGGGTGCCGATTTATCCTCAAAGAGGTCAAAATACTCGCCGGTCTCGACATTTACCAGACGGGGCGAACTGTACATCGCGTTGTCGCCGTAGGTATACGCCGTAGCCCAAAGGCCATTGTCTGAAACTCCGTAGAAGTTACAATGGGCCTCAGCTTGCTTGATATGGAGAATATCCGGCTTGGGAACCGGAATTTCAGCCATAGCACCTGCCGTCACGCTCAGCATGAGGGCAAGGCTCAAGATAGATTTGGACATAGTGATTAAATAAATTTTTGTTTTGTTAAAAGATTTTCGGTGGCGCCGTCGGGAGGTAATCGGCCTCCCGACGGCTGTTTCCGTATGGTTTCAGGCGTATGGAGACATCAGAATTTATGTCTAAACGCGCTTTCCCTGATTTTATTATCTGACGATAATTTTTTTGCCGCCGGCTATGTAGAGGCCTGCGGGGAGATTGCGGACCTCGGCCTTGGTGGCATCCTTGAGCACGAGGATACCCTGTGCGCTATAGACATCCATAGCGGAAGCCTCTGTCTCCACGCCTTCCAGGCCTACCGTGTAGTCCTTGTACTCGGCTATCACGTTGCCTGAGTGGTCCAGGCCGTCGGCGCATGTCATGTCGGCGAGGGTGACGATAACCGCGCTGCCGGCATCGATACCGGGCAGAGCGGGCACAGGCAGAGTCATGACCATGTCCACCTTGTTCTCGAAGCCGATATTGAGCCGGTCCTTGGGAACTATCACCTCAGCAGGGGCACCTGCGGCTGTGTAAGCGAACTTGACTCCGTTGAACTCGACCTTGTCGCCGTCCATTACGAAGATTTCCATTTCCTCTCCCTCTACCAGAGAAGAACCTTCGGCGGGAGTGAAGTCACCGATTACGTTGTACTGAAGCACTTCGATGTCGTAAGTATAGTTGAAGCTGCCGGGGGCGGTAATATTGCCGGTATACGCCATCTGGCCGCCTGCGCCGTAAATGCTGAAGCAGGAGAATGCCAGATAATCCATGGGGTCTTCAAGGGCAGGAAGCATATCCTGAGGACGGCGGAGTTTGCCGGAGAGGTCAAAGGTCACAGAATTGCCGTCGACCTTACCCTCTATAAATTCCTGATACATGCCGACCTCGATATTGTCAAGGTCTCCGTAGAAGATACGGGCCATAGGAGTAGCCTTTTTAGTATCTATATCGCCGCTGAAAGTGAGAGTCATCAGACCTGCGGGATTGCCGGGAGCGTAATAAGAGAGCATCTTGCCGTTGCCGCTTGTGGGTATATTGACCGAGGAGACAACGCTGATGGGCTGCTCCGCAAGCACGAAGTCTACGGAAGCCACACCGTCGCCGTTCACCTTATTGTCCGGTTTGCCCTTTTCGCACACGCCGTAGACTTCTATATGGAGTGTATCGCCCTTCTTGGCCAGATTGCCCTCATACCAACGCATTACATCGGGAGCAATCTGCATCTCGAGTATCGTACCGCTGCTGGTGATGGAAAGTTCCTGAGTGGCGCCGCCGTTCACGCTCATACGGGCACCGGAAGCCACGACAGGGATATTGAAGGAGAAAGAAACACGGTAATTGGAGCTGATGGAGAAAGCGCCGCCGTAATACTCTCCGCTTTCAGGGTCAGCGGAGGGAGTGGTGCCGAGCAGCTCTACCTTAACGTCTCCGGAAGTGGCGGTGATGGTACCGCCGTTGTATACGAAATCATTGTAGAAGTAAATCACGTCGCCCTTCTTGCACTCGTACTGGCGCATAGGGTTGCCTCCGACATAGTTGAAATCGTACTTCAGCTGGTTTTTGTCAGTATAATCCGTAGAACTGTAAGCGACGAGTTCCGTACCGGTGCAGACAACACGCACGGGACCATCTTCGGGAACAGTAAAGCTGGCGCACACCACGGGCATAGGCTCGCCTTCCACCTTGCCCGGGTATTCTTTGGCCACGCCGTTTTCCAGGGCACCGAGGTCTACCAATTCGCCTTTATCAGCCGCCTGAAGGCCGAATGTGGCTAAAGCCGCGAAACTCATGCACACGGCTACTCTCTTGAAATCTGTGAGTAAAGTTGTAAAATTTTTCATATAGTGATAATGATTTGAATGGTCATAAACAATACCGGACCAAAGCCGACAGCCAGGCTCCGGTGTATGTCGGTGTTAAACAGTCATATTTATTTCGGTATAATCTATCGGTATCAAATTCAAGCATCTGCCAATTGGCAGAAATCGGTAAATATCAGAGGTAACAGCCAGTGATTGATTCACCCCAAAATTGGCGCAAAGTTAATGAATATTTACGTCCTTACGCCTCATTGGCCGTTAAAAAAAGTTAACTTCCCTGTCACGTTCCGCCAACAATAATCAGGGGCCGTCCGGCTTGATTCGGACGGCCCCTGAACAATAGCCGATTATTCCGGTCAGCGCACGGCAATCTTGCAGGTATGACCGTCTACACGTACCATATAGATGCCCGGAGCAAGGCCGGTGAGCGGTGCGCGGGCACCGGAGGCTGCGTAGACCTCGGCGTTGGTGTATGCGCCGTTGATGACTATGTCGCCACCCACGGCATACACTTCCGGACCCTGTGTGCCGAAATTGTCGGACTCCACTTTGTCCACACCGCTGACCTTGTTGTTGACAATCACAACATAAGAGTTGGCCGGGACACTTACTTTGCCTGTGGAGGCGCTGAAAGTGGGGGTGGTGTTGTAGGAGGCGGACACTATGCGGTAGTCCGCATCGTTCTTGGAACTGAAGTATGTGGAGCACTCAAAGGTGCGGTCGCCGCTGACATTGGGATTGAGCGCGAGCAGCATCTCCTTACCCTCGTTGGAACAATACAGGAAACGTCCGTTGGCCCAGTTGTTCTGGTTGAAGTTCATCTGCTTGACAGCTTTCTGCTCAAACAGCTCAGGATTCTGTGTGCGAAGCCATATAAGTTCGGACATATTCTCGTAAAGACCGGCCACGTCGGGGTCATCCAGCGCGCTCCAATTCACTTTCTTGGGGCTTGTGTCGTTGCCGCTGCTGTTTTTGGTGGTCTGCTCGTTGCCTATTTCGGAGAACTGCCAAATCATGTGGGCGCCGGGGGAGAGAATCATCTGCGCGTTGGTGGAACCGATGCGGCGCTTGCTCACTGTCTTGTTGCCCTTCACGCCGGCGGAGCCGTAAGCCTGCTGCTTGTAACCCATGCGCTCCTCGTCATGGCTCTCGGCGTAAGAGACGGTGCTTGCCCATGTGCGGGAGTCGCGCTCGGAGTGGAAACGGTTCAGGTTTGAGTCAGTGTCATAGCCCATGGCATACTGGCAGGCGGAGTTGTTGACATTGGCCCAGTTCATCTGGCCGTCGGCGGCCATCTCGTTCTCTTCCTTGGCCTGCGCCAGGTTCTCGTTGATGAAATATGCGTCAGGCTTCACTTCTTTAAGGGCGGAGTGGATACGTGTCATACGGGCCACGCGACTGGAATTATAAGCCTCGGTACCGGACTTGTACGAGTCGTTGTCGCCGAGTCCCTTCACCAGGTCGAAGCGGTAACCGTCTATCTTATACTCCGTGGCCCAGTACTTCACGCAGTCATACCACTGCTGTTCCACCAAGGGGTTGTCCTGTTTCCAGTCATTAAGTACGGAATAGTCGTGCGGTGCTTTGGCGTTATAGAAGGGATTGGAGGCTATGTCATACATCTGATACCAGGGGTGCAGACCGTCGCTCTGGTTGAATACCAGGTCAAGGATTACGGCTATGCCGTTCTGGTGGCAGAGGTCTATGAAACGCTTATAGTCGTCCGGAGTGCCGTAGGCCTTGTCGGGAGCGAAGTAAAAGTTGGTGTTATAGCCCCAGGAATTGTTGCCGTTGAACTCACATATAGGCATCAGCTCTATGGCATTGACACCGAGTTTGACGAGGTAGGGAAGTTTTTCAATGGCCTTGGCCAGAGTGCCGTCGCCGTTGGAAGCTCCCTCTGTGCCGGTAAAGTCCCGCAACAGCAGCTCGTAGATTACCAGGTCCTGCTGACGCGGGCCTTTGAAGTCCTTCACCTTCCAGTCATACTTATTGATATTTTCGTGGTATACAGCCAGCATCGTGGTGCCCGCCTTGTCTGCGGGAAAATCAATAAGGCCGGGGAACACATCCTTGCTGATATATTTGTCGTTATAGGGGTCAAGCACCAGTTTTGCGTACGGGTCTCCCACCTTGCGGGTGCCGTCCACCAGATAGTAATAGTAATATCTGGTGTCGGGGTCAAGCCCGGAAACAGTGGTGAAGAAGTAACGCTGTCCCTCGTAGTCCTGATACTGCATCACATTCTTGTCCAGGATTGCGTAATCGTCCCAACTGGGCACGAGCATCACGGAGGACTTGCCGGGAGCGGCCAGGCAGAAAGTGACCTTGCCGTCGGCACCGCGCACGGCGCCCTGCTTGGGCACACCGCCGGGGTAAGTGCCCGCCACAGAAGCCTCGGGATAGCAGTAAACCTCCTCTACTGTACGGGTCTGGTCGCCACACACGCCCTTGGCCACAACCGTATAGTTGCCGTGAGAAGTAAAAGTGTAGGGCACACTGAGGACAGTCACACCGTCGGCGCTCTTAACCTGAGTGCCATTCACACTGAGGCTGAGAGTGGAAGCCGCTGTGGAGGTGACGGTGAAGTTGACAGTAGTGTGGGAGAGGTCAACGAAGGTTCCGCCCAGGTCAGAGAACAAGTTAATCTGGTAACCCTCCTCCTCCACATCAACGAAGATGTCGGCGTTGCCGGTATCCTTTCCCTCCTTACTGCAATTGGCATTGCGGAACACGAATGCGAGTTTCTGAACCTTCTCATTCTCAGCCACTCCATAGTATGTACGGATGTCACCGATATTGAGTTTCCAGAGGTCGGCAGACACATATTCCAGCTTGTACTTGGCATTATTATCGCCCCAGCTCGGAGCGTGCTTCCAGTCGGAATTGTTAATACTCAGGTTTGTAATCACACCCGTATGGGCATAGACCCCCTCCGAAGCAGAGGTGCCTTGCAAACCTTTGTTACCCAAATCCGCATGGAAATAAATTACGACATTCTTGCTGCTCTCCTGCAAGGGAGAGGGGTCGGATGTCACGACATCGGCCGCCCGCGCACCGAATATGCACGCAAAGGCCATAAACATTAAAGCAATGTAAGAATTCATCAGTTAAGTTAAAGGATAATTAATTATATATTAATACAAACGGAATTGCAAATATAGCAATAAAACGGCTGACAGGCAAATCTTCCGCAGCCGTGCATACGGTTTTGCGTGGATTTGTCCCCTATTCCTGCATCAGGCCATCCTTGATATGGAGTACCTGGTGGCCGATGGAGGCAAGGTCGGGGTCGTGGGTAACAATCACGAAACCCTGACCTATACGCTCATGCAGGTCCTGAAAGAGGCGGCATATCTCGTCCCTGTTTCGGGAATCAAGGCTTCCGGTGGGTTCATCGGCGAAAACTATGTCCGGGTCATTTATCAGCGCACGCGCCACGGCCACCCTCTGCCGCTCGCCTCCGCTCATGGCCGAGGGCTTGTGACGCAGACGGTCCCTGAGACCGAGGAGTTCCAGCAACTCGGCGGCCCGACCGGCGGCCCTGCTGCGCTTTGTCCCCGCTATCAGGGCCGGCAACATCACATTCTCCTGCGCGGTGAACTCGGGCAGCAGCTGATGCGTCTGGAAGATGAATCCTATATGCCGGCCCCTGAAAGAAGAGAGTCTCTTGTCGCGCAGGGCAGTGACATCAATATCGTCATACAGCACCGTGCCAAAGTCCGGAGTGTCCAAGGTACCCATTATCTGAAGCAGTGTGGTCTTGCCGGCTCCGCTGGCTCCGGTTACAGTGACTATGCTCCGGGCCGGGACTGTGAGGCTGATGCCCTTAAGCACTTCCACTTGGCCATAAGACTTGTGTATGTCGCGCAACTCGATATTTTCCATTTATTTCTCTATGAGTTTTCTTATTATATATGAAGCCATATAGATGCCGAAGAGCGACGGGATAGTGGCCAAGGTGCCGTAGGAGGTGCGTTTATTGTCGCGTCCCGTCTCGTACAGCAGCGAATGTGTACGTGGAGCTTCCGGGCTATAGACCACGGGGATAGAGGGCTTGCGGCCAAGGCGTTTGAAAGCGTCCCTCACGGCACGTGCCAGGCCATCCTGACGGGTCTCCCAGAGGTCGGCATATTGCACCTGTGAGGGGTCGAGCCTTCCGCCGGCCCCCATTGAGGAGATAACCCTGATGTGCCTGTCCTTACACCCCGCCAGGAGTGCCACTTTGGGGGCCACAGTGTCTATACAGTCCGCCACAAAGTCATAATCGGGATTCAGAAGCTCATCCACATTTTCAGGGGTCACATATTGGGGGCGAACCTCCACCCTACATTCGGGGTTGATTTCCGCCGCACGCCGACAGAAAGCCTCCACTTTAGGCTCTCCCAGGGTGGAGCGCAGGGCTATGAGCTGACGGTTAAGGTTGCTCGGAGCCACCACATCGGAGTCCACCAAAGTAATATGCCCCACCCCGCTGCGTACCAGCATCTCGGCGACATAGCCGCCCACGCCGCCTACGCCCGCTATAAGCACACGCGCCTGCCGCAGAGCCGCAGCACCCTCCTCGCCTATCAGGCGGAGCGTACGTGAATTCCACACTTCTTCAGTCATACCTGCATCTTTCTGCGCAACCGGGCCACGGGCAGGCCGAGGCGGTCGCGATATTTGGCCACTGTACGGCGGCTCACTTCAAATCCTTTCTCTTTCAACATCGAACACAGGACCTCATCGCTCAACGGATGCCGCTTATCCTCATGTTCCACCAAAGCGCGCAAAGCAGCCTGCACGCTGCGAGCCGAGATACGGTCCCCCTCGCCGCCTCGGTCATATCCCTCGCTGAAGAAGAATCTCAGAGGGATAATTCCGCAGGGTGTGGCCACATACTTGCCGGCGGTGGCACGTGACACAGTGCTGACATCCATATTTATAAGCGCGGCCACATCCTTCAGGGTCATGGGACGGAGGTCGTTCTCGTCGCAACTCAGAAAGTACTCCTTCTGGAGCTTCACTATCGCGGTCATCACCGCGTATAATGTGTCGCGGCGCTGTCGCAGTATGTTGATAAAGTCCCGCGCATCGCCGTAGCGGCTCAGTATGAAGCGGGCGTCTTTCTCCCTGCGGGCCGAGGCATGTTCCTTCATGCGCCTCACCGCCTGCTCGAACCCCTCCTCTACAGCCAATGCCGGTATGCGGCCGGGAAAGCTGACGGTAATGCCGCCTGAATCAGACACATCCACCTGGAAATCCGGCACTACGGCAGCGGCGAGTTCTCCATGACCGGTACCTACGGCAGCTCCCGGCTTGGGATTCAGCGAGAGTATAACGTCCACGGCGGCATCAACACGCGGAGCGGGTATCTTAAGCAGCGTCACGAGCCGCGCGGTGTGTTTGAGCGAGAACTCCTCAAAGCCCTCGCGCACAATGCGCAGAGCGTCATCCCTCTCCTGCGAGGCCGGCAGGCGCACCAACTGAAGCTCAAGGGCTTCCTTAAGATTGGCCGCTCCCACTCCGGCAGGGTCAAGAGACTTCACCAGGTCCAGGGCTTTCCTCATCTCCTCAGGGCTCACTTCTATTCCGGGACCGAAAGCCATATCGTCCGCCATTCCCTGAAGAGAGCGGCGCAGATAACCGTTGGGGTCCAGATTACCTATAATGTATAGAGCCGCCTGACGTACCGGTCCCGGCACCGACCTCTCGCCTATCTGCGTCTCGAGGGTGTCGTAGAGGGTCTCGCTGTCATCGGCCGCCACCGGAGTCCATTCCGGCGCGGGGATATTGTCGAAAACCGGCACATACCGGGGTTCCGGCACACGCTCTTCCACACGCTCCAGAGCCGGATTGTCGTCCAGCTCACGCTCCACCGCCGCCTCCACCTCCTGCTCGTTCATCTCCAGCAGGCGCACATAGCGCACCTGCTGCGAGGTCAGTCGCTGCTGGAGTCGCTGATTCTGTATCTGCTGTAATTCCTGGGCCATAGGAGAGGCTGATTTTTCCGCGAAGATACGATTTTTTCAACACCGCAGCAATTTTTCGGACTAAAATTTCCTCAAATAAGAAAAATCAATTAATTTTGCACCTTGAAATCAAACAGAATAATTAAACAAGTAACACCTCTTTTTTGCAGAAAATGGCAAACAATGATATAAAGAACCAAAAGGGTTCCGCCAATGAGCAGACAGGCATCGAGAGCATGAACGAGTCGCTGACATCTTTCAGCGTCAAGGTAGAAAAAAACAAGAAACCGATTCTCTACGCCGTGGCTATAATCCTGGCTGTGGTCCTGGCAGGTTTCGGCTGGTATTTCTACAACAGACACCAGAACAACAAATCCGCACAGGTATTCTCCGCCAAGATGGTGGAGGCCGTGAACGAGGCTCAGAAACAGGCTCAGACCAGCTCCAGCCCCGATTCCATCTACAACGCCGTCATGGCCAAGAAGATGCAGGAAGCCGCACAGGCCGAGAGCGGCAAAATCGGCGCCACACTGGCCAACCTGCAACTCGCCGCCATATACTATGAGCAGGGCAAGGCCAAAGAGGCTCTCGCCGCTTTGGACGCCACCGACATAGACGAACCGATAATGAAGATGAACGCCGACCTGCTCAAAGGGGACTGCGACGTCGCCCTCAACAAGGCCAACGACGCGCTGAACATCTACAACGCCGTCTACGAGGAGGCCAAGGAGAAGAATCCCGAGATTGCGACCCGCGCGCTGATGAAGAAAGCGAGCGTCCTGGACTCCCAGAAGAAATATGGCGATGCCCTGGCGGTGTATCAGCTGATTCAGAAGGACTATCCCCAGTACGCACAGGTCGACATCGACGCCTATGTAGAGCGTGAAAGCGCCCGCGCAGGCAAGTAAACACCGGGACAGACCCGCCAACTCTCCTCTCATAAAACACGGACGACAAGACCGACCGATGAGGTCTGAAACGCTATATATGGGCTGCATCATTCAATATTTTGATGCAGCCCATTTCTCAACCTTCCGCGCCCTCTCTGCATCTCTTTTTGCGGCGGATTGGGATTTTTTTGCTAACTTTGCATACTTTATCGTCGGACGACGGAGGTTCCCCCTCCACGACAGGACCAACACAAGCGACAGATGATTTACCCACTGATATTCATAGCCGTACTCGTCTACGCCGTCTGGCGAGGATGGAACAAGGGTATGATTCACCAGGTGGCATCATTGCTCGGACTCTCTTTCGGCTTCGTAGCCGCACGCCTGTTCGTCGACCATATCGCCGGATTGATAGACCCGCATTTCCCCTCTCCGGACCATTTCGGCGCAGAACCTTTCGGCGGGATGATGCGCGGCTACACCCTCTCGTTGGCGAGCGCCGCATTAGTCTTTACAGCTGTATACTGGGTGTTCAGACTACTCGGACTGGTACTGGAGAGCGCCATGCAGCTGATACACACCGGCGCGGTAAACTCCATAATAGGCGCGGCTTTCTGCGCCTGCAAGTGGACGGTAATCCTGAGCGTGGTCTTCAACCTCTGGCTCGCCTTCAAGCCGGACTGCGGACTCTTGAAGTACTGCGACGCCGGCGACGGCAATGTGGTGGAACTGGTGATGCAGGTGGCTCCGGCACTCTTCGGCACCGAGTCTCCGGACGACCTGGAACACTACCGCCGTCTGGAACAGGGCAAACAGCTGGGCCTGGATTGACGTTATTATATCACATGACCATATAAGACAAGAAAAACCATAAAAACAGATATGAGCGAATATATGCTGAAGGTAAAAGACCTGCACGCAGGCACTGCCGGAAAGGAAATACTCAAAGGTATAAATCTCGAAGTGAAACCGGGCGAGGTACACGCGATTATGGGACCCAACGGCTCCGGTAAGAGTACACTCTCTATGGTGCTGTCCGGAAACCCAGCTTACACCGTGACACGTGGCTCCGCCGAGTTCATGGGCAGGGACCTGCTCGAACTCCCGCCAGAGACTCGCTCACACCTCGGCCTCTTCCTCGGCTTCCAGTACCCCGTGGAAATACCCGGTGTCAGCATGGTCAACTTCATGCGCGCCGCCATCAACGAGAAACGCAAATTCCTGGGGCTGCCCCCGATGAGCGCCACAGACTTCCTGCGCCTGACCCGCGAGAAACGCGCCGTGGTGGAGCTGGACAGCAAGCTCGCCTCACGCTCTGTGAACGAGGGCTTCTCCGGCGGCGAAAAGAAGCGTAACGAAATTTTCCAGATGGCAATGCTTGAACCCAAGCTCTCCATTCTGGACGAGACAGACTCCGGCCTTGACGTGGATGCCCTGCGCATTGTGGCCGACGGAGTGAACACTCTCAAGAGCCAGGACAACGCCACTATAGTCATAACACACTATCAGCGTCTGCTCGACTACCTGAAGCCGAGCATAATCCATATCCTGTACAAGGGACGCATCATCCGTACCGAAGGACCCGAACTGGCTCATTTCATAGAGAAAAACGGCTTCGACCCCATCATACGCCAGGCCGAGGCAGACGGACTCTTAGACTGACGACCCTCCCATGAACGCAATCACACAATACATTGACCTGTATAAACAGGCGCATCCCCGGATAGAAGCCGGCTCGGCGCCCCTGCTGGGCTCCCTGCGGCACGAAGCCTTGCGTGTGCTGGAATCCTCCCCTCTGCCCGAAGCCGGCAGCGAGAACTTCGAGCATACGGACCTCGAGGCCATACTGGCCCCGGACTTCGGCCTCAACATAGACAGACGCCCGCTCGGCATAAACCCGGCGGACACGTTCTCATGCCATGTCCCCAACATGAGCACCGCACTGTTCTTCCTGGCCGGCGACTCTTTCGCGGCAACCCCTATCTCCCGCAACAACCTCCCGCAGGGGGTGACGGTAACATCCCTGCGGCACGCGGCACTCACCAATCCCGGACTGCTGGAGCCTTACTACGGCAAGATAGCCGACATCACCAATCCGCTCGTGGCCCTCAACTCCCTGCTGGCACAGGACGGCCTGTTCCTCTACGTGCCGAAAGGCGTGAAAGTGGAACGCCCCATACAGCTTGTCAATATGTTGCAGGGAGCCGTGCCCATGATGGCCGTGCGCCGTCTGCTCATTGTCCTGGAGGAGGATGCCGAAGCCTGTCTGCTCTGCTGCGACCACACTCAGAACAGTGAGCTGAAGTTCCTGAACCTCCAGACCGTAGAAATCCATTGCGGTCCACGTGCGCGTTTCGATATGTACGAACTGGAGGAAAGCTCGCGCTTGACCTCGCGCCTCAGTTCCCTGTATCTGGATATTGACCGGGGAGCCAACGTGCTGCTGGACGGCATCACCCTCTACAACGGCGTCACACGCAACGAGTATCACGCCCGTTTCCTGGACCGGGACGCCGAACTGCAGATACTCGGAATGGGCATAGAGGATGCCGACAGAAGATTGGACAATTACAGTCTGGTGCGCCACGACTGTCCGCACTGCTCCAGCAATCAGCTCTTCAAGTATGTGGTGGACGACCGGGCGGTGGGCGCCTTCACGGGGCGGGTATATGTGGCTCCGGGCGCCGTCAAGACCGAAGCCCTGCAAGCCAACCGCAACCTGGTGGCTTCTCCGCAAGCACGTATGTTCAGCAAGCCCCAGCTGGAGATTTACGCCGACGACGTGAAATGCTCCCACGGCACCGCCATCGGACAGCTGGACCCCATGCAGATATTCTATATGCGCACACGCGGTCTGAGCGAGGCCGTCGCCAAGACACTGCTGCGCCAGGCTTTCATGGCCGATGTGATTGCGCCTGTTCGTCTCGAGCGTCTGCGTGACCGCCTGCGACACCTTGTGGACCTTCGCCTCTCCGACGGCTACGAATCCGCCAACTGCAGCTCCTGCGCTTCCGCCGCAGACGACTGCTCCGTACTAATGGACTGACCTATGGACTTCGACGTTAAACATTTACGGGAACAGTTCCCCATACTCAACCGCCAGGTGCAGGGCAAGCCGCTCGTCTACCTCGACAACGGCGCCACTTCACAGACCCCGGACTGTGTGGTCCGCTCAATCATAGACGGATACACCCGCACCAAAGCCAATGTACACAGAGGGGTCCACACGCTCTCTCAGGAAGCCACAGACCTGCAGGAGGCTACCCGCCGACAGGTACGCGACTATATAAACGCGGCTTCCGAACAGGAAGTGATTTTCACCCGTGGCACTACCGAGGCCATAAACCTCGTGGCCGCCAGTTTCGGACAGTCCTTCCCCCGTGGCGGCGAAATCATACTCACCGTCATGGAGCATCACGCCAACATCGTGCCCTGGCAACTGCTCGCCGACCGACAGGGACTGACCATACGGGTAGTGGATATTACCGACGAAGGGACGCTTCGCCAGGACCTGTACCGAGACCTCTTCAACGAGCGCACATGTATGGCGGCCTTCTGCCACGTCAGCAATGTACTCGGCACCGTCAATCCGGTCCGCGAAATGATACGCATGGCCCATTCGCACGGTGTCCCGGTCCTTGTGGACGGCGCTCAGGCCGCTCCTCACATGAGAATCGACGTCAGGGACCTGGACTGCGACTTCTATGTATTCTCCTCCCACAAGATGTACGGACCCTGCGGAGTGGGTGTGCTGTATGGCCGCAAAAGCCTGCTCGAGGCGATGCCACCTTACCAAGGCGGCGGCGAGATGATAGGACACGTCAGCTTCGAGGGCACCACATTCGCGGAACTCCCCTACAAATTCGAGGCCGGCACTCCCGACTTCGTGGATATCGCCGCCTTCTCCTCCGCACTTGATTTCATTGACCGCACAGGGATGGAACGTATGGCCGCCTACGAACATGAGCTGTTTGACTATGCCATGTCGCGCATGCATAGCGAAATACCCGCCCTTCGCCTCATAGGCACCGCTCCGGGTAAGGAACCTGTCATCAGCTTCCTTATCGGCGACGCTCACCCATACGACATAGGCATGCTCCTGGACAAGCAGGGTGTGGCCGTACGTACCGGACACCACTGCGCCCAGCCTCTCATGGAGCGTTTCGGCATCCCGGGCACAGTCAGGGCCACATTGGCCGCATACAATACCCGCGAGGAGATAGACTCTTTCATCAAGGCACTGAAAAGAGCTGCCGCCATCTGCGGCTACGATGCCTGAGACAATGTCACAGGTCGGCTTGTTGAAACGCGCTCTCCGGTTTGTTTTCGGGAAAGACCTGTGGGTCTCTCCTCTTGGCGCCATGGCCCTCACCGCCTTCGCCCTGCAGCTTTGGTTCGTGGTCGACTGGTGCTACGGCACCACTTTCAGGCCCATGAGCGACTGGATGCTCTGGGCCTGCAATACAGTCATGGCCTTGCTCCTCACCCTACCCTACGCCCTATGGCGAAGGACCGCTTTCGGCTTTGTATTCCTCTCCGGGGCCGCTCTGCTGCTCGAAGCCAATCTGATGTACTACCGCACTTACCTCCAGGCCATTCCGCCGGACAGCTATCTGCTGGTCGGCAATCTGGGGGACTTCACGTCATCCATCGCCGACTCCCTCCGCTGGCCCGACATCGGCTTTCCGGTCATAATCGCAGCCGGAGGTCTGCTGGTGTGCCGGACGCGTCGCAGAACCCCTCTTAAAGCATCCCGTATACGAGGGCGATACTGCACCGCCACCGCGCTCGCCGCCCTCATCTGCGCTCTCGGCATTTCGCTGCGCGGCGGTTTCTACAAAGCATACGACTCTCTCATACAGAGCTGCTATTACTTCACCGCAGGTGTGCCGACATACTCTGTGGCCGGCCACATAGCCTACAGCCTGATAGACGATTACAAAGCCGACAGGTCATGGCCGCCGCAGCGCATACAGTCATGGCTCCAAGCCCACGATTCACACGTGACCGAGGGCACCGGCAGCACCCGCCGCAGCCTGGTCCTCATCGTCTGCGAAAGCCTGGAGTCCTGGCCCATCGGAGCGGAAATCGACGGCAGACAGATAACCCCGTACATAAACAGTCTCGTGGCCGACTCCACCACCCTCTTTGTCCCCGACGTCATCACCCAGGTTGGCTCCGGCCGCTCCATAGACTGTCAGCTGCTCGTCTTGACCGGACTCATGCCCATGCGCGGCAGCGTCTTCAGCATGAAGTACCCCAACGCCGAATACCCCTCTCTGGCAAAAGCATTCTCCCGGAAATACCCCGGAGCAGCCACTGCCATATACACTGCCGACAAGCCCATAACATGGAACCAGCAGGCCGTGGCCCGCTCTTTCGGTTTCGGCAAGATGGACGACCGTAGCACCTGGACCATGGACGAAATGATAGGAAACCCAGCCAAACTCAGCGACGGCTCTTTCCTCAGGCAGAGCGCCTCCAAGCTGAAACGCGAATGGGCTGTCGGCACCCCGCGCCTATCCGTTTTCATCACTTACTCCGGCCACAACCCCTTCGTGCTTCCGGACAACCTGCGCGACCCGGACTTCAGGCTCCCGGACCTGCCGCAGCGACTCTCCGACTACATGACGATGGTCCACTACACAGACTCGCAGCTTCATGCCCTTACAGATTATCTGCGCGGCCGCCCGGACTATCCCGACATGCTGATAGTCATCGTGGGCGACCATGAGGGCCTCGGCAACGACCGCGCCGCCTTTCACCGCGCCGCCCCTATTGTCTCCCCACAGCGGGCCACCCCCTTAATCATACTGAACTCACCCACTCCCGGCCATATAGCCGATATAGCCGGACAAGTAGACATCTACCCCACTCTGCTCACCCTTCTCGGTCTTGAAGATTACACCTGGCACGGCCTGGGTGTAAACCTCCTGTCTCCGGCACACCCTGCGGCGGCTCTCGGAAGCGGCGACGAAGGCATTGTCCGCACCCCCGGCAAAAGCATCGCCCCCTACACACAGAATCGTCTCCGACAGGCACCCGACATCTCTGACGCCCTGATACGCAAAAACTTTTCCGTCCTTTGATTCTCAAGATATTCCCAATCCTGCTCTCCTCACCCCAAAAATTTCTTTTTTCAATAAAGTCACAGATGACAGAGACCTGCGAGACGGGTCAACCAACTGAAATACGTTTTCCCGAGTACAACAAAGGCCCTGTCACACGGAATAAAGTGATACAGGGCCTTGATTATAGGTAGAGTACCGCGCTACAGCGGCTAAGTCATCCGACAAATTTCATAATCGGGGCTAAAGCTACAATTTATCCATGACGTAGTCGTCAACGGTCACATCAAACTCTATCTTGTCAAGGACATCAGGATTATTGATTTCAATGTTGTAGACGTAGGCATGACCGGGAAGATAAGCCTTGACATTGTCGGAAGTGACAGGAAAGACTATACGTCCTGTCTTTGTATGGGGGACGAGCATATAGTCCGGAGTCTGGGTGTTAGGCCAAAGGACAGCACCGGTAGCGGTATCGTAGATTATACAGTCAACCTCAATATAGTTGCCGCTGTAACCCGCCTCCGAAAGCTGTACATCGCGCAGGGGCTGGGGAATGATAAAATCGCTGTTGAGATTATCGAGAGTATAGTCGGTGGGCTGAGGAGTAAGCGACACTTCATCTCCATGGTCAATCACAGCATAGGTAATAAAGTTTGCCGGCGATTTAAGATTACTCCAGGAACCTACGACATCGGGAGCAGAAGCAAGCGTAGAAGCCTGTGGGAAAGTAAAACTGCCCTGACGATATATATTGGAGATGGTGATGTAGCTGACTTCGACTCTGATACGGGTATTCGATGAACTCAGCAGAATATTCACCTTCGAGAGGGCATGCCGGAAATTAAGAGAGACCGGTGCTGCTTGTTGTGACACATCCTTCTGAACAGCATAGAGCAAATCGACATTACCTTCGTTCAGATACCCGGGGATACTGCTTCCATCATTGCCCGAAATTGAAGCCGAAGTATTAATTTCAGGACTGTAAGCATAGAAGCTGACCGGATTGACGGGCCAGTAGGCTTGCGGAGAATATGTCCACATACCGCCTTCTCGAGTGACCTTGGCGCCATCGATGAGAACATTCCCCTCGGTAAAGGCGTACACAATAAAATCCTTGATTGTAGCCGTGGTCGTTGACGAGCCACGGGTGACCGCACCTGGAACAGTAGCGCTCAGGGAAATGATATTGTCGGCTGCTGGATTCGTCACGTCTTCCTTGTCGGAACAAGCAGAAAAAGCAATAACGAAACAGACTAAGCCCGGCAGTAAAAATCTTGTACTCATAATATATTCGGTTTTTTGGCAATTATATATGCCATTTCAAATTTCTTGAACATTACTTTATGATGTTAACATTCCTCACGATTTTATGTTCACGATTTCTGTAATCCAACCATCTACATTTACATCAAACCCGGAGGTGCCACCGGAGTCCGGCACATCGATAGTCAAATCCCTTACAACGATTTCCACATTCATAGGGTCGGATGCCTCCCTGACCTGGGTGGTGACATCAAATTTATAACAAAACCGACGACCGTCAGTCAGCACGACAAACAGGTTGAGCACATTGGGGGCAGTCGGTGCTAAAGGGAGGCCAAAAGTGTAGAACGAAGAGCCAATCGTGGAACTGTCAGACGAGGATGCTTTGAGCGACAGAGTAGAAGGATAAGAGCCTTTCTGTCCGGAAGCAAGCATAATCGAACCTGCCATGCCGGTCAATGCCGCGCTCATCGATTTGACACCGGAAAGATTCTTTACGTCCTCTATGCGGTAAACATACCGGGCTGTCAAAGGAAACTCGTAAGATTTTAAAATGAAGTAGGTAGAAAAGACACTGACTTCTCCTGACTGCGTAGAAGCCGAGTATATATAACTCAGACCGTCATAGCCGAGGCTGAAACCGTAATAGGAAGAGCCCCACATCATCTCAGGACAAGCCACTACCCTCTCCTCACCGCCGGGTGCCGCCCCATTGCCGCGTAAGGACAATGGAATGTTTCCGAGCAAGTCCGCCTCTACAGTATACGCCTCATACGTACCATAAGAATTTTCTCCACGAAAAAGGACGCTGGAGGTGTCATCATTAAAACTCAGGAAAGAATAATTACCGGGCGACATCATAACCTTACCGGAAGCGCAACCCGGCAAATCGAAACGCCATACCGGACTTCCGTCAGATGGAAAAAACAGGTAAGCCATACCTTCGGGAAGATTTTGGAGCGACCCCGAAGGTATGCCCGGACCATCGGCGGGAAATTCAGGAACTATAGTAAATTCCATCTTTTCCGGGCATATAGGCGAATCTTCGAAAATACAAGACGTCAGTCCGCACACAACCGCGAGCAGCAAAACAATTGAGCATATAATACTGACGTAATGTTTCATTACAACAGAGACTCTTTAAAGACAGAACTTCTGTTTTATAACACGACATTTTCGGCATTTGTTCTTAAGCGCCACCCGCTCCGACACGATACTTTGTCTTTTCAAAGAAACTGCCCTATAATGTCCCATAATACAAAGATATTTACATAAACGACCTTTCGCGGGGACTGAAAGAAATGATTCATATTGTCTATGATATTTATTTCGCGTTAAATTCAAACGCTCTCCTGGAACACCACGGAAAGGACGGCAATCGCGGCCACCTTGTTTTTTTATGATGCCGGTGTAAAAAAATTCCGGATTTTTTTCTAATTTTGCAAAAACGATTAAACGATAAATATATGAAACACTTCTTACTCTTTTCAGCATCTGCTGTATTGACGGTCTCCGGCGCTCTCGCCGCCACCGATGGGCCCAAGTCATACCCCAACCTCTACATAGGCTCCGTCTCCCCGGACGGCAGATACATAGAAAGCACCATCGACGGCACAATGACAATCGTGGACCGCGACACAGACAAGGAATACACCTACCAGAGCAACCTAAACAACGCTCAGATTTACTACTCCGCCGGCGACGGCAACTGCTGGTCCGCCAACGGAATATTGGTGGGAAACACCGAAGTGAACGGAGGTGGCGCATACTGGCAGAACGGCGAATGGTTCATCCTCCCCAACCCCGACAACCGCAACGTGTACCCCAAAGGCATCAACCCTGACGGAACAGTAATCTGCGCCACAGCCACAATAGTCAGCTCCGACAATGCACCCGCAGGGTACAACGACGTGCCTCTGGTATGGACCCTCGGCACCGACGGCAAATGGAGCGTCCCCACAGTACTGCCTTATCCCGACAAGGACTTCACGGGCCGTACGCCTCAGGCCGTCTTCCCCATCGTAATCTCCGACGACGGCAAGACCATCGCGGCTCAGCTCATAGACTACTCCGGCACAATGCCCGCGCCCATGCTCTACACTCAGGACGACAAGGGCGAATGGAGCTACAGATACGTAGGCCAGGACCTCATCAATCCGGATAAACTCACATTCCCCGAATGGGAAGAAGACGCTCCCGTCGCTCCACAGCCCGAAGACTTCATCTCCGACCCCGAGAAGAAAGCCGAATGGCAAAGGCTCTACGACGCCTGGGTGGACGATATGCAATCCAACCCATACCCTGATGCCGAAGACTACATGAGCGTTGAAGACGCCGAGAAATACAACGCCGCAGTGGCTGAATACAACGAGAAAGCCACTGCTTACAACGACATGCTAATCAACTTCCTGACGACATTCTCCGAAGTACAGGACAAATCCCTCTTCTTCCCCATCAACCAGGTCTATATGGACGGAGAAGCCAAATGGATAGCGCTGAGCGGAACACACGCCACATTCTCCAACCCCGACGACCCCACTGAATTAATCGAAATCACCTCTCCCGTAGTCATCAACCTGGCCGACGACTCCACCGAGACATACAGCGTCCCCGACATCAAGAACATATCGGTCAGCGCCATCGCACAGGACGGCTCGCTGCTCGCATTCACCGGCGAAGCCAACTCCACGGCATACATCAAACGCCCCGGCTCAGACTGGCGGAACCTCTACGACTGGCTCGTAGACAACACTCCCGAATCATCCCACGACTGGCTCAAGGCCAACCTGTTGCACACATACTCATACACAGACTACCTGACCGGCGACTCATACAACTACGTAGACGAACCAATGATGGAACTCTGCACATGCACTCCCGACCTCGGCGTCATCACAATACGCGCCACAAACATCTGGGACCTCGATAACGACCCCAACGACTACTACGGATACGTAATCCCCACCAACGCTAAAATAACAGGCATAAGCGCACCCGCATCCGAAGGCACACTCACACTGACAGCACGGACAGGCGGTGTAATCGAAACAAACCGCACTGCCGACATCGACGTCTACGACATGCAAGGACGCCACGTATTCAACGCCACAAACGCAAACGGACGCATCCACACAGGACTTACACCCGGCATCTACACCATAAAAGCCCAGACAGCCACCCAGACCAAAGTCCTGAAAGCACGCTTCTGACACCCACTCCCCAAAAAGACATAAAATGAAAAAAATACTGACAGCAGCCTGCGCGGCACTCCTGCTTACATCATGCGCCGGACACTCCGACGCAGACAAAGAGCAAATAAGCCAAGGCCGCGAACAAGCCAAAGAAATGCTCGAAGCCACCAGGCAGCCCCGACCCCAAAAGCAGGAAACGACCCCGCAAATCCAACCGAAACAGCAAGAAGCCCAGCCGGACACAATAAGCTGACCCGGCGGCCAACGACCCCAGAGACCCCGCCTTCCGACCGGTTTTATCGGAAAGCGGGGTTTATTGCGTCCACCCCCCGAAACCGCCAATCACACAAACGATTACCCCGACCAAAAACAAAAAACAGACCGACAAACACAAAACCGCCTCAAAAAACAAACAAAAAAATTTGCACGGTTCAAAAAAAACCGGTAACTTTGCAGCGCAAAACTCGCAAAAAAGCAAGAGAGCGACTCCCAAAGCGAGGAAAGCGACAAGCCCAGGTGGCGGAATGGTAGACGCGCTCGTTTCAGGTGCGAGTGCTGAGAGGCGTGCAGGTTCGAGTCCTGTTCTGGGCACCCTAAGAAATCGCAAGTAGTTAATTCTCAACTACTTGTGATTTCTATTTTTTCAGCCCGTGTCAACCGCCCCCGCCGCAAACCCTCAATTCAACCGAATTTGAATTCTTAAACTCTCTTTAACCCAACGCATATATCAGGAAATAAGGAAGACCCCGGACCTTGTGCAATACTGTCACCATAAGATGAAGCATACGCGTCATCAGGCATCTCAGTACAGGACAGAGAGAAAACCCATGATTCCGGACAGGATCTCGATACACGAGCGCCCCGAGGCAGACGGCACACGCTTCGAAGACTGGGAGATGGGCCTCATCATTGGCGCACAGCAGAAAAGCGCCGTGCTCACCATTGTGGAGAGAAGCAAGAACATGTTGCTTCAGACCAAGTTGCCGTCAAAGCGTCCTGAAGATGTCGAAAAGGCTGTCATACGACTGCTGCTCCCATACAAAAAGCATATCCACACAATCACAACCGACAATGGCCTGGAGTTCCGCAACCACAAGGCCATATGCAAGGCTTTGGACACCACAGTATATTTCGCAAATCCATATTGCTCCGGCCAAAAGGGAGCTGTCGAGAACATGAACAAAATCGTGAGGGAATTCTATCCTAAAGGTACGGATTTCAGAGAGGTATCACAGAAAGAACTTGACAGGGTACAATACCTCATCAACGATAGACCACGAAAGAAACTTGGCTTTGCCACTCCTAAAAAAGTTCTTCAATAGAATTGCTTAATTTTGCACTTGCCTGTTGACTCTACAGTCTGACCTCGGAACAAATTGGACTCCAGACCGAAATGACAAATATATCAGTCAATTCCTGAGTGAAACGCTTCGAATCCTAAAGAATCAAAGGACTGGCGATACGTCCCGGCCAAGGACGGAAGCCGATTATAGATTGCTCGGACGAAGAGACTGTACGCAAAGACATAGAAAACTCTAAACAAGGTGTTGTGGCGTACCATTACCCGCTTGTCTCTTAGCCTGCTCCTCTGCTTTGATTCGGTTCGCAAATTCCTGAATCTTATTACAAATCCACATGGAAGCAGTCGTGCCATCGGAGTAATCTGCTTCCGCAAACATATCTATACGGCCGTCCTCTCTGAGACGTTCAACTTGCTCGAATGCCTTTTTATCTCCGGATGGATATATCGCAAAAGTTGCTCCGCCTCGCCCTTTTACAACAGAGAATGCAGGGACATCGCTTGGTCCATCTGCGATATAAATCATATTTCTAAAATCAACTCGACGTTGGGCATCCGTTAGTTTGCTATTGACGGTTATATCCTTAATTTCACCGATTCCCTTGTTTATTTCAAAAAGAGCTCTCGTCTTGGATGTATTGTCAATCGTATAACCGATTTCACTTATAACAAAATCTCCATCTTCATTCTTGTCTTGAATTAATTCGCCTCCCCAAATATTCTTGACAAATTCCATTATAGATGTACCCCGAATAACTTCAGCAAAACCTGTGCTAACAATATAATGTTCAACACGAATGTTGTATTCCTTGCATACCGGATCCGATTCAAGGAGAGCCTTGGTTGTTCGGAATATATCGGGAATGCCGGCGTAGAAATTTTGTTGCGCACCGTACCCTCTTAGCTTCTCATTACTGAGTTTGGGGAATTTTCCCTCTCGGACATAGCGAATGAATTGATTCAGGTAGATTGTGTCCCTGTTTACTTTTACTTTCTGTTCGTTCCAGTATTTATCAGGGAGAGCATTAACCTCCTTCCAAAATTCACCTGCATTGACTCCATACTCATTGAAAATTGGGTCTTGCATATAGCCGTTCACTAAGGTCTTATCAAAGTCCCAAATTATTGCTATTACATTTTGCATGCTTGAAATGATTTATTCGTTAAATCCTATGGATTGGTCATCAATAGCGTGGATGATTTCGAGTTTGAGGGATTCTGAATAATCCTCGTTTGCCATGAAGCAGGTGATGATGCGTTGGAGTAGGTCTTTGTCAATGCGGCCGGCGGCGACATGATAGATGATTGCTTCCATGCACTGCATGAAGCTATACGCTTGCCAGTAGTAGCCGTTATGAACGAGGAACCAGACACCTATGGTCAATGCTACTCGCTTATTGGAATCCTCAAAATAATGTCCGGTGCATAAGCCGAACACCAGATAGGTCAGTTTCTCAACGAATGTCGGATAGTACAGGTCATTTTGTACGAAGTCAAGCACTTTTCGTATGCCTCCTTCGTCTTTCACGCCCTGCAAACCGCCACCGCTGGCGGCGACAGTCTTACGATAAACCTCTAACGCACCATCGTAGTCGATATATTTCAGTTCCTCACTCATCGTCATCGGCTTGTTTTAGGCGTTTGAGAACTTCACGATTGGCTTCAAGGATATTATCAAAGTCAATTGAAGCTTCGCCTATAAACTTATCGAACTCATCGGGAGTAACCGCACGAAGGTATTCGGCGAGATTTCCATGCCATGCATCGCGAAATGCGACATCGCGGGATGCCATTTTGGACCTCGCATCATTGATAAACGGTTCCATCATCGGTGCTGCAGCCAATTCGTCAATGATTGCTTTTACTTCCTCTATAGAAAGCGGCTTATTGCCGTTCTTGGAGTACATTTTCTCAATCTGATGGGCCACGCCATTCTCAAATGAGGATATGCAAAGTAATACCTCCGCATAGAGCGTGTGACGGACATTCTCCTCGTTCTGCAGACGGAGGACAATACGATATTCCTTGGCATTTTCTCGGAATACAGCCTTATATATCAAGTCGGTTATCTGCTCGTACTTGTAGGTCGGTATTCCATCTACATACTTGCCTACTACTTGAGTGAAGTTCTTGCGGTAGTTTTCGCTCTTTATTGCGGTAGGAAGATAGTTGCGGTCTCTCCAGTTGATATACTTAGTGCCACCTCCGGCGCGTCCGTTAATAGTGGCAATGACAATATCAAGTATTCGTGTGCGAAGCTGCTTGGCTCTCTCACTTTCAGTCAGAAGCATCCCTATGTTCAGAAATGCCCGGAATGAGAATACTCCTAACTGACGAGTAAACTTAGGGACATTAATGTCCCCAACAAAATGTAACTTCAGTTCTTTAAGCGAGTTACCCTCACTTAAAAAGTAACCGTTTGCTCGAAGTTCATCACCATGTTCCTGAACGTAACGCTTAATGGTTCTCTCATCCACCCCATAGAAATCCGCCACCATTTTAGTAGTGAAAAGAAGTCGGTCGTGGAAGCGCAGACCATTGACATCCAAGTTCTCTTGGATGGCTTGAAGGGCATAATTGTTGTTAAGCACGTTCTGCCGTTCGATATTTGATACTGTCAAGTCGTTCATAACACAAAGTTAGCACTTTTATTTTGATTTACAGCTATGTGCATATAGTTTTGCATATCTATTAGACGGAAATATCCGGTAGGGAGTCGATGGCTTCGCGTTTGAGGGTGTCGACGGCGCGGGTGTATTTCTCGGTGTGCTTGAGTCCGGCGTGACCGAGGAGCGATGCGACGGTTTTGATGTTGGCTCCGTTGTTGAGCAGATTGACGGCGAACGAATGTCGGGCGCAGTGCCATGTGATGTGTTTCTCGATTCCGGCACGGGCTGTCCAGTGCCGCAATGCCTTCAGACACATGGTGTGAGAAGGTAAGGGAAAGATGAGCTGATTCTTGTCACCATTCTCCGGCTCACCCATGAGTTTTAGGCGGGTATCGCTTAACGGCATGTTGACCCAACTTGCCGAACTGTGTCCGGCAGTCTTCGCCTGATTGAATCAAAGAAGCCGATTGGAGAAATCGACCTGCGCGAAAGTCAAATCCTTGATATCACAGAACCGCAGTCCGGCATAGATACCTCGGTTTCTTGTCAAAATGGGCGTGGAGATTATTGGAAACGGTTCAGATGCACTCTGCCGGGATGCCACTTGTCCATAGGGACGTGTTCCTTTTCCGGAAAGCCGATGGGAATAAGGTTGAACGGAATCAGATTATCCGGCAGATCGAGTATTTTCCTGACCGGAGCTATTCTTTCTTCGTGAGGATAGATGCAGGTCCAGACTCCGCCGAGACCTATGGCATGGGCGGAGAGAAGAATGTTCTCCGATGCCGCCGACAGGTCTTGCTCCCACAGGACTTCGTCCACGCCTTCAAGGAACCGCTCTTTATTGCCGCAGACAATGATTGCCACCGGTGCGTGTGCCGTCATTTTCGCGTATGGGAGTGCGTCGGCAAGCCGAGACAGTGTATCTTGCTCATCAACCACGACAAACTCCCACGGCTGTTTGTTTACACCGCTTGGCGCGCTCATGGCGGCGTGCAGAATGGCCGACACATGCTCGGAGCCGACTGGCTCGTCGGCGTAGACTCTAACGCTGACGCGACTGAGGATGCTCATATACGCATCATTATCCTTGAATTGCTTCGGGATTGAATTGTTGATTTCCATTATTACAGTGTGTTTTTATGTTACGTTTGAAACTTGAAAAGCCTGCAGTCAATACCTTTGGCCGGCGAGCGGCGATTTCGCATCAGGACAATAATACTCACTCATCCGGTCCGTAAAGGAGTATTTCAATATTCTTTATTGCAATGTCGATGAAGCACAAGCGGACCTGGCTCTCCTTAAGAATCGTTGCTTTATATTGTAAAACATATTCCCCTGATAATTTGTTGATGCGAATCCGCATTACCACAGTTCCGGAAACATATAGAGCAGATGTCAAAGTCTGAAGTTGCTTTAGATGTCGAAGTATATCACTCCGGATATGGAAGCCAGTGCCGACTCGCAGCCCGACAAGTGGTTTGATGCCTCTTCAGGCTTCCGTCCTTCAAGTCATTGGTATGTGGAATATGAAATGATTGATAGTTAAATATGGCACTTGTATGGATAACAATCATAGGGTGTGCGCTCTACCGTAACCGTGAACCGATTATTTCCTTCTTCAGAGATATTTTTCCATCGCGGCAAGTGATATATATAGATGTCTTTGAGTCTCTATATCAATAAATATCAGTAATTTTGTCAATCATATAACAATCTACTTATGTATAATGCAGTTGTAGCGATTCCTCCCGGTGAGACACAAATCTCTCCGATGAGACTGTTCTCATTCCATCCCTCGGAGAGAAGTCTGAAAGAAACGGATTGTAACGGATTTCCGTTATACAGATACGATAATATAGGGACTCTGGTTATTCCCGAATCAATAAGCATTCCCCATAATGCCGAAGGTTTGAGCCCGTTTGCCTCTCACGAACAATATCCCTTCGTCTGTAACAATCCTGTGAAAAGCAGAAAAATACATATTGATTATATTGAAAACCATTCGCCTCATCTTGCAATAGAAGAGGGAGTGCTCTATTCGTCTGACAAAAGCAGACTTATATTCTGTTATGACGATAAGACTTCATTTGTCATACCGCGTTCCGTGACTACAATCGAGCCCTTTGCTTTCTGTCAGCAGCGGAACCTTCGTGAAATATCGCTACATGAGGGGATTGTATCAATCGGAGAATCATCCTTTATGGGTTGTGATTCTTTGGAAGAGATTGTTCTTCCTCCAAAGATTACCGATATACCATACGCTTGTTTTGACGGTTGCGAATCATTATCTGACGTGCAACTTCCTTTCGGTCTCAAGACCATAGGTCATGCGGCTTTCCGTAATTGCAGGAGGTTGCCTAACATACGGTTGCCTATGTCTTTGAGAGTGATTAACGGATTTGACGGATGTTCCTCATTGCGCGAAATCGAGATTCCCTCCGGCGTGGAGGGCATAACGGGATTTATGTTCTGCGATTCTCTGCGCAAAGTCAGGCTTCATGCAGGAGTAAAGCGCATTGATGACTATGCGTTCCGGTACTGTGATAAACTCAGAAGCATCAATTTCCCGGACGGTTTGGAATATATAGGAGCGAGAGCCTTTTATCCTTCCTCAATACATCGTGCCGTCTTCCCCGATTCGTTGCGGGAAATAGGCGACGAAGCATTTTATTACAACAGCAAATTGAGTTCACTTTCATTTGCTTCGAAAGAGATTGAAATAGGAACTTCGGCTTTTGCATGTTGTCCTCGATTATCTCGGATGTTGATACGCAAGCCTAAAAGCATGAAAATCAGCGATAAGGTCTTCATTCAAGATAAGTCGCTCGATAAATTCGGCTTTTGGGATTAATTTTAAATGTGTTCAGTGGGCGAGACGGCCGAAAAAATCGTCGCGACGGGGGTCGGCGACGGGGATACGTGTCTTGCCGAAGATGATGTGATTGCGCTCGACTTCACGGACGGCAGCCATGTTGACAATGAAAGAGCGGTGTACGCGCATGAATTGGTCCGGGGGCAACATTTCCTCTACCTCGCGCAAAGTCATGAACGAGGCAACCGGTTCGCCGTCTGTCCGGTGGACAATCGTACGGTCGTTCAGGGATTCGACATACTGGATTGTGCCGGTCATGATGCGGACAAGGCGGTTTCCCGATTTTATCAGTATCGACTCGACGGGAGCGACATCAGGGACACCTGTTCCAGCCCGGTAGGCCCGGCACATGGCATGCCATTCAAGGGCTTTGCCGACTGCGCCGGCGAAATCATTGTAGCTGACGGGTTTCAGCAGATAGTCAAGGGCGTTGACCCGGAAGCCTTGCAGGGCAAACTGTCCATAGGCGGTTATGTAGATGATGCGCGTATCGGCGGGGATAAGTGCGGCAAAGTCTATTCCGTTCATCTCCGGCATATTTATATCAAGAAATATAATGTCGGCGACACCCCTGCGGATGGCGGCCAAAGCCTCGTCGGCCGATTCAAATTCGCCGGCCATCACCAGGCCGGGAGTCTTAAGCACGTACGAGCGTATGAGCTCGCGGGCAAGCGGCTCGTCGTCGACGATTATGCAACGAAGCAGGGTATCACTCATGTCTCGATAGTTTTTATCTTGCAAAGGTCGTCATTTAAGAGCGCATTTACAACAATTTTGATTTCGGCAGTGTAAACTCCGTCCTTTTCGCTGTGATGGAATCCGGCTGAGTCGGGATACAGCAGCCGCAACTGGCTCTCGACATTTGTCAGGCCCACCCCCGAGTTGGTGAGCGAGCGCGAGACATCCGGATTGCATGAGTTGATGACGCGACAGATAAGCCACTCTTGTTCGATACCTATTTTTATGGATACAAACTTACCGTCGGCGTTGGCGGCCATGTGCTTGAAGGCGTTCTATATCAATGTCATGAAAAGCAGCGGAGCTACGGCCATGCGGTCCGTACCCTCCTCCGAGATTTCCACTTCAAGGCGCACCGACGGGTTGAGCCGCAGCTTCATCAGCTCTATATAGTCTCGGATAAATGAAAACTCTTTTGTCAGCGGCACAACGTATGCCGAAGCGTCGTAGATTAGAAAACGCAACATGCCGCTGAGTTCGTAAAGGGCCTTTTGCGCGCGGTCCGACGACACGCCGATAAGGGTATAGATGTTGTTGATGGCGTTGAACAGGAAGTGCGGATTGAGCTGCGCTTTGAGGCTCTTCAGCTCAATGTTGTGTCGCTCGGATTCCGCTTCGAGCCGGTGTCGCCGCATCGCCTCCTGCTCTTTCGACACACGCAAGGCATAAGCCAGGGCAATGGACAGCACCATGGTCATGCCGTCCCGGATTACAAAATTGATATAAACTAACATATAGTCGCCCAATGATTCTATATGTTCGGCGACATGGCGCGGCATGGGCACCCCGCCATGGAACTGGAACCACATAGGGATAAGACTGCAGCCAATTATCACCGACACCAGGTTGCAAAGAACAAACAGCGTCTTGTTGCCGCGCATGAGCACGCCGGGTATCAGCCACAGGTAGTTGAGGATGAAAATCGACGTATAGATGGTGGATGACAGCAGTCCCGGCACGAGTCCGGGGCCTCCGCTGCGGTCAAAAAGCGCCAGCATGGACGGAAAGTAGAACAGAAGGAATGCCAGCAGTATCACCGTAGTGGTCCAGGCATGGTTGGTCTTAGTTTGCCGTTTCATAATCTTTATTCGTATCGTATGGCTTCTATGGGGTCAAGATTCGATGCCTTGGCTGCCGGATAAAACCCGAAAATGACACCGATTATTGTGCATACGGCAAAAGAAAGCAGAACCGAGGCCGTATTTATCTGCACGGGCCAGTGTGCGAACATCTTGATAAACCACGTTGAGAGCGAACCCAATATTATACCTATGACACCTCCCGTCACCGAGATTATAACCGCCTCGATGAGGAACTGTGTCATTATGTCCTTGCCGGTGGCGCCGATGCTCATACGAAGGCCAATCTCGCGGGTACGCTCGGTGACGCTGACAATCATTATGTTCATGATACCGATGCCGCCCACCAACAGCGAAATGCCGGCCACACAGGCCAACAGAACGGTCATCATGGACGAAGTGGACGAAATCATAGAGGCCAGTTCCTGCATCGAGCGGATGGTGAAGTTATCCTCTTGGCCATCGCGCAGCTTGTGAGCGGTACGCAGTATACCGGTGATTTCCGCTATGGTGGCGTCGGTCTGCTCCTCGTCTATGGCCGAGACCTGAATACCCTGCAGATAGTCAATGGCGAGCATACGCTTCATGACTGTGGTATATGGGACCAGCGCCATGTCGTCCTGGTCCTGCCCCATGGTATTGTAGCCTTTTTCGTCAAGTACGCCTATGACAGTGAGGGGTATGGCGCCGAAGCGCACCACTTTGCCTATGGGGTCGGTTCCGTCGGGGAACAGGTTGTCGACCAACGTTTTGCCTAAGACGCACACCTTGGCGGCAGTCTTGACATCGTGTTCGGTGAACATCTCGCCCTGAGCCACCTTGCGCTGACGTATGTCCAGAAACTGAGTATTCACGCCCTGAGCCTGCGACGGATAGTTGTTATTCCCGTTAATCCATTGGCCCGATGACAACACCGACGGTGTGATATCGGCTATAGTTGTCGCCTGCGTAAGGATTGCCTCATAGTCCGCGGGCTTGAGTGTCTGCATATCGTCGCCGCTCTGACGTACTCCGCCACGCTGCTCCGCTCCCGGCATAATCATAATCATGTTGCTGCCCATTTCTGAAATCTGCGAGCGGATGGAAGCCTTGGAGCCTTCGCCGATAGCCAGCATGGCTATGACGGCGCCCACGCCGATTATAACGCCCAGCATGGTCAGGAAACAACGCATCTTGTTGTTGCCAAGTGCCTTTATGGCTATTTTGAATAAATTCGTAAGATTCATAATCAGTCCTCCCGGGGTAAGGATTTATAGACATCCTCGGCCGACTGTATGTCGCCGTTGTGCTCGTCGCTGACTATATGACCGTCGCGCAGGACTATGTTTCGCGACGAATACGAGGCGATGTCGGGGTTATGTGTGACAAAAATAATGGTCTTGCCCTCGCCGTGCAACTTCTGAAAGAGCGTAAGAATCGAGAACGACGTGCGCGTATCAAGGTTACCCGTCGCCTCGTCGGCCAGTATGATTACGGGATTGTTGACCAGCGCGCGGGCGATTGCCACGCGCTGCTGCTGACCGCCCGACATCTGGCTGCTCTTATGGTACAGGCGCTCTCCGAGTCCTACCTGAAGCAAGCAGCGCTTGGCGCTTTTGGCTCGCTCGGCGGCGCTTACCTTGTGGTTGTACAGCAATGGCAGCTCCACGTTCTCGAGGGCGGTCATCTTAGGCAACAGGTTGTAATTCTGGAAGATGAAGCCTATTTTACGGTTACGTATATGGGCGCGTTCATCTTTGTTCATGCCTTTGACGGGAATGCCGTCAAGATAATATTCGCCCGATGTAGGCGTATCCAGACAACCAAGGGTGTTGAGAAGGGTGGACTTTCCCGAACCGGATGTTCCCATGATTGTCACGAATTCGCCCTCGCAGATGGTGAAAGAGATGCCGCGAAGGGCCTTGACGGTCTCGTCGCCGACCTTGAAGTAGCGCTTCAGATTGTCAACCCGTATTATTTCCTTTGCCTCATTGTTCATCTTTCCTTGTCTTTAATCTTTTCCTTGTCGCCTCCGGGCGGTTTGGGCATGAAAGGATTTTCCTCGGTGTCTCCTTCTCTTTCGCCGGGCACCTGCATATTGTACTGCAAGGCCACTATGTCTCCCTTCTTGAGACCGGCCTTAATCTGCCGGTATATGCCGTTTGAAATGCCGGTCTCCACCGCACGCTGCTCCAGGCGGTTGCCGTTAAGCACCCATACGCTGGCCTTGGCGGCCTCTTTGAGGGGCACGGTCTGCGGACCTCGCTTCTCTTTGCCTTGTGCCTGCGGCTGGAATTTCAGTGCCTTGAGCGGTACGGCCAGGACATTGTCGAGCTCAAGGGTATGGATGGACAGGTTGGCGGTCATGCCGGGCAGGAGTTTGTGGTCGGGATTCTCGGCGCCCACAATCACCTCGTAGGTGACAACGTTGTTGGTGGTGGTAGGGTTGATGCGCACCTGTGTGACAGTGCCGGTGAAGGTGTCGTCGGGATACGAGTCCAAGGTGAAGGTGACATGCTGACCCACTTTGACCTGACCTATGTCGGCCTCGTCAACCGAACCCACTACCTGCATGTTGTCAAGGTCTGCGATTGTATACAGGTTGGCCACGTTCATACTTGACACTACAGTCTGTCCCACCTCTACCTCGCGTGAGACCACGATGCCGTTGATTGGAGAGTAAATCTCGGCGTAGTTGAGGTTCTTTGCGGCACGTACACGGTCGGCCTGGCTCTTGGCGTAGTTCTGTCTTGCCACCTGGAAATCCTTCATGGTGGTCTGGAACTCGTAGTCGCTTATCAGCTGCTCGTCATGCAGGGTCTTGTCGCGTTCATAGTTGTGTAGGGCGTACTCATAGGTAGCCTTGGCCGATGCCAGCGAGGCATCGGCGCTCTTGAGCTCGCTGTCCAGCAGCGTCTTCTCTATTTCGGCGATAAGCTGACCCTTCTTGACTTTGTCGTTGAAGTCCACGTACAGTCTGTCAATGATGCCGGTGACCTGTGTGCCGACATCTACCGTGGTAACCGACTCCATGGTGCCGGTGGCTGTGACGACCTCTGACATCGTGGTCGGTTCCACGGTGTAGGTCTCCAACTGCGCTTCCCGCTCCTTTGAGCAAGCAGTGGACAGAAGCAGGACTGCGGCAGATAACAGTTTGGTATTGTTCATATCGCTATGGTTTTTACATTGTGATTTCCCGAGTTGCGTAATAGAGTATGGTCTTGTTCGCCAAGATTGCCATGTATTTGTTCATCAGCACCTCCAGACGCGCGTTGAGCAGGTTGTTGTGGGCGGTGAGTAATTCGAGAGTGTTGACTTTGCCCAGCTCAAACTGGCGGACGGTAAGGTCTGCGGTGAGTTGCGCCGAATTGAGCCGTGTCAGTCCGGCCTGATACTTCGCGCGGGCGTTATCGGCGTCAATGTAGAGAGTCTCGACTGTTTGCGAAAGGTTGTCCATAAGGTCCTTACGGGTGAGGTCGTACTGCAGCTCGGACAGCTTGGCCTTGGCCACGGCACGCTTGGTGGAATTTCCGTCAAAGATAGGGACAGACACGGAGAGGCCGATGTTCTCGCCGAAATTCCGTTTCATAGACGTGCCCCATCCAGTACCGAGTCCCGAGGTATATCCGGTACCGATGCTGCCGCTGACAGCAATCTGCGGCAGTCGGCCGGCTTTGGCGATTTTTACATCGTTTGCGTAAATTTCTTTATTGAGTTCATTGCTGTGAATCTCTGGCAGCCATGCCATTGCGCTACTATAGGTATCGCTCATTGCCGGCAAGGTGCAGAGTACTTCCGTGTCATCAAAGTCGACATCGGCAATGGTGAAGTTATAGTCAAGCCCCAACTGCAATATCTGTTTCAGTGCCATTTTCGCACTCTCCAGATTGTTCCGGGCCTGGACAAGGCTGTAAGCGTCCTGTGCGCGCTGGGTCTCCATCTGTGCATAGTCTACCTTGGAACTGCGCCCCGACTCCATCAGGCGTTTTCCGCGCTCGGCCTGCGAGGTACTTACCTCCAGTGTCCGGGTGGCGACAGTGACGGCCTCTCGGGCGTAAAGGATATTGAGATAGGCCTGCAGAATACCTAATTTGAGCGTGTGGACTACGTCTTCGCCGGCGAGTAGCTGCTGACTACGCAGCAGTTCGCCGGTCTGCAGACGGTATTTGCGTACGTTCCCCTCCCATACCGTCCAGCTGGCGCTGACATTGTACTGACTGCCGTAAACGTTCTTGCTTGTCTGCTGAGCACCATTGGCAAAGGGGTTATTGCCGAAGGTCTGGCTGGTGGTGAAACCTACAGTGGGAAGCCATGCGTCCTTGGCCGAAGCGATATCCACATCCTTCTCGAGAACACCGAGAATGGAGCGGCGCACCTCGGTGCTGTACTTCGAGGCCCAGTCCACACAGTCATTGAACGACCACGCGCCTGACGGCACACCCTCCGGCATCACCGTCACCCGGTCCACCGAATACGCCTGTCCGCTGTCCGCGACCGGTGTTTCGGCCGGTGCCGCATCCTGTCCCAAAGACGGCATCACACCTGTAATGCAACAGGCGACCACAATAAACAAATATCGAAATCCATCATTCATATCCAATTAGATTAGATTATCAAACTCAATTTTTACGTCTACAAAAATATGGAAACCTTCCACCCGTTCCAATAAATTTCCGCCAATACCCTGTTACGGTTCCCCGAAACCCTATTTCCCCCTCCGAAATGCCCTTGATGCCGACCAGTGCCCGGAGTTCCGCGAAGCGCTGAAGGCAACAGCTTCCAAAAGTATTTTTCATGCCGCAGGTAATCCGAATCCAAATGAGACGATTCAGACAGAGAAGGGATTATGTGACATCCTCACCGACCTCAGGAATGAATTATGAGAATCTGGTGATAGATATTATCAAGGAATCGGCTCATTACAACTAAAAGACCGTTAAAAACAATTCATGACAATGACACAAGAGAAAAAAGTAGAATCAACCCAATCTGTAAGACAAAGCCGTCGGCAGCGGTTTGCCGCCAACGTAGCGAAACGCAACCCGGTGACCGACATCATCCTCTATGGCATACAGGCAGCCGCCGTTATATGTTCATTGGCAATGATAAGTAGATGTTGAAAATTAGTTTATATCGAAATTTTTGCGTATCTTTGTGTGGA
>ERZ860264.498-NODE-498-length-35031-cov-3.372255_pt1 | contig 35031 bp, 24 predicted proteins | sample MGYA00509980_ERZ860264 | MGnify/ENA primary metagenome ERZ860264 (study PRJEB30046, sample SAMN00715212) | human gut metagenome | study: EMG produced TPA metagenomics assembly of the A metagenome-wide association study of gut microbiota in type 2... | reverse complement strand
CGACGGCCGTAAGGTGTGGTGGCTGTCTTCTGGCCCACGAGGGTGGTGGGTGCCATCTGACCGCCTGTCATACCGTAGATGGCGTTGTTGACGAAAATCATCACGATGTTCTCGCCACGGTTGGCGGCGTGGATGGACTCGGCGGTACCGATGGCGCTCATGTCGCCGTCACCCTGATATGTGAAGAGCACGTTCTCGGGCCAGAGGCGTGACGCCGCCGTAGCCACAGCCGGTGCACGACCGTGAGCGGCCTCGATCCAGTCCACGTCAATATAGTTGTAAGCGAACACGGCACAACCTACAGGCGAGACGCCTACGGTGCGCTCAGTGATACCCATTTCTGCGATCACCTCGGCGACAAGTTTGTGAATCACGCCGTGGGAGCAACCGGGGCAATAGTGCATGTGCACTTCCTCCAGAAGTTCAGGTTTGCAATAAACCTTGTTTTCCTCTCTGATTATTTCTTCGATATTCATAACTTGGAAGCGTGATTATTTGTTGATAATTTTCTCTTTAAGAGCGTTGACAACTTCTTCTGGGCTTGGAATGATACCACCGAGACGGCCGAAGTGCTCAACAGGAAGAGCATCGTGAACGGCAAGGCGCACATCCTCGATCATCTGCCCTGCATTGAGCTCGACAACGAGGATGCCTTTCTTGCCTTCGGCAGCCTTGCGGACAGCCTCTTCGGGGAAGGGCCAGAGTGTGATCGGACGGAGGATTCCGACTTTTATACCCTCTTCAGCCGCGAGTTCACGCGCCTTGTCGGATATACGGGCTATCGTACCGAACGCAACGATCAGATAATCGGCATCCTCGACACCTATTTCCTCCCAACGGCATTCGTTTTTCTCGATCTCACGATAACGGGCCTGGAGCTGATGATTGATAATCTCCATTTTAGAAGACTCAAGTTCGAGAGAAGTGATTACATTGCGTTTGCGACCGCCCTTACGGCCATCAGCCGCCCACGGGCACTGCTTGCGGATCTCTTCCTCCGTGCGGCGCGGACGTTGCTCGGGAAGTACAACCTTCTCCATCATCTGGCCGACTATACCGTCAGCGAGGATCATACATGGATTAGTATATTTGAACGCGAGGTCAAAACCGAGGCCGACGAAATCAACCATTTCCTGCACGGTAGAAGGAGCGAGGACTATCAGATGATAGTCGCCGTGACCGCCACCCTTGGTGGCCTGGAAATAATCGGCCTGCGAGGGCTGTATGGTTCCGAGACCAGGACCGCCACGCATCACATTAAGTATAAGGGCCGGCAGCGACGCTGCGGCTATATAGGAAATACCCTCCTGCTTCAGGCTTATACCCGGCGAGGAAGATGAAGTCATGACTGCTTTGCCTGTGGATGCGCCGCCATATACCATATTGATGGCTGCAACTTCCGATTCCGCCTGAAGCACGACCATACCTGTGGTCTCCCAAGGCATAAGTTCCTCGAGCGTCTCGAGCACTTCGGACTGCGGAGTGATGGGATAACCGAAATACCCGTCGCAACCGTAGCGGATAGCCGCATGAGCGATGGCTTCGTTTCCCTTCATGAGTCTTATCTCTTCTTTCATAAGGATTGTGTTTTCTTGATGTGATTAGACTGGTTAGAGATTAGTTTACTTTTCGACCTTACGATAAACCTCGATACATGCGTCGGGACATACCCATGCACAAGAGCTGCACCCTGTGCATGATTCCGGATTGGCCATGTAGGCATAGTGATATCCACGGTCGTTGACTTCGTTGGGTTGCAATGCCAATGTGCCGGTCGGACAAGCGACAACACAGAGATTGCAGCCTTTGCATCTCTCGACGTTGACAATGATTGCTCCTCTTACTTTTGCCATTATTGTGTTTTTTTGGTGATTAAAATATTACTCTCAGAGGGAATGCGGACCCCAGGGAGAGAGGTTAGAGACTTCGAGTACAAAAGTAAGTAAAATTTTTAAAAAACTGCAATAAAAAATCATGTTTTTTAGCATAAAAGAGGGAGACCGCACAGCGTATGTGAAAGCCTTGTATTTCTATGTCGATCGGCAGATCAAGACAAGCGACAGAGGCGTCTCCACACAAAACGGACGTAAAAACGAATTTTCAGAAACGGGATATAAAGCGGATGAAATCAGATCCCAAATATGAAACAAGGGCTCCGATCCGGTCGCGCATCCGTGCATTCCTGTCGCGGACAACCGAATTGCGGTCCTGTCTTATCACCTCAAGACAACGGGCCTCGATATCAGGCATATGCGCCTTGTTGGCATATATAAGCATCAGTATATTGTAATAAGCCGCAAAACGTCGGACTTCAGCGGCACGTAACAGAGAGGGGTACTTATGATAATATGGTCCGGACCTGAGACTGGCAATCATTCTATCTGCAACTTCAAGCGCATCGGCACGACGCGGAGAAAAGGTATGCATAAAACTCGCCGAGTGTTGCCGATAAGCAATCAACGGAACCGGCAGAAAGGCCATTGAACCTGCCTGAAGAAGTATACGATAGAAAATATCGAGATCTTCATACCACAGACCGACAGTAAAACGCAATTTCTTCCATATATCTGCTTTATATAGTTTTCCCCATACCGCATTATCGAGAAAATAGCTCGTGGAAGGAATATCTGTCTGATAACAAGCATATTCCAATGCTTTAAGAGAATTCAATAATATAGAAGAAGGAAGTTCTTCTCCGCTCAGAGCAGAAAATTTAAAAGATAAATCATCAAACGCCCGATAGGGCGCTGCCACCACAGGCACACCTACCGCCAACATTGTCTTAAGAGTATATTCGAGAAATTGGGGATGGAGAATATCATCAGCATCCAGAAATGTTATGTAATCTCCTTTTGCTTTATCAAGAGCAAAATTTCTTGCATCCGAAGGTCCACCAGTAGGTTTGTGGAAAGCGCGGATGCGGGGGTCGGAGGCCGCGAGGGCGTCGCAAAGATCAGAAGTGGAATCGGTGGAACCATCGTCGACAAGAAGCATCTCCCAATCGGAAACCGACTGGGAGATGACACTTGCCACAGTCTCGGGAAGAAACCGCGCGGCATTATAAGCTGGTATTATTACAGAGACCACTTTTCAATCAAGGAGATTAAAGACTATAAAAGCCTCTGGCTTTTATCACACGACCCCGAAGATAGAGAGAAAGTCCGGACGGGAACGATTCAGCGTCTCGGAGAGACGCTGCTCCGACTTTGCTGCTCCGACTGACGGTTCGGATCGGTTCTGAGCCGGAGGTCAAGCCGAGGCGTAGTATCAGACTGTCAGGATCTCTTTTTCTTTCTCGGCGAAGATGGTGTCGATCTTCTTCATGAACTTGTCATGAAGTTTCTGCACGTCAGCCTCGGCGTCTTTCTCGCTGTCTTCGCTCAGGCCGTTCTTTATCTCTTTCTTAAGGCCTTCTATAGCCTCACGACGAGCGTTACGCACGGATACCTTCGCGGTCTCGGCCTCAGCTTTGCTTTGTTTTACAAGCTGTTTACGACGATCTTCTGTCAGAGGAGGAATGCAAAGACGGATTACCTCGCCATTGTTTTCAGGTGTTATACCAAGTTCGGAATTGATGATTGCTTTCTCAATTTCCTTGAACATGGATTTTTCCCAGGGAGTGATGGCTATGGTGCGCGCATCGGGCACAGATATGTTCGCAACGTTGGAAATGGGCGCCTGCGAACCGTAGTAATCCACGCGTATGCCGTCGAGAAGACGTGCAGAAGCCTTGCCGGCACGGATGTGCGAAAGAGTGTCATCAAGATACTCGACTGCGAGCTGCATCGAGTCTTCGGCGTTCTGGAGATATTCTTTTACTTCCATATGGTATGTTTTTATTTGTGTTTGCTTAGAGGAATTCCGGAGCGGATTAAATCAGCGTCTCGGAGAGAGGCTGCTCTGATGAAGGACGCTGCTCCGGTAAGGGAGAGGGATGATCAGCGGGCGGTGACGAGAGTACCGACGGGAGCTCCTTCGAGAGCTTTTTTCAGGTTGCCCGGAATGTCCATGTTGAAGACATAGATGGGCATATTGTTTTCTTTGCAAAGAGCGGTGGCCGTAAGATCCATCACCTTAAGACCGCGTGCAAGAACCTCATCGTAACTGATCTCGTCAAAACGTGTCGCTGTCGGATCTTTCTCGGGATCGGCGGTATATACGCCATCGACACGGGTACCCTTGAGCATCACCTCCGCTTCAATCTCTATGGCGCGGAGGGCGGAACCGGTATCTGTAGTGAAGTAAGGATTGCCGGTGCCGCATGATATTATGGCCACGCCTCCGGTCTCCATTGTCTCTATGGCCTTCCATTTGGAATAATGCTCACCTATCGGAAACATGCCGATAGCGGTAAGCACTTTAGAGGGCTGTCCTATGGCCTCCAGCGCCGAACTCAGGGCAAGCGAGTTGATGACGGTAGCAAGCATTCCCATCTGGTCGCCTTTTACGCGGTCAAAGCCTGCGGAGGCACCCGACAGACCGCGGAAAATATTTCCGCCCCCGATGACAATACCAATTTCAACTCCTGCATCAACCATATCCTTGATCTGCGCGGCATACTGACTGAGACGTTCCGCATCAATGCCATGACCTTGTCCGCCGGCCAATGACTCGCCGGAGAGCTTAAGCAATATTCTTTTGAATTTCATTGTGTCTTCTTTGGTTTCATCAAAGTTAAGAATAATTTTCGAGACTATGAAATTTTTGCAGGAGATAGGAGGGGTTTGTCACACCGGGACGGCTATGAAGACCCTCACTGCGTTCGGGCCACAATGACAGGCATCGTCCAAGATACGAAGACAGATACGAGCAGCGCGGTACAAGGGGAGGTGCAGTGCGACAGCTACCAAGCAGGGAGAGAATAGGAGAGGAGGAGAGAAAGAAAAGATAGGAAGAGAAGAGAAAAAGAGGGGAGAGGAAGAGAAGGGGAGGGGACACGCCCGCTCAAGAGCGGGAAAGGAGGGAGGCGAGAGTACGCATGCCTTCGGTGGCCTTGGCCTTGATGACGTGGACATCCGGGATGGAGGAAGTGTCAGCAGGATTCGGATCTATGTAATATATGGGCGTGCCGGGACGGACGCACTGTATAAGGCCCGCGGCGGGATAGACGACAAGCGATGTGCCTATGACTACAAAGATATCGGCCTTATGGACAAGCTCGACGGCCTTCTCAATGTTAGGCACCGGCTCCTGGAAAAATACGATATGCGGACGCATGGGATCCCCGTTTCTGCCACGTGTGGCCGGGGTGGTCTCAAGATGGTCTATGTCAAGATCCTCTATATAATCGGGATTCGTGACGGAACGGATCTTCATGAGTTCTCCGTGGAGGTGGAGCACATTTTGGGAACCGGCACGTTCATGAAGGTCATCGACATTCTGAGTGATTATATACACGTCGTAATCCTTCTCAAGCTCGACGAGGGCGAGATGAGCGGCGTTGGGCCGGGCATCGACAAGCTGACGGCGTCGATCGTTATAGAAACGGTGTATCAGTGCGGGATCGCGACGGAATCCATCGGCGGAAGCCACCTGCATGACGGGATAATTCTCCCAAAGTCCGTCGGCATCACGAAATGTCTTTATTCCTGATTCGGCACTGATTCCAGCACCTGTCGAAACTACCAAAACCGGTTTTTCCATAGTCAATCACATTTTTTAATAAACATTCAATCTCCGTTTTCCTTGAGCAGAGCCTCGGCGCGTGCAGCATCTTTCTCATCAACGATCACAGCCACACCTCCGAAAACGGGGACATACAGATTATTGCTGTCGGAGATCATGGCGGGTATGCCGTTAGATTCAAGCATGCCGCGTATGATGCTCGCTTCCTGTATATTGCTGTATGACGCGAGAGTTACGGGTTTATCCATAGTATGATTTTTTGAGAGGTTTACATGCAAATGTACAAAAATAATAACTAAATCACAACTAAATAACAAACAGAAAAGAGAATCGGCATACAAAATAAAAGAACGGTTCCCGTCTCTTCGAGAGACGGGAACCGTGAATGTAGCGGATTGTCTTCGTAAGAGAAGATTAACCGTTAACTTTCTTCATGTGTGCGATGAGGTCGAGAACCTTGTTTGAGTAACCGATCTCATTGTCATACCAGCTGATAACCTTAACGAACTTGTCAGTCAAGTAAACACCGGCGTTGGCATCGAAGATAGAAGTGAGGGGGCAGCCGAGGAAGTCGCTTGAAACGACAGCATCCTCAGTATAGCCGAGCACACCCTTGAGCTCACCTTCAGCAGCTTCCTTCATGGCAGCGCAGATATCTTCCTTAGTAGCGGGCTTAGCGAGGTTTACAGTAAGGTCAACAACAGAAACATCGAGAGTGGGGACACGCATCGAGATACCGGTAAGTTTGCCGTTGAGCTCGGGAATAACTTTACCTACAGCCTTGGCAGCACCGGTAGAAGAGGGGATGATGTTGCCGGAAGCGGCACGGCCACCACGCCAGTCCTTCATAGAGGGACCGTCGACAGTCTTCTGAGTAGCGGTAGTAGAGTGAACAGTAGTCATAAGACCTTCAACGATACCGAATTTGTCATTGAGGACCTTTGCGATAGGAGCGAGACAGTTTGTTGTGCAAGAAGCGTTGGAAACGAACTTCTGACCAGCGTAAGTGTTCTCGTTCACGCCGACAACGAACATCGGAGTAGCGTCCTTTGAAGGAGCTGACATAACAACATATTTCGCACCAGCCTCGATGTGAGCCTGAGCTTTCTCTTCAGTGAGGAAAAGACCTGTAGACTCAACAACGTATTCAGCGTTGACAGCACCCCAGTTGATCTCCTTGGGGTCGCGGCATGCGGTAACACGGATTTCCTTACCGTTAACGATGAGAAGGCTCTTCTCAAGATCGTAGTCAACTGTGCCGTCGAAACGACCGTGCATAGTGTCATACTTGAGCATATAAGCCATGTAGTCAACCGGAAGGAGGTCATTGATTGCTACAACCTCGATGTCGTCTCTCTTAGTAGAGGCACGGAAAACGAAGCGACCGATACGGCCAAATCCGTTAATACCAATCTTTGTCATTACTTTAAAATTTTTAATATTAGGGTTAAACTTTATTGTAGTCAGTAATTGTTCTATCTATCGGCAGGGATTCAGTACACGAGGCGTACTGTCACACCCCGTACCATTTTTAAACATCAGATGCTAACTATTAGGTTGCAAAATTAAGAAAAAAATCGCATATTTGCATATTGATTAACAAAATTTAGACAAATAAAGCAAGAATGGGAAAATTTATCGAAGACTTCAAAGCGTTCGCACTTAAAGGGAACGTCGTAGACATGGCAATCGGTGTGATCATCGGCGGCGCATTCGGCAAAATTGTCACTTCGCTGGTCAATGACATCATAATGCCGGTAGTCTCAATAGTTACGGGAGGTGACGGCTATAAGAACCTCAAGTATGTAATCACTCCGGGCCAACCTGCCGTCGGCGATGTGGCCGCAGTAGAGGAGGTTGCGATCAATTACGGACTTTTCATCCAGAATGTGGTGGACTTCTTCATCATAGCGCTCTGTATATTCATCGCGTTGCGCTATACCGTCAAGTTCATGAAGAAGGAGAAAGTAGAGGAAGAAGCGGCTCCCGCTCCGGAACCGACTGCAGAAGAAAAACTTCTTACAGAAATACGCGACATACTGAAAAGCGAGAAAAAGTAACAATGTCCGGTCAGGACGAAAAAACTCCGGTCCGTAGCGGAACCGGAGTTTTTTTATTTTCAAACTGCTTCATGCGGTCGGATGCGAAGTGACTCCGCAGCGTACTGACAAGGCTCAGAGGGCATCGGTGGCTTCCATGGCCGTGAGCAGAGACAGCGCTTCCGAGACCGAGGGAACCGATGACACTATAAGCGAGTGCTTAGGCGCGGCTGACTGATCGCGCGAAGGTATGTCTTTCAGATTGCACCTCCTCGGATTAGCCTGCAAAAATCCCAACACCCGTCCAAAAGCCGGTGACCGATAATAGGCCTTGTTATCGTCATCGACAAAATAAAGCCGCATGAGACCTCCCTTGAGCACTATGCGCTCTATGCCGAGACGTTTGGCCGACATGCGGAGAGGAACGACCTTGATCAGTTCGTCAGTCACCTCGGGCACCGCGCCGAAACGATCGACAAGATGAGCCCTGAACTCCTCAACCTGCTCCGGGCGTTCCATATTGTCGAGACGGCGATAGAGAGAGATTCTCTCACTCTCCTGAGGCACATATTCGGGAGGAAGGCGCAATTCAAGATCGGACTCTATCGTCACCTCCGCCACGAATTCCTCTGAAGCGCCGGCACTCACATCGGCAAACGTGTCGGCAAATTCTTCGGTCTTGAGTTCGGTTATCGACTCACGCAATATCTGCTGGTAGGCCTCGTAGCCGAGATCGGCAATGAATCCCGACTGTTCGGCACCGAGCAGGTTGCCGGCTCCGCGTATGTCAAGATCCTGCATCGCAATCTGGATTCCGGATCCGAGATCGGAAAAGTTTTCTATGGCCTGGAGGCGTCTGCGCGCCACCGGTGTAAGAGGGCGTCCCGGAGGGACAAGCAGATAGCAGAATGCCTTGCGGTTGGAGCGCCCCACGCGTCCCCGCAGCTGATGAAGCTCGCTAAGTCCGAAACGGTCGGCATTGTTGACTATGATCGTATTGACATTAGGCATATCTATGCCGTTCTCTACTATCGTTGTGGAAAGCAGCACATCATAATCATGATTCGTAAAATCGATTATGGCTTTCTCAAGCTGTTCCGGAGGCATCTGGCCATGAGCGGTGACTATTCTGACATTCGGCACGAGACGGCGCAGCTTGTTCTCGAGTTCGGTCAGATTCTCGATCCGGTTGGAGACAAAGAAGACCTGACCGTTGCGCGAAAGCTCAAACTCGACAGCCTCGCGCACCACATCGTCGTCGAATGTGGAGACATTGGTCATGATCGGCTGTCGGTTGGCCGGTGGGGTATTGAGGGAGCTCAGATCCCGCGCACCCATGAGAGAGAACTGCAATGTGCGGGGAATCGGCGTCGCGCTCATGGTCAGTGTATCGACATTGGTCTTCATCTGTTTGAGACGCTCCTTAACCGCCACACCGAATTTCTGCTCCTCATCGATTATGAGCAAACCGAGATCCTTGAACCTGACCGATTTGCCGATAATCTTGTGCGTACCGATAAGTATGTCGATGCTTCCCGCTTCGAGATCGGCAAGAATCTGTCGGACCTCCTTGGGCTTCTTGGCGCGGGAAATAAATTCCACTCTGACCGGCAGATCCTTAAGGCGTGCCGAGAACGTGTTATAATGCTGCAAAGCAAGAACGGTCGTCGGGACGAGGACGGCCACCTGTTTGCCGTCGGCGGCAGCCTTGAAGGCGGCCCGCACCGCAATCTCGGTCTTTCCAAAACCGACATCCCCGCATATGAGACGGTCCATAGGCGTATCGCGCTCCATATCCGCCTTCACGGCCTGCGTGGCCTTCAGCTGATCGGGAGTATCCTCATAGATGAAACTCGCCTCAAGCTCGTGCTGAAGGTAGGAATCGGGAGCGAAAGCATGCCCCTTCTCCGTACGGCGTCTGGCATAAAGGCTTATGAGTTCGCGGGCTATATCCTTCATCTTGGCCTTGGTACGTTCCTTCATACGCACCCAGGCTCCGCCTCCGAGCTTGCTTATCTTGGGAGGCACTCCATCCTTGCCACGATATTTGGAAAGCTTGTGAAGCGCATGGATGGAAACAAGGACAAGAGCGTTGTTCTGGAAAAACACCTTGATCATCTCCTGCGGACGGCCATTGATATCAGTCTTTACGAGACCGCCGAAACGCCCTATGCCATGATCGATATGCACTATATAGTCATCGACCTCGATCTGATTGAGTTCCTTGAGCGACAAAGCGAGCTTTCCGGCACGAGCCTTGTCCGAACGCAGACTATATTTATGGAACCGGTCAAATATCTGATGATCGGTAAAGAAACAAGTCTTAGTGTCATGATCGACAAAACCCTCATGTACCGTCGGATCGACCGCCGTGAAAGCGATATTCTCTCCCCTGTCGGCAAATATGGCCTTTAGCCGGTCCGCCTGATAATCGGAATCTGAAAGAATCAGAATACGATAACCATCGGCAAGGAAAGATGAGAAAGAATCGGCAATCAGATCGAAATTCTTGTGATAGAGAGTCTGAAGAGTACAGTTGAAACGCAGAACGGCATCTGCCCCAAACGATGCCGGAGCCTCCTGAACGCCATAACAGATCTGGCGCAAGGCCCTGAATCTCGTCTCGAAATCCGCAGCGTCGACAACCTTGTCCATTGCATTGCGGTCGCCCTCATCCGCGATTATGGCGGATTCCGAGAATTCCTGCGATGCCACTGCCTTAACGCGTTCCACGACATAATCGGGGCGGTTGGAGGCGACAAGCACTCCATCGCCCATGAATTCAAGAAGAGAAATTCCCGATCCGGCGTCGGAAGCGGAGGGTGGCACTATCGATACGGAATCCACCTTGCGCTCGGACAGCTGCGTCTCGACATTGAATATGCGTATGGAATCCACTTCCGTATCGAAAAAATCCACACGGTATGGCAATTCCCCGGCGAAAGAATATACATCAAGAATAGAGCCGCGACGTGCGAACTGCCCGGGTTCATAAACGTATTCGACAGAATTGAATCCGAGTTCAATAAGTCTCTTGACGACATCAGACATATTCGCCTGCTGTCCGACCTTCAACGCTACCGTCCGGGCGCTGAGATCCTCCCGCGCGGCCACTTTCTCGGCAAGAGCCTCGGGACACGTGACCACACAACGCAGTCGAGAGGAGCCGGAAAGCCGGTCAAGCACATCCGTTCGCAAAATCTGCGAAGGAGGGTCAATCTGTCCGAATCTGATATCACGTTTATAGCCGGAAGGAAAAATGGCCACGGCATCCTCACCCGCGATACTACGGATATCGTTGTATAGATAGCCGGCATCGGTCATATCGTCGGCTATGACCAAAAGAGGAGATTTGGCTGTATCAAGCGCGGCAAAAAGCATCGCGGCCGCACTTCCCGCAAGACCGGAAATCGACATTCGCCTTACTTTCCTGTCCTTCAGCAAGGATCCGACCGCCTCCATACGTGCCGGAGAGGCAAAAATCGCATCGGCTTCACGCAGAGTCATCACTTGCGCAGAATTTTATTATACCTGTCGGAATTGAGAATGTCGCGCGCCGCCTTGAGAGCCTTGTCATTACGAAGCATATAGGCCGTCTTGCCCCTGTCATAATAATAGCGGCTCATGATCTCCGAACCGAGGTATTCCTCTATTTCCGGACGGTGAGTGTCAAGATCGCGGTCAAGGTCATGTATGAGAAGTTTCTGCAGCGAATCGAAGGCGGCGGTGGTCTCATCGCCCATATAACCCTCTTCGGTGGCGATATCACGCAACTGCTTCATGGCCTCCTCCATGACACGGTCATATTTGAATTTCTTGGGGTCGATGCTTTTCTTGAAATCGGCATAGATATCATCCGTAATAACAAAATCCTCGGGTGCAGCCACTTGAGGATGCTGCGCCTCAAAACGTGTGGCGTAATCAAAACTCCAGTTGTCGCGCACCACATTGTAGACCAGACGGTTCACCTTGCCCCAGTCTATCACGGAATCGGGAGCCAGACCTCCGCCGTCACGTATGATACGCCCGTGCAATGTCTTATACTCATGGGTCAGGCTGTCAGGGATACGTGACACGGAACCGTCTTCATTGCGGTGGGCGTAATCAAGCGCCTGAATGAGACGTCCCGAGGGAGTGTAATATTTGGCCACTGTGACTTTCAGGACTCCGGAGAAGGGGAGAGGACGCGTGCTCTGCACAAGACCTTTGCCGAAACTGCGGGATCCTACAAGCACTCCACGGTCAAGATCCTGTACGGCTCCGGCCAGAATCTCCGACGCGGACGCCGTGGCGCCGTCTATCAGAATGGCAAGAGGGATGTCGGGGAACAGAGGAGACCGGGTTGTCTTATATACACGTTCGGAAGCCTCGTCACGCCCACGGGTGCGCACCACTTCAGTGCCTTTGGGTACAAAATAACTCAGGATATCGACCGCGCTCTCCACAAGACCGCCGCCATTGCCCCGCAAATCAAGGACAATATTCTTAACACGCGGATCCGCCTTAAACTCCTCGAGAGCAGCTTTGACTTCCGCCGGCGACTTGTTGATGAAAGAAGTAAGAAGAATGTAACCTGTATTGTCGAACACGGTGTAATAAGGCACCGAAGGCTGACGGAGCAATTCACGCTGAAGAGTGACGGTTACAATCGAATCCTTTGCGTACGGACGCAGAAGCTGAATGGTGACAGGAGTCTCGGGCCGTCCGCGCAGGACTTTTGTCACATCCGCACTCAACTTGTGCGACACATCGATCGAATCCACACGCAGGATCCTGTCTCCGGCCTTTATACCCGCTCGGGCGGCGGGGCTTCCCTCCATGGGAGCCGAAATATAGGTCGAGCTGTCGCGGTCCATCAGATAAGAACCTATGCCTCCATATTCTCCGGTCGTCATCTTCTGCAAGGCATCCTGCTCCTCGACCGGATAATATTCAGTGTAAGGGTCAATCGTACCGAGCAAGGCATCGATCGCAGCCCCAAAGGCACGGTCAGGAGCGATCGAGTCGACATAATTGTCCTTCAACTCCTTTACAATGGCGTTGAAGGTGGTAAGATTACGCGCCAGAGCCGCGTCTCCGCTTTTCTGCGGAGCGGCATAGGCGGTTATTATGGCGGCCAATAGAAAGGCGACGACTGTAAAAGCGAATTTTCTCATTCTTTTTTAACACCCGCATAGGGGTTGAGGTTGAATAGAAGTGAAACAAGTCATGCCCCGGCAACGGGTGGATGTGGATAATCTACCGTATAATGCAGGCCCCGCGATTCCTTGCGTTCGAGAGCCTGCCGCATCACGAGATATGCGACGTTGATTATGTTGCGGAGCTCGCACAGCTGACGTGTAGGCTTGGAACGGCGGAAGAGGTCTTCGGTCTCGCGATAGAGGATATCAAGACGATTCCACGCACGTTTCAGACGCAGATCACTGCGTACGATACCGACATACGTGCCCATGATGGCATTTACCTCGCGTTCGCTCTGAGTGATAAGCACCATTTCGTCAGGATGTTCGGTGCCTTCATCGTTCCAGTCGGGCACATCGTCGCGCAGATCATAGCCACCGATAAGGCTTTCGGCATGACGTTCGGCCGCATCAGCGTATACCACAGCCTCTATAAGAGAATTGGAGGCAAGACGGTTACCGCCGTGAAGACCCGTGCAGCTGCATTCGCCTATGGCATATAGACGCCTGATAGAACTCTCACCGTCAAGATTCACCTTGATTCCACCGCAGAGATAATGCGCGGCAGGAGCGACAGGGATCATATCGCGGGTGATGTCAATGCCGAGAGAGAGGCATTTCTCGTATATATTCGGAAAATGACGTCTCGTCTCGTCGGGATCCTTGTGAGTCACGTCGAGATAGACATGGTCGGATCCGGACTGCTTCATTTCCGAGTCTATGGCGCGGGCCACGATATCGCGCGGGGCGAGAGAAAGACGGGGATCGTACTTCTGCATGAATTCCTCGCCGTCTATATTCTTCAGTACGGCCCCATAGCCGCGCATCGCTTCGGTTATAAGGAACGAGGGTCTGTCGCCGGGATGATAAAGCGCCGTGGGATGGAACTGTATGAACTCCATATCCTTTACCGTGCCTTTGGCGCGATAGACCATCGCGATGCCGTCGCCGGTCGATACAAGAGGATTGGTGGTGGTGCCGTAGACGGCTCCTATGCCTCCGGTAGCCATCACCGTGACACGGGCAAGGAATGTGTCTATCTTTCCGGTCTGCTCGTCAAGTATATAAGCTCCGTAACACGTGATATCGGGAGTACGTCTGGTCACGATCACACCGAGATGATGCTGGGTAATGATCTCGACAGCGAAACGATGATCGAAGACATCTATATTTTTGTCGGCACGCACGCACTCCACAAGACTCTGCTGGATTTCCGCACCCGTATTGTCGGCATGGTGCAGTATCCGGAATTCGGAATGGCCGCCTTCACGGTGAAGATCGAACGAACCGTCCTCCTTTTTGTCAAAATCTACTCCCCATGAGATAAGCTCCCTGATCTGGGCAGGAGCATTACGTACCACCTGGTCGACAGCTTCTGGGTCGGAAAGCCAGTCGCCGGCGACCATGGTGTCATGGATATGTTTGTCGAAATCGTCGACTTCAAGATTTGTGACAGAAGCGACGCCGCCCTGCGCGAAGTTAGTATTAGCCTCTTCGAGAGTGGATTTACATATAATTGCGACGCGATGTCCGCGACGTGCGGCCTTAAGCGCGAAAGACATGCCGGCTATGCCGGAGCCAATGACCAAATAGTCGTATCTAAGAGTCATTTCCTTTGAGTTATAATCAACTTGCAAAGTTAATTAAAAAAAATAAACAAGTGCAGGGAACTGTTTAAATTTAATTCGAAAAAATTTTTATGGATGTTCCTGCGATTACTTGTATGACTTTTTCAAGGTATTTTACGCTATGGCACGGCGATTATAGCGCGCGAGGCGTCTTCGGCAGTACGTATCCGGGCCCTGGCTGCCACCCTACGCAATTCATCGGGAGAGAAAGTATCCGGAAGGTCGGGCAACAGATCATCGAGGGCATCGGGGAAGATCTCGAGGGTTTCGGCGAGGATAAACATCGCGGCGGGATTGCCGAGAATGGCGGCACGCGCGAAATATTCATTGGCAAGCCGGTGATCGTAAGGGACGCCACGGCCACGGGCATAGGCATGGCCAAGCAAAGCATAGGCACGCGCCGCCTCGGGATCAGAGGGCCCTATCAGCGAGAGAAACTCCACGGCTATCGCGGGCGCTCCCATATTCCAGTATCTCAACGCCTCTCCGAGCGAGGTGCGTGAATCAGACTTACTCCACACGGGTCCCATCATGTTCAGCAGCCGGACCTCGGCATCCGAGAATCCACGCGAGATGGCGTTTTCATATAACGATACGGCGCGTGCGGTATCACACGGCAGAACGCGCCCCTCCGCATAGAGGTCGGCAAGAAGAGTCATGGACTGCGGTAGCCCCGCATCGGCAGCCCGGCGGAGATAGGAGACCGCAATCGAATCTTTCCCGGCATCTCTTCCCGGCTGCTCTCCGGAAGGAGAGAGTATGAGATAAGCGATATTATGCGCCGCCTTGGCATCACCGGCGTCGGCTGCGAGACTCAGCCAATAGATGGCCGAATCAGGATCCACACGCAGAAAACGGTCTGATTTTCCGGGATATCCGGTGTGGTACAGAAAGCCGAGATAATTGCGGGCGGGAGCGTAGCCGGCGGTTGCCGAACGTTTGAGAAGAGATACGGAACGGGCCGTATCAGCCGGAATCGTATCAAAACCGCGCTCAAGAAGCATCGACAGACGATACTGTGCCTCCGGGTCTCCATTTTCCGCTTTACTTTCGAAGGCCTCGAACGAACGACGCGCCTCGGGAGTCATGGCATTGACTGCCATGATGGGAAGGAGGGCAAGGAGGGTGTGAAACAGGTACTTCATGAGTGGGAATTGAGTGTAACCGCCTCGAGAGTTTTCACCGCCTCGGAGAGGCGCTGCTCCGAGCTGCTCCGAGGTGCTCCGACTGTCAGGATTTCGGGGTCAGCGTCACGAGGGGGACGAGCATTTCCTGAAGGGAGATGCCGCCATGCTGGAACGTACCAGTATAGTACTGCACGTAATAGTTATAATTATTGGGATATGAGAAGAAATCTTCGTTCAACGCAAAAATAAAGGAACTTGAAAGATTAGGCGCAGGCAGTCCGAAAGTGCGGGGATTATGCATTTCGTAGACCTGACGCGCGTTATAGTTCAGATTCTTACCGCATTTGTAACGGAGGTTAGTGTTAGTGTTACGGTCGCCCACTACCTTAATGGGATTGTCGACACGGATAGTACCGTGGTCAGTCGTGACAATCACCTTGTAGCCCAGTTCGGAAAGACGGCGGAAAATGTCAATAGCCGTCGAATGGCGGAACCAAGACTCCGTAATAGACCTGTAGGCGGCGTCACTGCTGGCAAGCTCACGTATCATTTTCGACTCTGTTCTCGCGTGAGAGAGCATGTCAATGAAATTGAGCACTATTACCTGCAACGGGAGGTCTTTCGTGGAATTAAGCCGCTGAAGGAATTTCTCGCCGGCCGAAGAATCATTGAGCTTCGTATAGGTAAACTTCTCCTTACGGCGGAACCTGTCAAGCTGGGTCTGTATGAGCTCCTGCTCATGTATGTTAAGACCTTCATCCTCATCTTCCTCCACCCACAGCTGAGGGAACATCCGGGCGATGTCATAGGGCATCAGTCCGGCGAAAATGGAATTGCGCGCGTATTGCGTGGATGTCGGCAGAATCGTTGTGTACAGGTCTTCCGAGACATTAAAGAATTCCGATACCAGAGGCTGAAGCACACGCCACTGGTCAAGGCGGAAATTGTCTATGAGGAAGAAACACACTTTCTCGCCGTTGTCGAGGAGAGGAAACACCCTGCGGCGGAATATCTCATGACTCATCAGAGGATGGTCGTCGGTAGTGACCCAGGATTCATAATTCCGTTTGACAAACTTGCAGAAGTTGGAATTGGCATCACGTTTCTGCATAAGCAGCATCTCGGCCATCGGATTGTCGGTTTCCGACAACTTCAGTTCCCAACGCACAAGCTGACGATAGACATCCATCCAGTCCGGCACAGAGGCCGCAGTGTTGATCAGCTGCGAGATCTTGGCAAACTCCTGCTGATAATCTGACGAAGCCTGCTCATTGACAATCTCGCGGCTGTGCAGATTTTTCTTGATGGAAAGAAATATCTGATTGGGATTTACAGGTTTGATGAGATAGTCGGCTATGCGGTTGCCGATGGCCTGATCCATTATATTCTCCTCTTCCGATTTGGTGATCATCACCACAGGCACGTCGGGATGCTTCTCATTGATACGGTCCAGTGTCTCAAGGCCCGATATACCGGGCATATTCTCGTCAAGAAGCACAAGAGAGAATGAATCATGGTCGAGCGCGTCGAGCGCGTCGCGGCCATTCGACACCGTGGTCAGATCGTAACCTTTTGCTTTAAGAAAGAGAATATGGGGCTTCAGGAGATCTATCTCGTCGTCGGCCCAAAGAATCTTATCCATGGGTATAAGGGAATTAAAGTTAAACAGAATGTAAAAGCCACGGGCTTTTACCACACAACCTCTGACTACTCAACGGGTTCGGAGGACTCAGACAGTTCGGAGGACTCGGAGGGTTCCGAAGGTCCGGAGGATTCGGAAGACTCTTCAGTCCCGGGACTTTCGGCAGGTTCGGAAGGCGGATCAGGCTGATCGGGTCCGGGAGCTTCGGAAGATTCGTCATCAGGCATATCTTCCTCATCCTTCATTTCAGCATCAAGTATCTGCTGTTCGGTCTGTTCGACAGACTTGTCCTCTTCGAACCAGAAGTACTCTTCAAATGAACGTCCCTCGCGAAGGAGAAGTTCAAAATTGTTCTTGCTGATCATTATCGGGCGTACTCCTTCAGGCAGTTCGAAGCCTTTCTCAACCATTACCGAACGATAGTGTTCGAGTTGTTTAAGGTTCCCGAATCCCTTGACTATCAACAGTCCGACATTTCCGAAACTCATCGGTTCGAGATCGAAGTCACGGACCACAAACGAGGAGAAATTGAAGCGGGCCACATCATAAAGCAGCTGGTTGGCACTTACCGAATCACGCGGGAAAGCGAGCACCAGATACTGCGGGGCATTCGGGTCACGCTCGAAATTGGCCGGCTGTCCGTCCGCGCCCACAGGCACGGAATCGTTGGAAAGTCTCATTGTCCAGATCATGCCACGCGAGTTGGACAGTCCGGCATGGGGCGTACGGCCGGCACGCAGGCCTTTCATGATGCCTCCGGCCATATCCGTCATGTCAGTGTCGGGATAACGCTCCAGAAGCGATGTGAGCTGCTCCTTGAACTTCTCGGTATTATCTTCCGTCAGATAAGAGAGCGCATCGATAAATATGAATTTCGGAAGTATCTTCGACAGAGGATAATCACGCTCCATCTGCGCCGTCAGAGAATGCACGGTGGCATTATTGTCGGCGAGATACGCGTCGTACGCGCGCTGATACATGTCTTCCTGGACCTCGTTCATGCGACGCAGATTGTCAAAATAAGAGGGATCCTGCATAGCCTTGCCATAAGGAGAATCCGGGAATTCCGTCAATATCAACTGACGCCATCTTTCCGCCTCCGCCTTCTCGCCGCGGCGCACCGCCATCAGATACATGTTATAGTATACGTCAAGGCGATAGATATTGTCAGGATAGCGTTCAAGCAGTCTGTTGAACTCACGTCTTGCCGCGGAGTAGTCCTCAAGTTTGTCTTTCAGAATGACACCCATATTGTAGAGACCCTCCTGAATCACATCATTGGCTGTATTTATTTCCTCCTCTGTCTTCGGAATCTGCTTCAGATAATATTCGGGCTGATGAGGATCATTCTCGGCATCGAGCTTCTTACGGTTTTCCTCCTGCTGTTCGGGAGTCAGCGTAGAATCGTTGGCAAGAGACTCGTCATCGCCATAATCCTCCTCCTCGTCATCATTGAGAGAGAACGTCGTCTTGTTGCGGCGGCGCCAGTCATCCTCCAGCTTACGCGCTCCCCACCGGCGCTGGAACTCGTTCTTACCCTGATTCTTGGTCATGGCATTATAGAAATACCATGATTTGTCGGAATTCATCATGAACGTATTTGTCGAGCCTTCATCCTTCTTGATGTTATCCTGGCCCTTTCCCTCCTGCTCCGCGAGATATTCCGCACGTTTGGCCTCCTCGGCCTCTTTCTTCTCTTTTTCTATAAGTTCACGGGCAAGACGTTCGGCTACCTTACGCTGCTCTTCGGGAGTCATCTTCGAAAGAGTCAGCAAAGAATCCTGGAGCTCGACATTGCCGGCATACAGGGCAAGCTCGTCGAGCACATCACTCCGGCGTTTAAGCATTTTGTAATCGGGATATGTCTCCGGCAATTGGGGGACGGCCTCGGCATAGCATGGCTGCGCCTTGACATATTCTCCTTGGTTGAAATAGAGATTGCCGAGCGCAAGCTGGGCGAGGGCCTTGTCAATGCCGTTGCGCGTCGATTTCTCCACGGCCGTCTTATAATTCTCGAGGGCCTGCGCGGTATCTCCCCGCGAGAGATACAGATTGCCTATGGCATAATAGATCTGGTCAAGGAACTCGGAATTCCGCGCATAACGGGTCATTGACTTCAGAGAACGCACCTCGCCCTTTATGTTGGAACCTTCGAAGACTTCCGACCGCTTGATACGCGCGTTGAATTTGGCACGATAATCTGTCGAGACACCGGAACCGGCCTTTTTATAAGCCTCATATGCCTTGCGCTTCTGGCCCAGATTCGAATATAGCTGGCCGAGAAGAAACCATAGACGGTTCTTCTGGCTTCCGTGCGCATACTTCACCGCATTGGCAAGAAACGGCACGGCCTTCTCATACTGATTCGTGCGCACGTAATAATCGCCCCAGGCAAGACTATAAAGGTTTTTCAGATTCTTGTTGGTCAGATCCTTCTCCTTGACAATATGCATGGCGTTCTCGGCCTCATACGTCCAGTCGAGCGCACAATAAGAGAGAGCCATCCAGAGTCGTGCTTCCGTTATGACATCGGGAAGCCACTTGAAATGTTTGGAAATATAAAAGAACGTGGCGGCGGAACCGGAGAAGTCTCCGTTAAAATACTGGGCCTTGCCCATCGTAAGCCACGAATTGTGAAGAAATGGATTGAACTCGTCACGGGCGCGAAAAGCCTTTTCCTTGGGAGAAGAACTTTTCTTAGCCGGTTTTTTCTTTATGGAATGAAGCTGTATGGACTTCTGCATCTTCTCGATGGTGCGTTTGAAGTCGCCCGAAGGCTGCGGCCGTTTCTGATCGGCACGCGCCTCGGCTGGATGAATCAGCATGGTCCGCGTGTAATCATCCTGATAGGCGGCTTCCATGGCCTTAAGCTGCTCGTCATAGTGCGTCTTTCCGTTGAAATAGACGTTATAACGCGTATTGAAAGCCTGCCACTGCCGTGACACAGGTGTATTCTTCTTGGTGCTGCAAGCGGCCACCAGAACAGTGATGGCCAGAAGCAACATAAATCTCGTCAATGACTTTGTAAAAACGCGCATAAATCTAAAACGAAATGAGAGTATATCTTATTATTGCAAATTTTTTTGTAATTTTGTGATATGCGAAATATAATGTGCATATTCAGTGTAATTCTTTTGCTTACAGGATGCGGTGCGAACGGCAAAGCCGTGAGTACGGACTCCCTGCAGGCAGAAGAAGTGCGGACACGGTCCGTACCGGCATTCAATGCCGACAGCGCCTACACTTACGTAAAGCGCCAGACAGACTTCGGGCCGAGAGTACCCAACACAGCGCCCCACGACGCCACGGCTGCGTGGCTTTCTTCGGAACTGAAAAGACACGGTGCCGAAGTCACAGAACAGAAAGCGGATCTGCGGGCCTTTGACGGAACCATATTGAAGTCCACCAACATAATGGGGAGCTTCAATCCCGGAATGGACAACAGACTGCTGCTTCTCGCCCATTACGACACGCGCCCCTGGGCTGATGAAGACCCGGACGACTCGAATCATAAAAAAGCGATCGACGGAGCCAACGACGGAGCAAGCGGAGTGGGTGTCCTTCTTGAGGCGGCCCGTATCTTCGGACAGCAGAATCCGGAGACAGGCATAGACATACTCTTTGTGGACTCCGAAGATTACGGCACGGAAGGCGATGACACGAGCTGGGCGCTCGGCGCACGATATTTCGCCGAAAATCCCATTAAGCCGGGATACAGACCCGCAGAGGCCATACTGCTCGACATGGTAGGAGGCAAAGGAGCCGTCTTCCCCGCCGAATATTTCTCAAGACAAGCGGCGCCGGGACTTGACGACGCATTTCGTGCGGCGGCGGCCAGAGCCGGACATGGAGACATGTTCCCGAGAAACTACGGCGGCGCGGTCACCGACGATCATGTGGAACTCATAAAACAGGGCATTCCGGCGATCGACATCATAGATTACCGGGTCAATGAAGGGTTCTGCCCGACCTGGCACACAATGGCCGACAATATCGACAACATCGACAAGGAGAGTCTGCGTGCCGTAGGGGAGACGCTTCTGCACTTCATATACAGATAAACCAAGAGTCACGAAAGCGACCGAATCAAAACGAATAAAAAAACAACACAGGATATGGATTTCATTCAGGAACTTACATGGCGCGGCATGGTGCACACCATGATGCCGGGCACAGACGAACAACTTAAAAAAGAAATGACCACCGCCTATCTGGGAATCGACCCGACGGCGGATTCACTCCATATAGGCCATCTCTGCGGCGTAATGATGCTCCGTCACTTCCAGCGCTGCGGACACAAGCCGCTGGCACTCATCGGAGGCGCCACGGGCATGATCGGCGACCCTTCGGGCAAATCAGCGGAACGCAATCTGCTCGACGAGGCGACACTGCGCCACAATCAGGAGGCGATCAAAAAACAATTGTCGAAATTTCTCGACTTCGACAGCGACGCCCCCAACCGTGCGGAAATGGTCAACAACTATGACTGGACCAAAGACGTGACCTTCCTTGATTTCGCACGCGAGATCGGCAAGCATATCACCGTCAACTATATGATGGCCAAAGACTCCGTGCAGAAACGACTCAACGGAGAAGCCCGCGACGGACTGAGCTTCACCGAATTTACCTATCAGCTTCTCCAGGGTTTCGACTACTATACCCTCTACAAGGAGCGCGGATGCCGTCTGCAGCTCGGCGGCTCGGACCAGTGGGGTAACATCACCACCGGCACGGAACTCATACGCCGAAAACTCGGCGGCGAGGCCTATGCCCTGACCTGTCCGCTTATCACCAAGGCAGACGGCGGCAAATTCGGCAAGACGGAAAGCGGCAACGTATGGCTTGATCCGGAACGCACCTCACCTTACAAATTCTATCAGTTCTGGCTCAACGTATCAGACTCCGACGCCGAGAAATATCTGAAGATATTCACCTTCCTCACTCAGGAAGAGATAGCCGCCCTCGCCGAGGAGCACGCAGCTGATCCGGGGCAGCGTCCCATGCAGAAGCGTCTCGCAAAAGAGCTTACAATCATGGTCCACAGCGAGAAAGACTATGAGGCCGCCCTCGAGGCATCGGCCATACTCTTCAGCAACAAGGCGGCCGAAGCTCTCCGGAATCTTGACGAGCGCACACTGCTCGACGTGTTCGAGGGAGTTCCCACATTCCAGATCTCCAGAAGCGAACTTGAGGCAGGAATCCCCGTGCTTGACCTTCTGGCAGTGAAAGCCGCGGTCTTCCCATCGAAAGGAGAGGCACGCAAAATGATACAGGCCGGGGGTCTGAGCATCAACAAAGAGAAATATACTGATCCCGCAGGCACCGTAGACGCGTCCGCACTTCTGGGAGGCAAGTATATACACGTGCAGAAAGGAAAGAAGAATCACTTCCTTCTCGTAGCCGAATAACCATCCCGCACACCATGAAACTCCGCCATATAGTCAATATCCTGGCCCTGCTTCTCGCAAGTCTCGCCACGACCGGCTGCAGCGACAGGAGCAGCAATGACAAAGAGCTTTCCGAACTCTACAAAGCAGTAGACGAGGAAATCTCCCGACGCACCACATATATGGCGGAAAAAGAGAAACGCATCGACGCCACCCGCCAGGAATATGAGGCGGAGACCTCCGATGCGCGACGGATGCGGGTCCTCGACAAACTCATAGCGGAGTACGAGTCGTATATAAGCGACTCGGCACTCCACTATGTGACCGAGGCCGAAACCGTGGCGCAAAGACTCGGCGACCGCCGCGAGGCGACACGCCTCCGCATAAAAAAGGCTGACATAGCCTCTCATGCGGGACTTTTCACAGAAGCCCACCAGCTGCTTGCCGACATAAAGAGAGAAGATCTTGACACGACACTGCTGGCAAATTACTACGCCACCTACAGCGGCCTCTATCAATATGAATGCGAGTACCTGCCCGAAGGAGAATATTCTAAACGAAGTCAGGAATTACGCAACATATACACCGATTCGCTGATGAGAGTGTCGAGTCCTGAATCATTCGACTATCTGGTCAACTGGGCCGCACTGGAGATCGGCAAAGGCAATAACGAGGACGTGAGAAAGCGTCTGGAGGCCAATCTGAAGAAATACAACTCCGGCACGCGTCAATATTCGATACTGGCCTCGATCATGGCGTTCATGTACCACACGATGGGACGTGACGACGAATACAAACGTTATCTGTCGCAGACAGTCATTTCCGATATAAAAGGCGCCGTAAAAGAGAATGTGGCGATACGCGAACTGGCCACACAGGTATTCGAGGACGGGGAGATCGACCGGGCCAACCATTACCTGAAAGTAAGTTTCGACGACGCGAACTTCTATGCCGCACGTATGCGCAACGCGCAGTCCAGCCGCATGCTGCCCGTGATCGACAAAGCATATGACACACGCCAGAAAGAGCTGCAGTCGCGCCAGAGAGTTCTGATATACATCACCAGCGGACTTCTGATACTCGTAGCCGGCGCAGTGTTTTTCATTCTCAAGCAGGTCAAGCGCATAAAGGAGGCCAACCGCCGCGTGAACCGAAGCAACGAGGAGCTTCAGGCCATGTCGGCACAGCTGAAAGCGATGAACGCCACCCTCGAAGACACCAACAAAGAGCTCAAGGCCTCGAACAAGACCAAGGAGGAATACGCGGGATTGTTTATGGAATTCAGTTCGTTCAACATATCCGCTCTTCAGAAATATCACCTCGCGCTGCGTAAGCTCGCCGTGCAGGGCAATGTGAAAGGAATACTCAAGAAGCTTGACGAAGGAGACGTGTCGGCAGACTCCCTGAAAATATTCTATACTAAATTCGACGAGGCTATACTAAACATATATCCGTCATATATCGAAAAGGTCAACCAGCTTCTGACACCTGACAACCAGATCGTACTCAAAAGCGGGGAAAAACTCAACACGGAATTACGCATCATAGCACTTATCCGCTTAGGCATCACAGACAGCGAGAAAATATCCCAGTTCCTCAGATGCTCTATCTCGACCATCTACACATACCGTTCAAAACTCAAACGGAGGGCTATGCATCCCGATGAATTCGAGAATGAAATATTAGCCATATAGAGCGTTCCAAAAGCGACAAAACATAACAAAACAAGCAAAGACTGTCTACATTACGGGAAAAAGACAGTTTGATTTTCATACTTACACACCAAATACATTTCATTGATTATCAATTTATTAATATATGCATGAGTTTAGATTTCAGTTTGATGGGTTTGATCTCTTCCCATTTATTTTTGAATTTTGCAACAGAAACCCGCGAGGGACATGCAACAGCCTTTGCCGGGGAAACCGGAAACCGAAAGAACTAACAACACAACAATAACAATCATGAGAACTCAAACGAGAAGAATCCGTGCGATGGCGGCCGGTATGCTGGCTGTCGTCGCCATGCTGTTGTCGCCAATAGCGTCGGCGGCTCAGATCAAAGTCAAAGGTTGCGTGACCGACGCGACCGGCGAACCGTTAATCGGAGTTACGGTGCTCGTGAAAGGGACAGCCAAAGGCACCTCGACCGACATCGACGGCAATTACGCGCTGAGTGACGTAGCCGACAACTCGACACTGATTTTCACATATGTCGGCTACAAGCAGGTGGACGAGAATGTCAAAGGGCGTACCACCATCGACGTCACGATGCATGAAGACAGCGAGATCCTCAACGAAGTAGTCGTGGTCGGCTACGGCTCGCTGAGCCGCAAGGAGGTCTCCAGCTCAATCGTACAGGTTGACAAGAAAGACTTCAACAAAGGCGCCATGAACAATGCGATGGAAATGCTGTCGGGCAAAGTGGCCGGTCTTAACGTATCGACCACGGCGGCAGCCAACCCCAACGGCTCGTCGGAGCTTCAGGTGCGCGGCGCCACCTCGATAAGCGCCGGCAACGGTCCTCTGATCGTGATCGACGGAGTGGCCGGCGGCGATATCCGCACGCTCGCGCCCCAGGACATAGAGTCGATGACCGTGCTCAAGGACGCCGCGTCGGCAGCCATCTACGGTACGCGTGGCGCGAACGGCGTGATTCTTGTCACCACTAAAAAAGGAACGGGAGAAGCGGGCGCGCCTGTAGTGACCTACGACAGTTACGTCGCGATGGGCATAGCCAAAGACCGTCCGGAAGTATTGAGCGCAAGCGAATGGCGCCGCGCACGCCGAGGTAACGATTACGGAGCCTCTACAGACTGGTATGACGAAATCACACGTAAATATTCCTACGACACCAACCAATATCTCTCAATCGACGGCTCAATGCCCGCAGGCGGCTATTACAGCGCCTCGATCAACTTCAAGCAGGCAAACGGTCTTGACATAGTGAGCAAACGTCAGGAATTCGGAGGCCGCGCGGCAGTCAGCGCAAACACCATCAACAACCACCTCCGCGTCACCACCACGCTCAACGCACGCCGCGTGAAAGAGAACTGGGGCAACGACGGAATGTTCGACACGGCACTCGGCATGAACCCGACAATGCCGATCTACAACGCGGACGGCTCGTATTATCAGCCCTCCTCTCCGACAGACGCACGCAACCCGGTGCAGGAACTGCTCGTCAACACCTCAAGAGGCAACCGCACATATATATTAGGCACGGCAGAGGCCAAATACAGCATCTGGAGCAACGAGAACCACAACGTATCGACCACTCTCTCATATTCGTTCAACTACAACGATCTGCGCAGCGACTATTACACACCCTCCACATCGGGTGAATCTTTCTGGAACGGTTATGCAGGACGCGCCTCGATCGAATATGACAAATGGTATACCAACAGCCTCGAATGGCTCGGCAACTACGGCTTCACCAACGACGACCATGATGTGAAAGTAGTGCTCGGCTATTCATGGGAACGCACGAACTGGGAAGCGATGTTCCAGCAGAACAATGACTTCACATTCGACAATCCTCTCTGGTGGGGAATCGGCAGCGGCTCCTATCTGGCCGAAGGAAAGGCAAGCATGTGGGCAGGCAAGAGCGAATCGACACTCATCGGTTTCTTCGGCCGTGTCAACTACAACTGGCGCAACATACTGATGGCGGCTGTATCGATGCGATACGAAGGATCGACAAAATTCGGAAAAGACAACAAATGGGGATCATTCCCTTCGGCGTCACTCGCATGGGAAATCGCACGGATGCCATTCATGGAGCAGCACAACGACGTGGTGCAGAGCCTCAAGCCCAGAATCTCATACGGTGTGACGGGCCGCAGCGACTTCGACGCATATCAGTCGATCTCCACCTATACCAACAACGGCAAATACTTCATCGACGGTTCCTGGGTGACAGGTTATCGCCCGTCGAACAACGCGAACCCGCAGCTCTCATGGGAGAAGTCCACAAGCTTCAACGTCGGTATCGACTTCATGCTCTGGAACCGTCTGAACGGATCTATCGAATTCTTCGACCGTCGTTCGAACGACCTTCTCTACAACTACACAGCTCCGCAGCCTCCTTATGTCTACTCCACCATCCTTGTAAACGTCGGATCGACCAAGAACCTCGGTATGGAACTCAGTCTTAACGGAGACATCATAGTCGGCCAGCCCGTGACCTGGAGTAGCGGCATCAATTACACATACGGCACCACCAAACTCTCGAAACTCTCCAACGACATCTATCAGGCTTCCTATCTCGACCTTTATCAGAAGCCGGGTGTGGGCACAAGCGAATATTTCTTCCGTGTGGAAGAGGGAGGAAAGATTGGCCAATTCTACGGCTATGAATACGCCGGTACCGACGCCGACCACAACATGCTCATCTACAACAAAGACGGAGAGAAGATACCCGCTTCGGCGGCAGATCCTACCGACAAACGCTATATCGGCAACCGCGCGCCCCAGCACTTCCTCAACTGGACCAACACACTGCGTTGGAAAGACTGGGATCTCAGCCTGATGTTCAGCGGAGCGTTCGGATTCGACATCTTCAACATGCGTAAATACGGAATGGGACTCAAAGGCAGCGGTTCGGACAATGTGCTGCGTTCGGCCTATCTCGAAGACAGCGACGTATGGACAGGCGGCGGCGTGATCTCGAGCTACTTCCTCGAAAAGGGAGATTACTTCAAGCTCGACAACGTGACATTAGGCTACAACATCCCGCTGAAGAACCGCAAGATCGTAGACGCCCTGCGCGTGTATATCTCGGCCAAGAATCTCTTCACACTGACAAATTACAGCGGCAATGACCCCTCGATCGTCACTTCTACGGGCATCACACCGGGTGTCGATGTATCGAGCGCATATCCTTCGGCGACACAGCTCGCCCTCGGCGTAACACTCAAATTCCGCTAATCACAAACAAAGAGCACAACAATGAAAGCAATCAAATATATAGGCGGCGCGCTGATAGCCACCGCCATGACAGCGGGAATGTCATCATGTACGGACCTCGACGAAGTCTCATACGACCGTATCGACGCCTCTGTCTACTATCAGGATGAAAACAGCGTCAAAGGAGCGGTAGCCTCCATCTATGCGAGCGGCACCGCCGGATTTCTGGAATATTTCTGGTATCTGAACGAATTCTCCGCAGATCAGGTGGCATGGCGCACATGGAACGGCGGCGCATGGGGATATGACGAAGCTGAGAAATTCGTGCTTTCCACCCACACATGGAATTCCGAATCAAAGATAATCCGCTCCGCATGGGAGAACGCATGGACCACAATCGGCCTCTGCAACACACTAATCGCGGATCTGGAGTCACTCGATCCTTCGGGACTGCGCATGACTCAGGCACAACTCGACAGCTATATAGCCGAAGTACGCACCATGCGCGCATGGGCATATTACAACAACTTCGAGCTATGGGGAGGCGCACTGCCGCTCAACATCTCCAACGACGGCAACATACCCGGCTCCGCCGATCCAGACTTCAACACAGGCTGTCAGGTGATCTGGCAATTCATCGCCGACGAACTCGACGGCTGCTGGGAAGCTCTTCCGGCGGAAGACGGTTCGGGCAGCACCCGCAACCGGCTGAACCAGATGACCAACCGCATGCTCAAGATGCGTCTGCTGCTCAACTCGCAGCTATGGACGGGCACCGACCGCTATGCGGACTGCGCCACACTGTGCGAGGAAATGCTTGACGGCAAATACGGCAAATACAGCCTGGCGGCCGACTACCGCGATATATTCGGCATAAACAACACAAGCTGTCCCGAAGTGGTGTTCGCATTCGCAATGGAAGACGGCCAGATGACCAACAACAACCGCAACACGCCCTTCCTTCCCTACAACTACGGAGACATACTCGGCGGCGCATGGAGCCAGTCCGGCTGGAACTGCACCTGCCTCACGCCCTCGAAAGACAACAGCGGAAACGTTCTGCCCAACGGCGGAACCGACAATCCGAAGAGCTTCCTCTTCGACTATGGCGACAAACTCGGAGCTATCTATGACCGCTTCAACGACAAGGATATCCGCAAACAGCCTTTCAGCTGCGACGCCTCGGGCAATTATCAGGGTATATTCCTCATGGGTCCGCAGGCCGGCCATATAGGATTCACAGGTACGGCCGATCCCTGGACAGGCACCGTATACGACGGCTCACAGATTGTGATCGCCGATGCCGACCGTCAGGGTCAGGATCTCGTATATGTCGATCAGGTGGGAACATTCCTGAACCTCGGCCGTCAGCTCGAGACAGTGATGAGTCCCCGCTGGGGCGAGACAAGCTCGGGCTACCGTCTGCTGAAATATCCTATATATCCTGAATCAAGCGGCCTCGACTGGCGCAATATAGACGAAGTGGAATTCCGTCTGGCGGAAGTGGATTACACCCTTGCCGAATGCCGTCTGCGCGCAGGCAACGCCGCGGAAGCCAAAAGGCTTGTCAACGAAGTGCGCGGACGCTACTTCACGGACAAGAACGAGATCGAGAAACCTAGTCCCGGCTTTACGAACTTCGATGCGGACTGGATGCTGAGCGAATGGGGAATAGAGTTCCTCAACGAAGGACGCCGCCGCCGCACGGACCTGCGACGTTTCGACAAATTCACACAGGGACAATGGTGGTTCTTCGGACGCGCCACAGAGACAGACCGTCAGCTTCCGGCACAGCGTGACCGCCGCTACGAATGGTTCCCGCTGCCTCAGTCTGCCCTGATGGTGAATCCGGGCCTCGTGCAGAACCCCAATTATTAATCATCTCCACAGTCACATTCAAAGAAAAAACACAATGAAAAAGACCAATATATTCAATATCCTGATGCTCGCCCTGCTGCCTATGCTATGGGCGTGCAGCAAGGATGAGATCGTGTTCGACTCGGAACTGCCGCAGTTCGAGACACGCGCGGGCTACCAGCTGCTTGAGGTGATAGTGCCGCAGGCCACCACGGCTACAGACAGGATCTATATAGCTGGCGCCTTCAACGGCGGCGCGGAAGCCGCCGCCGGCGATCCCCGCTGGGAACTTGAGAAAGCGGCCAAGACCGACGCCAAATGGGGAATCTATATCAATCCCGCAGATTTTGTCGACGGAAAGACACTCGCCGACGGCTACAGATTCATATCCGTAGAACAGGGAGAGGAGCGAACACTCGCCAACACGGAGGCCGTACACACCGACGCTCCCGCCACAGGAGAGCGTCTTAATGTCACCGTAGAGCGCTGGGCGTCTTATTTCGACACCCCGCAGGATCCGAGCGAGGTGGAGCATGACGGCTATGTGATCTACGTGGTCGACAATTCCGGCTATTCAGACCTTGCCATGTATGCCTGGGGCGATGCCGAGGCATTCGGCGGCTGGCCCGGCATAACAGTGACAGGCACCGTGGCAATCGACGGCACCACCTACAAATATTTCGACACAGGCGAAAGCAACAAGGGTCTGAGCATCAACCTCATCTTCAACGACAACGGCGGCGGGCAGCAGCTCGGCGACTACAGCGTGACACTCGACAAAGACTATTATCTCGAGCTCACTCCCGAAGGTGTAAAGGAATATGATCCTTCCGCATCGGTCGAACATGACGGTTTCGCGGTGTTCGTATATGACCAGAGCGGCTGGAGCGATCTCTACCTGTACATGTGGGGAGACACCAACGACCTCAACGGCGCATGGCCCGGAATGTCAGTGACCGGCACCCAGACCATCAACGGCGTGACCTACAAATACTTCGACATGGGAGAGGCCAACATCGGCCAGAACGAGCACGTGATCCTCAATGACGGCAACGGCACACAGATCGACGACGCAGTGGTGTTCGCATGCGACCGCGATGTCTACATAGAACTCAAGGGAGGCAAAGCCACCGAGATAGATCCGGCCACCTATCAGCCTTCGGGCGACACTCCGGACACACCCGATCCGACACCCGATCCTGATCCGACGCCCGATCCGGACGCCACCTACTACTCGATCTACGTCGAGGACAACACCGGCTGGGATAATCTCTACATATATGCATGGGGCGACAAAGAGACCTTCGGCGGCTGGCCCGGCAAAGAGTGCGACAGAACAACGACGATCGCAGGCGTGACCTACAAGGTCTGGACCGTTGCAGGCGAGGGAGAGACCGAGAACCTCATATTCAACGACAACGCCGGCACACAGTATGACGCCGCGACCATCACACTCGACAAAGACTATACATTCAGCGCCGACGCCACATCGGCCACATCGAAGAAACCCGTCAAAATAATCAGAAGAAAAAGATGAAAACAAGATATATAGGCCCGACACTGGCCATGGCGCTGGCGTCAGCGACGCTCGCAAGCTGCGAGTCGGACGACATGAAAATGCCCTCGAACCCCGAGCTCCCCGCAGTGGGAGCCGAGGTTTCGGCGAGCGTGATATATCAGGCGAATCCCCGCATGTTCGCCACCGACAACTGTCTTGACGCCCTGACCGCCCAAGTCAGAGATATAGCCGGAATGGGATGTGACATCCTCTGGGTCATGCCAGTGATGGAACAGGGCGAAAAGGACGCTTTCGGATCGCCCTATTGCGTACGCGACTTCAAGGCTGTCAATCCGAAATACGGCACGATGACCGATTTCAAGGAACTTGTGGACGCCGCACACGGCGCGGGCATGAAAGTCATGCTCGACTGGGTGGCCAACCACACATCGTGGGACAACAGCTGGATCACCGAGCATCCCGATTACTACGTCCGCGACGCGGCCGGCAACATCCAGCAGGCCTCTACCTGGACCGACGTCGCGCAACTTGACTTCAGCAATCCAGCCACCGAAGAGGCCATGATCGACGCCATGCGCTATTGGGTGGAACAAGGAGGTATCGACGGTTTCCGCTGCGACTATGCCGACGGAGTGCCCCATTCGTTCTGGACAAACGCCATCGCCACACTCCGCGAAATCAAACCGGAACTCATGATGCTGGCCGAGAGCCGCAGCACGGATTTCTATGCCGACGGATTCGACATGATCTACGACTGGGAATTCGCACCGGCGATGTCAGGAGTGTTCATGGGAGGAAAGCCTGCCGATCTGTTCTCAAAGGAGGCCTCGACATGGAAAGAAGTGCCGGAAGGCAAACAACTTCTCCGCTACACGTTCAATCATGACTTTGCCGCCGAAAACGCGGTAGACACCACATATGGCACAACCGATGGAATCATGGCGGCATACGTGCTGACGGCCATGCTCAACGGCACCCCGATGATCTACTCCTCTATGGATGCCGACAACATCAGCGGTACCGAGTCATTCTTCAACTATAACGTACTCGACTGGTCGGCAGCAAAACGCAACGAATTCGCAGCGATAAACAAGGCTTACAAGAACACGGCCGAGGTGCGCCGCGGCGAACTCACGACATACGGCAACGCCAAGACGGCGATGTTCACACGTTCGACGCCGGAACACAAGATGCTTGTCATAGTCAACACCACCGGCAACGAACAGACAGTCAAGACTCCTATCAGCCTTGCCGGAGAGACAATGACCGATATGACCGATATGACCGATGACACGTCCGTGACACTTCCGGGCACAGTCACACTCGGTGCGTATGAATACGCCATTTACATGAAATGACCTGTCATTGACGATAAGATTGAAATCATCACAACAGTTAAAAAAGAGCTGAGATCATGAAACTTCAAGTCTTATACACAATACTGCTCGCCGGCGCACTCAGCGCGTCGGCGGCAGAAATAAAGTCGCCTTCGGGAGAATTCCTTCTTAAAGTCGACACAGACACCGCAGGCGTGCCGGTATACTCTCTGAGTTACAAGGGTAAAACGATTGTCAGAGAGAGCAGACTTGGCCTGACGGCCGATGAAATCGGATTTGACAATGGATTCTCTATCACAGGCGCCGAAACCGCTTCGGTCGACCAGACATGGAATCCCGTATGGGGAGAATATGCGGAAATACGTGACCATTACAACGAACTCGCAGTGAACCTGCGCGGAGGCAGTCCCGAGCGTGTCATGACACTGCGTTTCCGTCTGTCGGACGACGGACTGGGATTCAGATACGAGCTGCCACGTCAGGAAAATGCCAATTACCTGACTCTGCGCGACGAGATGACCGAATTCAATTTCACGGATGACCACACGATGTGGTGTATTCCCGGCGATTACGACACCGACGAATACCTATGGTCGGAAACGACCTTCTCGCATCTGCCGGAAGCATTAGGCAATTACGGAAGGCATACGGAGGTCCAGCGCACAGGAGGCACCATCATACAGACGCCCATGCTGCTAAAAACGTCTGATCCGGTGTATGTCAGCGTCCATGAGGCCGCATTGGTCGGTTATCCGGCAATGCTGCTCGACGTAGACACGGCCGACCGCTCGATGCGCACGCATCTCGTGCCCGACCGCCTCGGAGTGAAAGCATATCTGCAACTTCCCTTCAACACCCCCTGGCGCACGCTGATCGTAAGCGACGACGCACGCGACATTCTCGCGTCACAGATGATACTGAACCTCAACGAGCCCTGCAGGATCGAGGACACAAGCTGGATCAAGCCGATGAAATTCGTCGGCGTGTGGTGGGAGATGTTCACCGGCACACAGAAGACATGGGCCTATTCCGACGATTACCGGGCAAAACCCGGCATCACCGACTACAGCAAGCTTCCGAGCAACGGACGACACCCCGCAAACACGGAAAATGTCAAGAAATACATTGACTTCGCGGCGGCACACGGCATAGACGGTGTGCTGGTGGAGGGATGGAACGAAGGCTGGGAAGACTGGTGCAGTTACCGCAAGAACCGACAGTTCCTCTTCGACAAGCCTTATCCGGATTTCGATCTGGAGTATCTGCGGGATTATGCCAGCTCGAAGGGAGTCAAGATGATCATGCACCATGAGACGGCGGCCAACGCCGTCGACTACGAGCGACAGCTGGAACGCGCCTTCCAATTTATGAAAGACAACAACTACGACGCCGTCAAGACAGGCTATGTAGGCGCGATCATACCCCGCTCGGAGCATCACACGTCGCAATGGATGGTAGACCATGCCAACTATGTGATCGACAGAGCCGCCGATTATAAGATAATGATCGACAGCCATGAGGCACCCCGACCCACAGGACTTTGCCGAACGTATCCCAACTGGCTCGCACAGGAGTCGGCACGCGGAGGCGAGTTCGAGTCGATGGGGGGAAATCCGCCAAGCCATACGTGCATACTTCCCTTCACACGCCTGAAGGGCGGTCCGATGGACTACACTCCGGGACTGTTCGAGACGCGTCTGAGCACATATGGCGAGGGGAAGACCGGTCAGGCCATGACCACACTCGCACGCCAGCTGGCACTATATCTGACGATGCCCTCTCCGATGCAGATGGCATGCGATCTGCCCGAGAACTACGAACGGTTTGCCGATGCATTCCGTTTCATCGAGGACGTGCCTGTGGACTGGAAAGATTCCAGATACCTTGAAGCCGAGCCTGCGCGCTACATCACAGTGGCACGACAGGATAAGAACTCCGATGACTGGTATCTCGGCGCGATCACCGACGATCAGCCGCGCACCGCGACAGTGAGTCTCGACTTTCTTCCGAAAGGCGTCAAATACGAAGCTACAGTCTATGAGGACGCCCCCGGGGCACACTGGAAAGATAACCCGCAGGCCTACCGGATACGCACGGTCAAGGTCGATGCGAAGAGCAGACTGAAACTCAACCTCGCGTCGGGAGGGGGAGCTGCGGTAAGAATCAAGAAGATCTAATGAATAAGTATAAAGTTAACTGATTGATGTAGGTAAACAATAAGATTGTAATTCAATGCAAGAGCGACGGTGCGCCAGGTTGTGAAACTCAGCGCACCGTTTTTTGCGTTCTACATGTCCGAACCGTAATGACAGCACCCCGAATGCCGCAGGAACACTTTTTATACGTAGTCAATCGGAGCAGCCTCAGTCGGAGCAGCGTCTCTCCGAGACGGTGATTTGTCTGCTCGGTAATTATATAACACTAATTATCATTTGCTTAACGCTCTTCATTCACCGCCTTGGAAAGGCGCTGCTCCGACTGACGCTCCGGCCGGGGTTGCTTCGGGAGAGGGTGGCGCGGAGGGTAATGCAAGAAATTGGTTTATACGTCGGAATGTATTATCTTTGTAGATGAATATGTCTCGCTTAATGATGAGAACAGGGAATTATCCATATACGCTGATGCTACTGCTCGTCGTCTGCATGATGACGGGATGCGGCGACCGTGCCCGCGAAAACAGTTTCAACGAGATCGAGAACCGTATCAGCGCCGATCCTAAAGCGGCAGTGCTGTTTGTCGACAGTCTTGTAGCAGACAGCACGTGGAGCGCAGGGATGTCAAAG
>ERZ860264.490-NODE-490-length-35509-cov-3.858182_pt1 | contig 35509 bp, 26 predicted proteins | sample MGYA00509980_ERZ860264 | MGnify/ENA primary metagenome ERZ860264 (study PRJEB30046, sample SAMN00715212) | human gut metagenome | study: EMG produced TPA metagenomics assembly of the A metagenome-wide association study of gut microbiota in type 2... | reverse complement strand
AAAGCGTGTAAACCCCTAAAGGGTTTCGCGGGTTCGAATCCCGCTCTCTCCGCAGAACTAACCAGACAATGAACAGTCAAGTCCCACTAATCCAACGATTTGTGGGACTTTTTAAATTTTTTGTTACCTACACTAAATCTTCTTGTTTGATCGAATAACACTTAGTGTTTGTAAGATGACAGACAATATTATTACCCCTAGCCCTATATAAAAAGCGGCGTTCAACTCTTTAGCCTCACTAAAAAGAAGCATAGCCAAGATAATGCTATAAATAGGTTCCAGATTATAACTCAAGTTTACCGTGAACGCAGAGATCTTTTTCAGGACTTGTATCTGAAGTAAATACAAACCAATCGTACAAACAGAAGCTAAAAGCAATAAATAAGTAAAATCTAATAGCCCGGGAACAATCGTCGATACAGGAAAATATCGCAAATAGAACGGTAAAATACAGGAAAGCCCGATAAAGCCACCTACCATTTCATACAAGAGCATGGTACTTGTTGAATAATTATTTCCGATCTTCTTATTCGTGATCGTGAACAAAGCCGCTAAAGCGGATGATATAATACCCAAACCTATTCCTAAACGATAGCGAGTATCAAAATGGAAAATCAGCACCACCCCGAATAAAGTCAACAAACTAAAAACAACCTCCTTGAAAGACACTCTATGACAATTAATCAATGGTTCTAGAAAAGCCGTAAAGAAACCTACCAGAGAAAAACAAACCACTCCAATAGACACATTCGAAGCCTTTATACTTCCATAAAAGAAAACCCAATGCAATCCCAGCAATAACCCTACTCCCCCTATTCTCAAGGCATCCCCGAAAGAAATTCGATTCAATCTTTTGCCGACGGATAAAACGAGTAAAAACAACAAAGACGCAAGCATCATACGATACCAGACCAATAGGGCTTCATTCAAGCTAATCAATTTTCCAAATATGCCCGTCGCACCTGCCAAAATAATAGATATATGCAGTTTTATAAATGCGTCTTTCATTATGTCACTATAATATTTAATTATGGACAAATGTACAAAGGAAATATAAGCTATCGAATTCAAACTTGATAAATACTCCGTTTTTTACCCTAATGGTAACTTTTTTCTAAATGGAGAAGCCTACTTTTGTGCCGCAAAAATAAAAAGAAAAGAAACTGATGATGCAAGACAGTATTGATTTTGGAACAATGAACATTCCGAAGTTGTTCCGTATGATGTTTATCCCTACCTTATTAGGTATGATCCTTTCCGCCACTATTAATATCGCCGATGGAATATTCGTAGGAAGAGGCGTAGGAAGTGACGCCTTGGCTGCGGTAAATATCGTGGCTCCTTTTTTCATGTTAGCAACCGGAATCGGGCTTATGTTCGGAGTAGGCGCATCTATCGTCGCCTCGATCCACCTTTCACACCAGAAAGTCAAGGTAGCGAATATTAATATCACGCAAGCGCTTTCGGTCTCATTATGTATTATGTTATCGCTTTCCTTGTTAGTGATGACATTCCGTGCTGAGGTCGCTCTTTTATTGGGTAGTTCCGAACAATTATTGCCCTCCGTATTGGAATATATGAACTGGATCGCCCCGTTCCTTGCCTTTTACATGTTATTGAATATCGGGTTATTCATTATCCGGTTAGACGGATCACCTACATACGCCATGTTATGCAGCGCTATCCCGGCCCTGATAAACCTAACATTAGACTATATTTTCGTTTTCCCATTGCATTGGGGATTAATGGGAGCCGCTTTAGCTTCCGCTATTTCCGTAATCGTAGGAAGTATTATGATCGTGGTTTATATCGTAGGTTTTTCTAAAGTATTACATCTTTACCGCCCTAAATTCTCGCTTAAAAGTATCTTATTGACAATCCGCAATATCGGATACATGGTAAAGCTTGGTTCTTCCGCGTTCTTAACTGAGGCAGCTATCGCTTGTATGATGCTGGTGGGTAATTATATATTCATGAGATACCTTGGGGAAGACGGGGTTGCCGCCTATAGTGTAGCCTGTTATTGCTTTCCTATCGTATTCATGGTGAACAATGCGATCGCCCAGTCTACCCAGCCGATCATAAGCTACAACTATGGCATACAGCAGTGGAAAAGAGTACGGCAGGCGTTTAAGTTAGCCCTGCTATGCGCTGTCGTGTGCGGAGGACTCGCCTGCGTGGGTACTATTTTATTCTGCCCGGAAGTCTCCTCCTTATTTCTCGGTAATCATGGCAACGCTTACGAGATAGCGGTCTCCGGCATTCCCTATTTTTCTTTGGGATATGTCTTTTTCGCTCTCAATATCGTTTGTATCGGGTACTACCAGAGCATAGAACGTTTCAAACCCGCTACGCTATTCACTATTCTACGAGGAATCGTGATTATCACCCTAAGTTTCATGTACCTACCTGTTGTCTGCGGAATTAAAGGTATTTGGCTGGCCGTACCTTTGTCGGAATTAATTACTTTTGTAATCATAGTGGTATACTATCTATTGAAACGTAGAAGAGCATGAAAGAGGAAGTTCGCCAGAAAGTGATGGAACGGTTTTCAATCTCTGAGCAGGCCATGCAGTTATTGCTGGAAAGCGCAGAGATGATGTCGTTTGTCCCCAAAGATATAATCGTACATGAAGGTGAGATAAACACGAATATGTATATCTTATCCAAGGGAATCTGGCGGGCTTATACATTTAAAGATGGGACGGAAGATACCTTTTGGTTCGCCGTGGAGAGCGAGATCGCACTCCCGGTATGGGGATATACTTCCGGCTCTCCTTCTCTTTATACCATAGAAGCCGTTACGGAAAGCGAGGCGTATTGCCTATCCAAACAGAAACTAGAAATCCTATTTCAATCCTCCGTGCAATTAGCAAATATCGGAAGAAGGATTCTAGAGAATTTTATGCTTGAGATCGAGACTTCATGGTTAAGTTCTTACAAACGAACCGCCATTGAACGTTACGCCATTCTATTGGACAAACAGCCCGAAATCATCCAATCCGTCCCCCTAAAATATATAGCTTCTTATCTAGGTGTCACGGCTCAATCCTTAAGTAGAATCCGGGCGAAGTTAGCTAGTTCTTTAACCTTTATCGTGTAAAGCCTCTTCATATCCCCTCGGACTGGAGATACCATGTCCAGCCATTTATATTTACCTGTACGGCATTCCATGTATTATCAGCAAAGAAAAAGATAATCTTATATCTATCTTGGCGATCCAGATATTCTTGTACATCCATATTATTTCCCTCCATACTAGTCAAGGCTAAAAAATCTGCCAAATTAATATTGAATACCTTTTTGCCGGTAGACTTCTCCGTTACGACAAAACGTGTCGGCCGATCTTCCATCAACCGCATCGTGTTCAACTCGACAGCTGCCGCCGATGATGACTTTTGTTCCATATAATAAGGTCGGAAACTTAACACATCATCCTCCAATAACGAGTTGTCATAGGCCAGATGGCCATTCGACTCGATGATCTCATATTCATAATCATTCATGTTCACATTCCAATTATCTCCGGAGGTAGCCCGGATATAACTATCGGAATAACCTTGAAAAACAAACCGTATCTTATTCGTATCTTTTATCAGATCAATCGTCTCAGTCTGATGGCTGGTCCCTGTAAAATCAACGTCACTGATATAACCATACCAAAGAGGCTCCAGTTCTTTACTGATGATAAGAGACTCCTCACGTTTCAGCCTTAACCTCATATCAGTAATCGTATTCTCTCCCCTAGGCGTATAAATATCGTAGGAGTCACGTGCGCCGGCCCAAGCCAGAAATTGGTATTCTCCTATCGGAAGCTTTACCTCCATTTGGTAATTGCCTGTCGCCAACGCTTCACCTTCCTCTACTTGACTGAACAGAAACTTTCCGTCTTTGTCAAATACATAAAGCTCCACTTTATCCACCTGCGTATGGAACGCATCCGTGAAAAGCATATTATAGTCGTACTTAAACTTGACAAATAAACGACATTCGGGAAGATCCTCATGAAACATATCGCAAGAGGTCAATATCCACGGACAGATAATAAGGATTCCCCAAATTGTATAACGTATAAGACGGTTCTGTTTCATATTTTTCTATTTTTCTAATTAATCCTTACTCTAATTAAAGGGAGTTCCCAGAAGGAAAAAACACTGTTTGGAAACTCCCCTTTTCTAACCTGCGATACCTAACTAATAACCTAAAATCATAAGATCTCCTCTTGGCTATACCAAGTCCACGGGTTCACGTTAATCTGGATAGACAACCATGTCTCATCATTCTCATCTGGCGTATCTGGGTCCGGATCCGGAATAGTAGGATAACCCGGATTATTAAATCCCTTGATATTAATATCATAAACGGAATTACGCACAACCCCAAACTCTCCAAACTCATTCATCGCCTTATCCGAGTCATCATGTTTAATCATGATCTTGTAATAACTTACACCACCATCATAATAAAAGACCGTACCATAACTACCCGCCCCTTTATTCTCTACGGCAAGCCTTGCGTCTACAAATTTCTGTTTAAGTGCCGCAGCCTGCGTTTCTGCGCTTTGACCGGATTGCTTAAATTCATCTCCGGTTGGAATAGTAACCTCCTTGGAGGAATCCACGTATTTTACATACCGGTTGAAGGCTGTTGATATAGAGGTTGGATAACCGTCAGGGTTCCCATCCTTATATTTCTTTGTCAACTCATTTTCTATCCAGTCCATCAAGGTATCATATGTATAGCTTACGCCATTTACGATCATCCAAGACTCACCCTCTCCCACATCAACCGTACCGCCATCTAATTTTTTCAGTTTCTTCGGCGCGAAGTTCGCTTGTAAAAGGACTTGGGTCGTATAAGCATGGTTGTTATACTCTTTTTCTTGTGTATTCTCCAGACAATATTCAGTAACGGGATTAGATGCTGAACTTATCTCATTCCAAGATATGGCAGATGCGTTCGTCGAAGCAGACACAAAATTGTAATTATTCGTATACGCCACTTGATTCGCCTCGTTCCACTCACCGATATTCGTATTGTTGTAATTCGGGTCTACCCGGTATGAACCGATCTCATACCTATCGAATGGAGTGACACAAGTACCGCGAGCATCCGGAGTATTGGCAGGATCTTCATTCCAAGTCTTAATCCTCCTCGATACAGGATAATACCATTTATTAGTAACGTTCAGAATCCATTTCGGGCTATAGATCGATGCCGTGCTATTATCCATAGCGCCATCGCTGGTATATACACGTACTTTAGCGACAACACGATCTATATAAATCGCTAGCGGATTCTTTACCGCGACATCTTGGCTCTTATAAAGAGTTAAGTTTATCGTATTTCCCGAGTTATCCGAAGGTTCCAGATGACCTTTTGAGTTTGTCATCAAAAATGTTCCTGTTTTCGCGACACTCGTTGTTATCGACTCATCCTTCACCGCCTTGTTCACATCCACGAAACTAGAGCCTTCCCCGACGCTGGAGAAACCGGCACCCGGATTCGCGATAATCAGTATTGTCTTAGAAGTAGCCGGAATCTGAAAAGCCTTACTGCTACTGCTTGCGCCGGAAGATGTCAAATCACCGGAGCCGGTACTTAGGTCTATCACTTTTGTAACTAGACTCGCATCTTGATCGCCATCGAAGAAAATCGCTTTAACATCCTCAATCTCATATTCGCCTGTTATCGCATTCTCTTGATTAGGGGTATTCAATCCACGGGTAACGGCGGCGGGAGTCTTAATATTCAAAGCCACCCACGCATCGCCCGAAGGATCGGTTACTACATCGCTATTCCCATCCGAAATAGCATGGTCATCACTACACGCAGCAAACACTAGCGTCGCAAGCGCAAACATAAAAAGTCTTTTCTTTTTCATTTTACAACAATTAAACTGTTTCTAACTAAACACTTATCACTTTTTATCTCTTAGTCATCTTTTAATCCGTCACGACCGTTTGGGATAATTGACTAATATTTAACTTTATACGTTGTACAGAATTAGTATTCGAGGATACACCGGGATCTTTTATAGTAGTCAGGTATATAATGCCACTTCTCTGTTTGGACATTGTATTCCCCAAGACTTCAATATAAATTGTCCCATCATCAACCGTGATCTTATCCGTGTCCTCCCGTACAGCGCCGACGGAAGGACGCAGCTTTATCCAGCTCTTAGGATCATCCGCCCCATCTTCCACATATGCGGAAAGACAATAGTAGTTCATATCGAAACTATCGCTGCTATCCGCAGCCGGCATATATTTAATTGTCACTCCAGCCGCCGGTATAGCATATCTTTGCCTAATACGCACCGTCTTTTCGAGAGTCCCCAATTTCAGCGTGATATACGCATGATCTAACAAGCCATTCGATATTTGAGCTTCCACAGCCGTGATATTCGGATCTGATGTCGTATCATCCACGATCGGTATTCTCGCTCCATTAGATGGGTTTACCAGCAAGGGTACCCCAATGCCGACCTCGTTTCCATTATCACTAATCCGGCAGGCATTCGGAAAACGAGTCCGGCAATCCGTAATCAATTTAAAAACCTCAAAATTGGCACCCTCACTCGTATAGGCGATAAATACCGAATTACTGACTCCCAGAAAGAAATCGTTGTTCGCTACAACTTCGTATGAGTCTCTATTATCAACTGAGATTTCATAATCCAGAGCTGTGTTGGAAGGTTTAGAGGCTTTTGCATCTTCTACCGTATCATAGCCGGGACCTTTTGCCGTAACAATAGTGAATTGATAAGAATGATTACGTTGTAAATCCATTAACTGGACATCCTTATTGACGATCGCCATTTTATAGAAATAATCCCGTCCCCCATACGCACCTTGAATAATCAAGTGTGTATTATTCCGCATATCAGACTCATATAAATAGACTGGATCATTCTCAGTACTCTCCCCCCCATCTATGAAATCTGCCTGAACCAATAAGGATGAATAAGCAGCATCATTCCTGTATTCAGTCAAATTAGAGGTATTATCCCTAATGAGACCATCCAGCGTATGTAACGGTCCTTGCCTAGGTACATTCATAACCGCCACAACTCCCTTTAGCTCAAAGTTCGTCGCCTTATTGACAATTACCATTTTAGCGATCGCCCGGGTAAGCATCAAGGGCGTTCCGTCCGTATTCTCGATCTTTGTTGTATGATCTATCTTATCTACTTCCAGTAAATAACTCATCGGGATCACTTGCCCGTTACCACTATAAGGAATGACAGAAACCGAAGGTACCGCCAATGGAGCCGTCAGCATATTCGTACAGAAATCAGCCAATGTCGTCAAACCTTGCATCAATTGGGCAGAAAATCCAGTTTCATCGAATCCATATTCCGTAACCGCATCCCCATAATAAAATCTATCGGGTGAATTAGCCAATATCAATAACTGATATTCACTATCATTCGATTGTTTAGTCAATATCACATATCTTTTTCCCGCTAATTCAAAGGCTTGCACGGCTTCCACAAAAGTAGCGTTAGGCCCTTCCCCTTTGAAAACAAACATCCATGGGTTCTTACCCACCGTACCCTCATCCATAAGTCCTTTTGTTGACGGGAGATGGTACGAATTAGCACGGGCGAAAATCTCCAGCTGTACTTTTTCAGAAAAGACTTCTTCCTTTCCTACCTGTTCAGATAAAGCAAATTCATGCTCACAGCCAGATAGCATTAATAGGGATAACAGAGCCCAAAAACCGATCATATGCATACTAATTATTCTCATTCTTTCACGCAACGAATTGTAAAACCAAATTGATGACTCGAAGACTTGGGAGTTGTCGCTAAATAATTATACTCTATCCCCCAAATATTACCGTGAGCAGAACCTTTCTCTTCTCCACTTGACGTATCAGTCCACCCCGGAGCCGCTGAAGAAGACCAATAATACCCTGTCTCACTCGCATATTCCAAACTACCATCCGTATGCCATCTTCGGCCTGCGGCCGGAAAGAAAATAGAGGCGTTATTGTCCGGATTAAATATCAAGACACCCCCATAAGCCGCTTCCGTCGTATCTAAAGACACTCCTTTATACTTACTGACCTTCCCCGAACCTCTTTCTATGCCATCGATCATATCTCTTTCCACGATAGGACGCCTGTCGAAAAAACCATCCGCATAGAATCCGTACTTGATCTCTTCCAGAATCTTAGGGATATATTTCTCCGGTTTATTCTGTGGATCAATCGGTTTTTCAGCCGTCACCCAATTTCCATCCCCTTTCATTGGATTACGGAATAACGACATTCTTATCTCGGATTTATATACATCATTATAGGTATAACTATTCAACACAATCCTATCCAAGGGACCGTCGCTTGGACGATGATAACCCGGGGGACAGATCTCGTAATAATCTTTCAGTTTATCCCCGCTCGTAGCATCCCAAAAAGTGGGAGTCTCAATACGTCTTATCGGCCATTCCGATAACTCCCACGTAGCACTCTTATTATTCACGTTGGTAGGGTGATACGCACGAAGTGCTAAAGAAGCATATGCTACCGGTAATCCCCATTGAAAATGAGCGCCGGCTTGAGTCGGATACTTAACAAAATCAACTTGATCAGTGCTTTTATCTATCTGCTTCCATTCATCCTTTGTATCAACATCATTTAAGAATGACCGAGCTGTCAAATTGTACGCACTAAATTTTACACCTAAATCCGGCCCCTCGTTTGTACCCCTCCGCATTATATAATCAGGCGCCTCTCCTTGGCGGACATATAAATCAGTTTCGTAAGTCGTCCCATTTTCCGTATAAGAAAGCTTTACGACACCATATCTAGGCACTCCTTTTCTAGGATTCTTGCTCTTCAATCCTATCCGGAAGTAAACACGTCCTCTTCCTTGTACAAAACTGCCTGTCTCACCTTTCTGTGAATTAGGAATAACCGGATAGTCTTCCGGATCTCCCGGAGAACCTGTTCCAACGTTAGGATCAAAGCTAGGTGTCGAGCTTATCACTATAAAATCCTGATATTCGGTTGGAACTTCCACACGCCACTGATACCAATAACTCCACTTGTTCCCACTAATTATCCTTTCTCCACTTTCATCATCCTTATAGAAAGCCCCTACATAAGGGTTAGACCATAGATGATTCGTTGAATTAATATCAAACGGATAACGATTTCCATATTGACTGACCTTTACGGTTATCGTTCTCCGAATAGCGTTCTTCCCCGAGAAGTCTTCCGCAGCCATCAATGTAATCTCATAGGTTTCCTTACCTATAATATAGTTTGGCAAATCAAGTAAGATATCCATATAGCCCGCTCCAGTACTCGGATCATACGAAATCCTCTCATCAGCGTTCGGCTGCCACTCTTGACTCGACAAAGCGTTAAACACCTCATTCGTTTCCTTATAAGTGTTTGTACTTAGCACTTTTACTTTATCAAAAACCCTCACAACCGGCATATTGGACGAGAAAGAGATTCGTGCCCCGTTAAAATCGGTAATATCGACCTCCGTATGTGACACATTTAGCACTCTATTACCAGATATATTCCAATCATTTGCTATTGAATCCCAATCCGATGCCTGTATATTCATCTCCAAGGGTTGTTTAATGATCCCGGTAAGATCTAGCTTCGTATTTTTAGGCAAGTTATAATCAACCGGCTCTGAGTTTATTTTCAACTCACAGGAGGGATTATAGCTATCCTCCATATCTACCGTAAAAACCACCGCATTTGCCGGATCGTTCTTTCTCTCCAACTCATTAGAGGGCAAAATAATACGAGTGATCTTCCGAGCCCAATTCATTCCGGGAATATTTGGAGTAACAGAGGAGAAATAATCACCATCTTCTCTCAATGTAAAATTACGTGTTACATTCCTCTCAATAGTAGAGCCACTATATTGAGCTGTCAATGGGATCAAATTAGGGATACCACTAAATATAACTCCATTAAAAATATCATCGAAATTATCTGCCGCCTCCAAAACAACATCTACTCGAACTCCCAGACGATTAAGGGCCAGTTGTAATAAAGAAACCGTTGTCCCATCACTCAATTTAGCCCCTTTACCTTTTGGTAAAACCTCTACGTTATTTATTTCCTGCATCATTGGGATCGATTTCTCCGAAGAAAAAGAGCTTGCGGGATAAGCGATAAGATTCAAATCGTCATAACGTGAAAGAGTGTTCAGTTTATTGGCTATAACGTTATCCGTCGGTTCATTCGCCAAAAATACGAAATCATAATTCCCAGCTACGATTGGATGCCGGATGATATTTTCTATCCATTGATTCTTACTATAGTGAATATTAGATATGCACGCTCCCGTTGTCTTATTGAAAGCCAAAACACGAAGCGTATTCACGTCGTAGTCCTCTTCGCTACCCGAATGAGTCGTATTTTGAGAATCTATATTCCTAATAGAAATATAGGCTCCTTCCACATTACCGCTAATCATTGTCTCATCCGTACATGAGAAAAGGATTATCAATAACAAGACTGCCACGAAACCTTTATATATTTTACACTCTTCCACTATCATAAAAATTGCTCTAATGTTATAATGCAAATATCACGATATAAAAAGTCACAATAAACTAAATATGCACCCAATAATGACAATATGAATCACAGTTTACATCTAATTATGCAATTATTTTTCAGACCGTTACAGTTTCCAGAAAAACAAGATCAAAAGGCTCTATTTTTCTATTATACGCAAGACTCTTATCAAACAGTTCCGATTATCGAAACAAATCACATTAATAAGAATCCACGAAAAAGCCCTTAAACGAAAGATCGCTTAAAGGCTCAATAAACATCCCTTATAATATTCATTTATGTAGAAATTAGGTCCGTTATATTTCGTCTTATCTATAATTATAATATATCAATAACCGATCTCTGTCTTTTTATAAAATCGATACGTTGTGCCTCTCCACTTTCGGATATTAGGATAGAATGGCGTTTCAATGCCTGAATCCAATCTCGTTGCATTTTACAAATCTGCGGACTTTGGGAGTCCATAGAATTGATTGAATAAACTCGTAGCATACTAATTTGGAAATCCAGCTTCTCTATATAAGTATAGGTTGCCTCAAAATCAATGCTTGATAAGTAGAAAAACACCTTATGGCCCTCACTGAACTCTCCTGTGATAGATAAAGCCTCCATATGAGTAAGTAATTGATAAAGTTCCTCTTTCAAGCACAGAACATCCTCTTTCGATATCAAATTCAGGCAAGCAAAGTATTGGACCTCTTTCACGAAAGAAACAAAAATATTCATATCCCAGATAAAACTGGTTTTCGGACAATTCTTTACGCTATAACTTAATTTTTTATGTACATTTATAATTCGTTCTTCCACCGCCATCCCATATAGAGAATTTGGAGTCTTTATCTGTCCATGATGATATAACCAGCGGCAAAGACGGAACTTAGACAGATATTCAAAAGAGGAATAAAGCGTAAAAGGCAAAACATTCGATGCCGTACAAACCTCCGTACTCTTATCTCCTTTCACATAGTCAAATATCCGTAAGTAACGATCAATAATCTCATAATAACTTTCTATCGCATTGGCAGACCGGAGCAAGTTCATATCGAAAGTCACTCTATTATGCAAGTGATTTCCTATGATCTGATCTATGGAGATCCCCAACTTATAGGAAATTTGCGCAACCTCATCAATCGTAAAAGCGACCTCTCCCCGAAGCCTGCGGTACACCGCCTCTCTCCCGATACATAAAGTATCCGTCAAGAAATTAGCAAGATTTTGTCCGGGAGGAAGCCTATCTTTCATTGCGGTTATCAATTCATTTACAATACTATCTTTCATTGCCTTATACCTTATTTCCAACTATTAATATTCCTTGATACATTAGGCAAATGTAAAACATGTAAACGATAGTTTTGTACGATAAAGCAAGCCTATGAGAATTGTTCCTTTTCTAATTAAAGCAAATACAGACAGAAAAAGATAGAAAACGAAATTAAACTAAAAAAGCACCTATAAATTTCGAATCGCGCAATCGGAAGATCTAGGTTGTTTCATTTATCGAAACAAGTTCAAACTCTAAAGCGTATTTATAATCTCCCTTTGTCTATTGAAAAACTGGATACGTTGCATCTCTCCACTCTCGGAGATCATGGTAGAGAACTTTTTTAAAGATTGAATCCAGTCTTTCAAGCTATTAAACATCTCAGAATCCTGTGTCGTAATAGAATTTATCGAGTAAACCCGTATCATACTTAACTGCAAAGAACTTGTTTCCAGATAACTATACGTAGCCTCAAAGTTAATATGCGATACATAAATTCGTACACTATTGCCAGCCTCGGTCTTTCCTCTCATAGCAAGTTCTTCCAATTCATCCACCAACACTAATAACTCCTCTTTGATACGTTGTATATCCTCACAGGAAATAAGATGGATATCGGAGAAATATTTAATGTCATTGACCAAATGATGGAAGATCATATTATCCCAAATATAATCCGTAGAATGGATATACTGTGTCAACGATACAAATTCTCTTTGGGTATCAACCAGTTTTTCCGGTATCTTCAGATTCTCAAAATGATTGCATTGGATATGCTTATTCTGATACATCCACTTAAATAAACGAAACTTTGACAAAAGGTCATGCTTCAAATAAAGGGTCTGAGGAATAGTATTGGAAGAGGTACCCAAAGCCGTAGTAGGATCATCCTGAAAGGCCCTAAAGATCTTCACATATCTAGACAAGATCGTAAAATAAGCATTAAAAGGATCATCGTGATCTACCACATTCAAGTCGAACACGGCATTGGCACTAAAACTAACCCCTACTATTTTATCCAATGACACACCCAATTTCCTTGAGATAAGAGCTGCCTCTTCCAAGGTGAAAGGAACCTCGCCACGTAAGCGCCTATAAATGGCTTCTCTGCCAATATAAAGGGTATCCATCAACAGATTCGCCAAATTTGTCTTAGGGGGAAGTTTTTCTTTTAAAGCTTCAATCAAGCCTGTATTTAATTCATTTATCATCATAACCATGTCGAATGAAAAATCATCTACTCTAGTAACATATATAGAGAGGAAGTTGTTTCGAGAACAAGTACATTCGTAGATGGATTTTCAAAGCACGTAGCTTTTCAGCTTATTCATATCAACTATTTTCCCTTCCCGGGAAATAGCCCCTTCCTCTATCATTTCCGAGAAACTACGGGCCAATGAAGGACGGGCCACTCCAAAATATTCCGAAAGCTCTGTTTGATTACGATCCTGCTTATAATGATCTCCTTGAATACGTTTAAGTATATAGTAAGCCAGTTTACCTTTAATGGTCTTAATCGATAATAATTGAAGACGTTCAGAAAGAAATTGTGTCCGGTTGGCGTTAAAAGCCATATAGCTTTGAAGAAAATGCTCGTTTGTCGCCAGCAAACGCATCACCGCATTCTTAGGTATTAAAATGATCTCGCATTCCTCCAAGGCGATAACATCTACCGGGAAGCGATTATTTTCCGCAAACAAAAATGCGGAGGCCAAAGGAGTAGGCGCCGATAAAGTCTCCACTTCCAGAATTGTCCCGCTTTCGGTGATCATCTCAGTCTTTACCCGTCCTTTACTCAATAGATAAAGCGAAGATAAGGCATCTCCCTGACGAGCCACCCAGTCACCTTTCTTAAACGACCTTGTCGAATAATCCAACGAACTGAAAAGAGCGGTTTGCTCTTCCTCAGACAATTTTCCGCAAATAGGACACAAACTCAGATTCATAAAACTTCCTTTTGCGGATAAAGATAAAGAAAATAATCAAAGAGTGTAACAACTGTTACAGGTTAAACGATCTTCTATCCCCTACATTCGCGATAAACTTATAAAATAAAAGCTATGTTCTGTTATCAATGTCAAGAAACCGCCCAAGGAAAGGGCTGTATATTAAAAGGTGTATGTGGTAAGACCGCCGAAGTGGCCGGATTACAAGATTTACTGATGTACTTAATGAAGGGAATCTCCAAACTAACAACGACTTTACGCAAGCGAGGCGTGGAATCATCCACGGCCAATAAGTTTATCGTCGACGGACTTTTCATGACCATCACAAACGCCAATTTCGATTCATCCAGATTCGTATCAAAGATCAAAGAAGCCTATCAGCTACGGGAGAACCTTCTCGACGAGCTACATCGACAGGGAATCCATCCATCCTTAACCTGCGATTGTCTGACTTGGAAATCGGACAAAGTAGAGGAAATGGAGGTCAAATCGAAAGAAGTAGGTATTCTCGCCACAGAAAACAAGGATATCCGCTCTCTACGAGAATTACTCACTTATGGGGTAAAAGGTATGGCTGCCTACGTGGAACACGCTTACAATCTAGGCTTCGAGGATACCAGCCTCTATGCCTTTATCCAAGACGCCTTGGTCGCAACGACTCAATCGGACCTGACCGTCGCCGATTTAACCCGATGGGTACTCACCTGCGGCGAATACGGAGTAAAAGCCATGGCCTTATTAGATAAAGCGAATACTTCCACCTATGGCAACCCGGAAATTACGAAAGTGAATATCGGCGTAGGAAAGAACCCGGGTATACTTATCAGTGGGCACGACTTGAGAGACATTCAAGACTTGCTGGAACAAACCGAAGGTACAGGCATAGATGTCTATACACATAGCGAGATGCTTCCTGCACATTATTACCCGGCTTTCAAGAAGTATAAGCATTTTGTAGGAAACTACGGTAGCGCCTGGTGGAAACAAACATCTGATTTCGAGACATTCAACGGAGTTATCCTGTTTACGACCAACTGCCTTGTCCCTCCCCGTTCTTCCGCCACTTATGCCGATCGGGTCTATACGACCGGCTCTACCGGGTTCGAAGGATTCCCACATATCGCCGATCGTAAGCCCGGAGGCTCTAAGGATTTCTCTGCGTTAATCGAACACGCAAAGAAATGCGCCCCTCCAACGGAAATCGAACACGGAGAAATCATCGGTGGATTCGCTCATGAGCAGGTATTCCAATTAGCCGACAAGGTTATCGATGCCGTAAAATCAGGAGCGATACGTAAATTCTTTGTCATGGCAGGTTGCGACGGAAGAATGAAGAGCCGTAGCTACTATACCGAATTCGCCGAGAAATTACCGAAAGATACCGTCATATTAACCGCCGGTTGTGCCAAATATCGTTACAACAAACTGCCTTTGGGGGAGATCAGAGGTATTCCACGGGTATTAGATGCCGGACAATGTAATGACAGTTACTCATTGGTGATGATCGCCCTCAAGTTAAAAGAGATCTTCGGGCTGGATGATGTCAATGAATTACCTATCGCATACAATATCGCATGGTACGAGCAAAAAGCGGTAATCGTATTACTCGCCCTACTCTACCTAGGCGTAAAAAACATTCACTTAGGACCGACATTGCCAGCGTTCTTGTCGCCGAATGTAGCCAAAGTATTGGTCGATAATTTCGGGATCGCCGGAATAGGTAGCGTGGACGAAGACATGGAACTATTTCTAGGAAAGTAAAATAAACCTTTCCCGATCCGCTCTTGTTTTCCTATCACATTTTAATCGATTCAAGATGAATAAGGAACAACAAAAAAGAGTAGCCGCCATTCATGACCTATCGGGATTTGGCAAATGTTCATTGACAGTTGCCCTCCCGATCCTCTCGGCGGCAGGAATAGAGACAAGCGCCTTACCTACGGCCATACTTTCTACACACACAGGAGGTATTCTCGGCTATACTTATAGAGACTTGACGGAAGATATGCGTCCGTTCATGAAGCATTGGAAAGAATTGGATATCCGTTTCGACGCCGTCTACAGCGGCTTTCTTGGATCTTTCGAGCAATTAGATATCGTAAAAGAGTTCTTCTCCCTTTTCAAGCGGGAAGATAACCTGATTCTAGTCGATCCTGTCATGGGCGATAACGGAGAACTATACAAGATATTCACCCCTAAATTCGCCAAAGGAATGAGATCCCTTTGTGAAAAAGCGGACATTATCGTACCGAACCTGACGGAGGCCGCATTATTGTTGGGCGAACCCTACCAAGCAGGTCCCTATACCAAAGCTTATATCGATGGTATTTTACATAAACTAAGTCAGCTAGGCCCTAAGCAAGTTGTCTTGACCGGTGTCTATTTCGACGAGAAAGAACTGGGAGCCGCCACTTTCGATATGGAACGAAATGCGACAGAGTATGTTTTAACAGAGAAAATACCCGGTTATTATCATGGTACGGGAGATGTTTTCGCAAGTGCTTTACTGTCCGGTTTGTTAAATAATTTCAACTTGGAGAGATCTGCGGAAATAGCCGTTCGCTTCACGACAGAAAGTATTCTTCGAACATTCAAGGCGCAAACGGATTATCGCTTTGGCGTGAACTTCGAACAATCCATTCCGGATTTACTAAAAGAACTGAAACTGATATAAATGAGAGCCTTTTTTTTCTCATATTTGCAAATAAAAGGAATATAATAGTATGGCTAAATTAAGAATAGCGTTTTCTGGTATCGGTGCGGTGGGTGGTTATTACGGAGGTATGGTCGCCGCCCGCTATCAAGGAACAATAAAAGCAGATATCTTTTTTATCGCCCGTGGAGAAAATCTAAAGGCTATCCGTGAAAACGGTTTACAAATGCAACTAGGCATCCGGACAATCCATACGGCTCCGGCACTAGCCACCGATAATCCCGCCGAGATAGGGCCGGTAGACTACCTTTTCTGTTGTACAAAAAGTTACGATCTAGAAGAAAACATCCAGCAGCTAAAGCCTGTTATCGGACCTGAGACCGTTATCATCCCCTTGCTAAACGGATTGGATATCGAAGAACGAATCCATAATATACTACCCGAACAAGAGGTCTGGAAAGGATGTGTTTACATCGGTTCTCGCTTGACAGAGCCGGGTGTTGTCGAGAAATTCTCCTTGAAAGAACGTATTTTCTTCGGCAACAAAGATGCAAACAAAGATAAGCAAACCGAGTTGCTTAAATTACTTATGTATGCCCGGTTAAACGCTTTTAATCCAGCGGATATAGACCTACGCATCTGGAAGAAATTCTTCATGATCTCTACGGCGGCTACGGCTACGAGTTTCTTCAACCAGCCCATTGATGAAGTACTAGCCCAACATATCGACCTGTTCATCGCTTTGGGTACGGAATTAAAAAGCGTAGCAGAGGCTATGGGAGTCCGTTTACCCGATGACATCGTCTATACTTCCATCGAGACGCAAAAGATGATGCCGGCCGGCTCCACGACTTCCATGCATAGTGATTTTCTCGCCGGGAAAAAAACAGAGTTGGAAACATTGACAGGATATGTAATTCGTCAAGCGGAGAAGCTCGGCGTTGATGTCCCTACTTATCGATTTATGTATAATGGATTGTCTTTTTATCCCTATCCGAAGAAAACAGAAATATCATAATTATGCAAGATCTAATAAACGGGCGTTGTGGTTGGTGCGGAACTGACGAGTTGTATATGAGATACCATGATCAAGAGTGGGGAAAGTTGGTGACTGACGATAAAACACTGTTCGAGTTTCTTGTGCTGGAAAGTTCTCAAGCCGGGTTAAGTTGGATAACTATCCTTAGGAAGCGTGAGGGATATCGCAAGGCATTTTGTGATTTTGATATCGAAAGAGTGGCGCAAATGACCGATGAAGATGTTGAACGGTTGATGCAGTTTGAGGGAATTGTGAAAAACCGTCAGAAAATTAAATCGACAATCACAAACGCAAGGCAGTTTCTCTCCATACAGAAAGAGTTCGGTAGCTTTTATAATTACACCCTATCATTCTTTCCTAACCAAAAACCAATTATCAACACCTTTCAGTCATTGAGTGAGATTCCGGTATCATCTCCCGAATCCGAAGCCATGAGCAAAGATATGAAGAAACGAGGATTCAAATTCTTCGGAGCCACAATTTGTTACGCCCACCTACAGGCTTCGGGATTTATCAACGATCATCTGATGGACTGCGTTTGCCGAAAAAGATAATAAAAAAGGCGGAAACAGCATGTTCCCGCCTTCATTATTATTTTAGTGAGTGATCTTATTGACCGATATAAGTCTCCATGAACTTAGCGCCCGGAGCCGGAGAGATGGTTATTACCTCCGTATCCGCAGGGATCAAGACAGTTTGACCTTGGTGAACAAAGATCTCGTTTCCTTTATTATCACGGATGGAAGCCTTGCCTGCCATACAGATGTAAACGACAAAAGAATCCAGTTCCGAGAAATTACGAACCATAATCGTATCCAGATCCAAAAGGTTTGTCGTGAAATATTTACAGTCCGCCAACTCTACCGTGGCATTCGTATGACCTTTGTAGTGAGTACGGTAATCCGGATACAACGTATAATCGATAGCGTCTTTCGCCAATTCCGTATGCAGCTCACGGCCATTACCGTTCACATCTTTACGGTTGTAATCGTAAATACGATACGTGATATTACTGGTCTGCTGGATCTCGGCGATAAAACAACCCGCTCCGATCGCATGCACACGTCCCGCCGGCAAGAAGAATACATCGCCTTCATTTACGTCGTAACGTTGAAGCACATCCATGATCGTATTGTTCTCCACACGTTTCACATATTCCTCAGCGTCGATTTGCTCAGAGAAACCGGAATACAGGCCAGCGCCTTTCTCTGCCTTGATCACATACCACATCTCCGTCTTACCGAAAGAGTTGTGGCGTTTTTTCGCCAGCTCATCGTCCGGGTGAACTTGAATGGATAAATTATCACGGGCATCGATAAACTTGATAAGCAAGGGGAAAGTCGTCCCGAATCTCTCCATCACCTTCTCTCCCAGCAATTCCTTGCCATAAGAGCGGATCAACTCATCCAAAGACTTACCTTCCAACTCGCCATTATCGACGATTGAATAATTTCCCTCAACATGAGAAAGCTCCCAGCTCTCGCCTACACCATTCTCAACCGGAGTAATACCCTTAAACGGGCAGATATCTGAACCGCCCCAAATCACCTTCTTGAGGATCGGCTTAAATGTAAATGGATATAACATAACGTGTTTTGTGTATAGAGTTTTACTTTTTGACCTTCACTTTCCTTAATACGACGGCGCTACGTGCCGGGATATAAAGTTTCAGCCATTCTTTCTTTTCTTTCTTATATAACGGATCAAATTGCGTGAAATGCCTTATGGTATCATCAGCCAAGCCAAACCCCCCGAAACGGGTAGCGTCGGTGTTCAATACGACCTCATATTCTCCCTTCGGAACTAAGAAACCGTAATCCGTGAACGATTTCGTCGGGCTAAAGTTGAACACAAAAACCAAGTCTTTACGCATATAAGCCAATATCTGATCGCCATCATTATCCCAAACCTTCTGGATAGGGGTATCTTGGAAATTCTTCACATCCCCGATCAATTCCAACATCTCACGGTCGAAATCGCCCAAGAAATGGTACTTCAAATCCAAGTTGTCCACCAAATCCCATTGGCGGCGAGCGTATTTATAAGACCATCCATTGCCCTCCCTCGGGAAGTCGATCCATTCCGGATGCCCGAATTCGTTGCCCATGAAGTTGAGATATCCGCCGTTGATCGAGGCGAGAGTCACGAGCCTGATCATCTTGTGCAGTGCCATGCCCCGTGCCACGGTGCCGTTGTCGTCGCCCACCATCATATGCCAGTACATTTCCTTGTCGATCAGACGGAAGATTATGGTCTTGTCGCCTACAAGCGCCTGGTCGTGGCTTTCACAGTAGCTGACGGTCTTTTCGTCGGAGCGGCGGTTTGTGAGTTCCCAGAATATGGATGTCGGATGCCAGTCTTCATCCTTCTTCTCCTTGATCATTTTGATCCAGTAGTCGGGTATTCCCATCGCGAGCCGGTAATCGAAGCCCATGCCGCCGTCTTCGAATTTCGAGGCTATGCCCGGCATGCCGCTCATTTCCTCCGCTATCGTTATGGCTTTCGGGTTGACTTCATGTATCAGTATGTTGGCGAGGGTCAGATAGACGAGGGCGTTGGTGTCTTCATTGCCGTCGTAATAATCTCCATAACCGCCGAATGCCTTGCCGAGCCCGTGGTTGTAATAGAGCATCGATGTCACTCCGTCGAAACGAAATCCGTCGAATTTATACTCTTCGAGCCAGAACTTGCAGTTTGAGAGCAGAAAGTGAAGCACGCTGTTCTTGCCGTAGTCGAAGCAGAGCGAGTCCCATGCCGGATGTTCGCGGCGCGAGTCACCGTAGAAATAGAGGTCATAGCTGCCGTCGAAGCGTCCCAGACCTTCGATCTCGTTTTTCACGGCATGGGAGTGCACGATGTCCATTATGACCGATATGCCCATTTCGTGTGCGTCGTCGATCAGATGTTTCAGATCGTCGGGTGTGCCGAAACGCGATGATGCGGCATAAAAATTGCTGACATGGTATCCGAACGATCCGTAATAGGGATGTTCCTGTATCGCCATCAGCTGTATGGCGTTGTAGCCGTCTTTGGCTATGCGAGGCAATACGTTGCGTCTGAACTCGTCATAGGTCCCGACGCCCTCCTTGTTTTCACCCATGCCGATGTGTGCCTCGTAGATGAGCAGCGGCTTCGTGTCGGGAGTGAATTTTTTGATTCTGAATTTGTAGGGATGTTCCGGAGCGTATACCTCTGCGGAAAATATCTTTGTATCGTTGTCCTGTACGACTCGCCGTGCATAGGCCGGCAGACGTTCACCGTCTCCTCCGTTCCAGTAGATATGGAGTTTGAAAAGGTCGCCGTTGTGAAATGCGTCCGCAGCGAATCTGCCCTCCCAGGCTCCGTCGGGAAGCCTGCGGAGCGCATAGCGCTTGTCATCCTTCCAGTCTGTCATCGTGCCCGTTATGAATATTTCCGTAGCATTGGGCGCATACTCTCTGAATACCCATTTCCCTGATTTTTCGCGGTGAAGACCGAAATAATTATATGCGTTGGCAAATTTGTTGAGGCTGCCGTCGGTGTTGACGGTGAGTTCTTCCATTTTGCGGATCACGTCCTGGTGACGTCCTTCGATCGCGGGCGCGTAAGGCTCCAGCCAGGGGTCGTTGCGCAGGATAGCAAGTTTTTTTTCCATATCTTTATGGGATTATGTACATTATTATCAATTTTCTTTTTCAGTAGGTTTCTTTTCGACGTGCAGACAGTGCCGGATTATTTCTCTGAGTGTGTCCGAATCCTTGCCCGATGATTTCAGCACGTCAAGCACACCGCCTATATAGTCGTCTTTTGTTCTGTAGCCGAGCTGCTGGTGCACTCCCGAGTCCGGAAGCATGGGCTTGTGGTTGAATACCTTCAGGATTCCCTCATAGTCGTTGTCGCGCACCATTGCCGCGAACTGTTCGCGCAGCGCGTTGTAGTGCTTGCGCGGCTGCAGTTTGACGATAAGGCTCTTTATGTGGGTCTCGAGTGCGGTTATACACGAGAATTTGCCGTCGATGCGGCATTCGACGTCGCGTTTCATTTTGTGGCGCACATGCTGCAGCGCCTGTTCTTCGGCGTGGCGTTTGAACATATGTGTCACCTCGCGTTCCACGCGCCTCAAGATCTTTGCTCCGTCGCGTCCGCGGCGGCGTGCCATTAATCTGATAACCCCGGGAAGGAGAAATATGTTCTCGATTTCCGCCACATCAGGCACCATTATATGTTTCGCACGTAGATATCCCACTTCCTGGTCCGTGCGCCGGTCGCGGTCGACGATGCCGAAACTGCTGAGATGGTGCATGGCCTGTTGGTCGTTGAATGACCTGGTTGTCTCGATCACCTTGTCGCATGAACCCACGGGGCGAACAGACATGTCGGGAAACACAAGACTGTAGAGCCGTATGTCTATGGAATGTCGCATGTCTCCTTCTATGAAGAGCACGGGGCGCCGGCTGCCTGCAAGTTCGACAAGCAGGTCTTCCGACCGTGACCCGGGTTCCACTATGTCGTAGTCCCACGAGCGGATTTCCGAGTCATAGCGCTTCACCCATATGCATGTATTGTGCGTACGGGAATTGACGAAGTCCTCATCGACAGAATTGTATACAAACGTGCAGTCCGGACGCAGATCTTCGATTGAGTTCCACAGATTGCCGAGTATAGTCGGATGTACGAACAGGGTGGGGGAGTCGATAAATATCACGGCATTCGGCATGGCGTAGAGAGCGGCTCCGAGATAGTAGAGCGCCGCTTTCTCTCCCTGACTCAGCGTGTGGGTCGAGATGAGGTCGTCTCCGCTGCCGGTCGAGAACATGAGTCTGCCCTTGGCGCGGGTTATTCGGTTGCCGGGGAATATACGCTCCCAGTGACGCTGTATTATGTCGAGTTTCGTAGGTTTTATCTTGAACCTGTGGCCTTCGGCCAGAGCCTCGGCCTTCATCTTGAGCAGGCTCTCGAGCTCGTCGGCAAAGAGCATGTAGACTATTTTGTCAAGTTCGCTCACGGCGTCGGTGCGCATATAGCTTTGTTGACGTATGGCCTGACGGTAGAGACTGTCGACGGATCCGGGCATAGTCGACTCTTCGCGTTCAGGATAGAATGCTGACAATGCGCTGAGCTTGTATGCCTTGTCTCCGCACAGTGACATCATTTCCTCCATGAATAGAGACTTGCCGGCGCCGTTTCCTCCGATCAGGGTGATTTGGCGTGAGTCTCCGAGTCCGGCCCTGTCTACCGGTTTTATGGATGGCGGAAGTTTTATCGTATTCACTGTATACTCTTTTGAGGATAATTGCTGTCTTTGGTTTGCAGGTTGTAAATTTAGTAAAATTTTTTCTAACTTTGCGAATCAAATCATATAAAAGAGAAAAATCATGTTTTCAGGAATAGTAGAGGAAGCTGCCAGGGTAGTGGCGCTTCGCAAGGATGGAGATAACCTTCACATCACTCTTTCCTGCTCGTTTGCGGATGAGCTGAGGATTGATCAGAGTGTGTCGCACAATGGCGTCTGTCTGACAGTCGTGGAACTTCCAGGCGACGGTACGTATACGGTCACGGCGATCCGAGAGACTCTCGACCGGTCGAATCTCGGACTTCTCGAAATAGGCGACCATGTCAACGTGGAGCGCAGCATGCGTATCGACGGTCGGCTCGACGGCCATATCGTGCAGGGGCATGTAGATCAGACCGCCGTTTGTAAGAAAGTGGATGAGGCCGAGGGGAGCTGGTATTATGATTTCGAATACACTGTGCCTCGTGATCTGGCGCGCCGAGGATATTTTACTGTCGACAAGGGGTCGGTGACTGTCAACGGTGTGAGTCTGACGGTATGTAATCCTGTTTCATCTTATCTGCCGGATAATCCTGAAATGCTGTTCGGCGGCTTTCAGGTCGCCATCATCCCGTATACGCACGACCACACCAATTTCCATACGATAAAGGCCGGAACGGTGGTCAATCTCGAATTCGATATCCTCGGCAAGTATCTTGCCCGGCTCGCATCTCTCTGACAGAAATTGACAATAAAAAAATATGCGGCCCGTATGAGCCGCATATTTTTTGACATGAGGTCATAGTTATTTCTTGTTGCCGCCGAGAATGCCGCGGAGTATGTCAAGACCGTTGCCTGTTCCGGTCTGCCGGCCGTTGGCGGAGCTGTCGGGATCGGTTGTGGTGGACTGGTTGGTCTTATTGGTCGTATTAGTCTTATTAGTCCCACTGGTCGTATTGGTCTTATTGGTGCCCAGTCCGTTCAGTATCGATCCGAGGCTGAAGCCGTTGCTGCTGTTGTCGTTCTGGGTCTTGCCTCCCGAGAAATGAAATCCCACGCAGAGACCGTCATAAGAGTCGAGAATGCTGCTGAGAGCCTGTACGACCTTGATGCCGCTGAATTGTGACACTGCCGTCAGAAGTTTCTTCAGTTTTGTGGCGTCGAACATCACGTCCATCGATCGCGATGTCTTTTCCACATAAGTGGTGACGGTCGCGAGTTTTATGCCGAGAGCCGTGAAATTGAATTCGAACACACCCGGTTCCGCTCCGGCTGCCTGTGTTATGGTACCGTTGAGCTTTATCATCTTGCAGGCGAGAGTGAATGTCCCGTCGGCATTGACGGTGAGTGTCGCGTTGTTGAGCCCGTATTGTTCGTAATAGGGGGCGAGTTTTGTCTCCACGGCCGCCGCCCTTTTTCAGAAAACCTTCTCCCTGAAAGCATACGGCCGGGCCGGTCGATGTCCATTCTCCCTCCATGTCGGCTATCGTGATATTGGAACTTGAGAATACTCCCTCTATTATGTTTCCCAGTGTGTTTCCGAGTCCTCCACCTAAAATGTCACCGAGTCCTTGCGCTTTGGAACTATTGATACCGAAAATGGTCAAAAATGCTGCTAAAAATATTAATTTTTTAATTTTCATTTTATTTTATTGGTTAAATTGGCGCAATTGTGTTGTTTTAGTGTTATGCATAAATCTTACGTGGTTAAAATTGATTAATTTTGTATCCGAATAAGATTGCCACGGAATTGCTGTATGAAAATATGCAACTCTTATCATAGATAACGATTTCTTTCTCCAGTTTAATTACTCTGCCAATCTTTTTTGATAAAAAACATCAGTTCCGCAGTTTGCCGGACCTGCAATTGTGATAATTTTATTAATTAAACAACATAACAATGAAGAACTTTAGCAAAGGATTAATCTTCCTTGCAGCGGTCTCCTCTGTCGGACTTGTGTCGTGTAGCGATGAAAGTCCCTGGTCAGGATCGGACTCTGAAGGCGGAATCAATCTTAATTTTTCTTCCGACGCGCGAGTTGTGCGTCAGACCAGAGCCGACGATAATGTCAGCCCGGTCGTGCCCGATGGCAATCAGTTTGCTGTTAATCTTTCCAAGTCTGACGGCTCTTATTCGAAAGACTGGAATAGTATAGAGGCTTTTAACCGAGAGACCTCTTTCCCGATCGGCGACTACACTCTGACCGCCTCTTATGGTGATATCGACGCCGAGGGCTTCTCGAATCCTTATTACAAGGGACAGACCGATGTCCATGTCTCTCCCGGTGCGGTGACTGACGCGACAGTGGTGGCCACGCTCGCCAACGCGATGGTTTCGATCAGATATACCGACGAATTCAAAAGCAATTTTGCCGCCTACAGTTCTTCGATCCAGACCGAAGGCCATTCATGGGTGGTTTTCGCGCAGGATGAGGACCGTCCCGCCTATGTGGCTCCGTCGGAGGTTAAGCTTGATCTGCAGCTGACCAACGACGCGGGTAAGGTTGTCAATATTCAGCCCGCTTCGTTCACGGCTCTTGCACGCCATCATTACGTTGTGACCATCGGTGTCAGCCCCGATTCAGCTACGGGCGACGTGGTGCTCGATATCCAGTTTGACGACGATGTGGTGGCCGAGACTGTGGCTGTATCTCTCGGAGACGAGCTGTTTAATGCTCCCGCTCCTTCAGTGAAGACCAAGGGCTTTGAGCCGGGCACCGCTCTCGATGCATACGAGTATGCATCATTCAAGGGTGACGCACAGTTCGATGTGTTTGCCTTCGGTGGCCTTAAGTCGGCTACTATCAATGTCATCAGCCAGAACGGATATACTCCGGCGTTCGGCCGCAGCGCCGAACTTGTCAATGCCGATGCTCTTCTGCAGGCTCAGCTTGCGAGCGAGGGCCTGGATTGCGCGGGATTCTTCCGCAATGTCGACAAGATGGGTGTGGTGAAGCTCGGTGGTTTCATTTCGAAACTTCCTGCCGGATCATACACTATCGAGTTGCAGGTGGTCGATGCCATGACGCGTACTTCCGAGCCTGTCGCTCTGTCTGTGAGTGTGACCCCTGTCGAACTTGAGGTCAGCTCTGCCGGAAATCCTGATTTTCTCGGCAACGAGATCAGTATGGATGTCGCCACTAACTGTGCCGACATAAAGGATGATGTCTCTTTCAAGGCTCCTAATGCCAATGGTCAGCTTGTCGAAGTGCCGGTCAAGAGTGTGACGGCGGTTACATCTCCCTCTGGCAAGGCTACCAGAGCGTCACTTCCCTATGTTTTCCGTTACGTTCTGGAGGTGCCTGTTATTACACAGACTTCTCTGAATGTGGAAGTGATTCTTGGCAAACGCACTTTAAGAACTTCTGTCAGTGTGAATGATCCTGAATTTACTGTCACGCCCGATGCTTTCGCCCGCAAGGTCGTTCTCAAGATCGAGGCTGATTCCGACGAGGCGGTGAAATATATCAGCGATAAGGTTCAGTTGTATAACGGCGAGGCTGTAGTTCCGACAGCTAATATCACTCACACCGCAGGCGGATTCATTACAGTTTCCGGTCTTACTCCCGCTACCGTGTATAGCGATTTCAATGTGCGTCTCGGCGAATATCGTCAGGCTGTTCCGCAGTTTACTACCGAGGCCGAGGCTGATATTGCCAACGGGAATTTCTCGGCTCTTAGCCAGACTATAAATTTCTCAGGCATTCAGGTCGGTGGAAAGTATGAGGTAAATGCACTCGGTATCAATAGATCATATGCGCATAAATCATCTATCGTGCGTTCTACTCCTGACAACTGGGCCACTCTTAATGATTTCACTTGTTGGAGCGGATCTGCCAATAAGAATACATGGTTTATGGTACCCTCTACCTTTGCAGAGAATAGTTCTGTAGTGGTTCGTTCTGTAGGTTATCATCATAACGGAACTACTCCTGCGAATTCCGGTGGTAATTACAATACAAAATATTATTGCGAGAATGCACCCTCTTCTCTCGAACGTGCGTCGGGAGAGCTTTTCCTTGGTTCTTATTCCTATGACGGAACTGAAAAACGCACTGACGGAATAGCATGGTCTACACGTCCGGCGACTTTGAGTTTCAATTATAAATACACTTCGGTCGGCGGCGAGCAAGGCGAGGTATATGTCAAGGTCCTTGGAGATAAAGGTCAGGTTCTTTCGGAAAAGACACTCCTTATTTCTGCCGCATCCGATATGACCGAGCAGACCGTGAGCCTTTCCGGTTATCCTTTCGGTCAGAAAGCGGCCCGTCTTGAATTAGGATTTAAGTCGACAAAGAGCGGAGTCTCGCCGACAATCAATATTCCGTCGGGATCGGCTCTTGATGAAGGTCAGGGATTGGGCAACAAGACCATTTCCGCGAATGCCTACAAAGCTTATGCGAAAGGATCGGAGCTTGTCGTGAGCAATGTGCGTCTCGGTTATGGCGAGGGTGCCAATGCCCGCGCTCCCCGCAAGTCCAACGGCAAAAGAAGATAAATCTAACTCTTGAACAGAAATGAAAAAATCATATATATTTCCATTCCTTGCAGCTGCGGCTTTAGTTACAGGCTGCTCTAAGGAAAACCCATTCAACGGGGAAAACTCGGGCGAGGGGCAGGTACTTAAATCCGCTCTTGCCATGGAACTGAACACTGATGAGAATATCCGTCAGAAACCCGCTACGCGTGCGGATGTCAGTCTCGATGATTTCACGGTAGTCTTTACTAAAGACGGTGTGCCGGTTGCCAAGTATAAATATTCGGAGATGCCCGAGGTGGTTTCGCTCCCGGCCGGCGATTATACCTGTAGCGCGACTTACGGTGAAAACAGAATTGCCGAATGGGAATCTCCCTATTATCTCGGCCAGTCCGGGACTTTCTCTGTCGAGCCTTATGAGATCACAAGTTATATCGACCCGATCGAATGCAAGCTTGAGAATGTGAAGGTCACTGTGACTTTCGATCCTGTTCTGGTGGAGCATATGTCGGCTGACTCATATGTGGAAGTCAAGGTGGGCGCGAACGAAGGCCTGAATTATACCACTGCCGAGGCTACTTCCGGTAAGGCAGGATATTTCCTCCATACCGCCGAGACAACGCTCGTGGCTACTTTCTATGGCGCGATCGACGGTGCTCAGACTGTCGAGACAAAATCATACAAGGACATACAGCGTGGCTGTCATTATAAGCTTAACTTCAAGCTTCATGACGGCGGCAATGGCAACGCCAGCGGCGATATCAACGGTGAGGTCGTGCTTGACGCTTCTGTCACAGTCGTTGATATAGAGCGTAATGTGACTGTCGATGACGAACTTGTGGATGTAGATAAGAACGAGCATCCCAACGAAGGCAACGGTGATACGCCTCCGGGTCCCGGTCCTGTTGATCCTGAACCCGAGGCTCCTACAATTGAAGCTCAGGCTCCGGTTGATATTGACGGAGTAAATAACGGTAATAGCCTTTCTTCATGTGTGATAAACGTCCACAGTTCTGCTGATGGAGGTGTGACAGCCTTTACATGTGACATTGTGTCTGACAAGTTGACTCCCGAGGAACTTAAAGGTGTCGGACTTAGCGACCATCTTGATCTTGCCAATACACCCGCAGAGCTCGAACCTGTTCTTGCAGGTCTTGGCTTCCCGGTCAATGTAGCCGGACAGAAGGATGTGCAGTTTGTAATTACAGGTATGTTCCTTAGTATGATGGAGGGACTGGGCGAATGTGAACATCATTTTGTCCTGACAGCCACCGATGCCAATGGTACAACTACTAAAACTCTTAAGATCAAATTCTAAAAACAACAGCTATGAAAAGGATAAATAAATTTTTAACCCGTTCGGCTGTTGCATTGGCTGTGGCAGCTATCCTCCCGTCCTGCGCGATGGAAGCTCCGTTTGGCGACGGGGGAGAAGGATCTCTCTCCATATCGACCGATATCAAGGGTGACGTTATCAAAAGAACGCGTGCCATCGATTCTGATGAAATGGCTTATCTCCGCGAGGGCTGCGTGATATGGATCGAGAATTCAAAGGGTGTGGTGAAGCGCTTCAAGGGCGTTGACAACATCCCTTCAAGTTTCAAGCTCAAAGTCGGCAGTTATGTGGCCGATGCGTGGGCCGGAGACTCTGTATCGGCTTCGTTCGACAAGAAATTTTATCGTGCCGTTCAGAAGTTCGACGTGGAGCAGGGTAACAACACTCTCAGTCTTGTCTGCAAAATCGCTAATGTCGTGGTGAGCGTTGATCCTTCCTCTCTAAATGTAAATCTTCAGGATCTCAAGGTCACTTTCTCCAACTCGCGTGGTGAACTCGCGTTCACGCCCGAGAATATCGAGACGGCTAAAGGTTATTTCATGATGCCTAATATGGCCGAGACCGATCTTTCCTACAAGATCGAGGGAAAGAAGTCCGACGGCTCCTCCTATCTTAAGGAAGGCAAGATCGAGAATGTGCAGCGTGCCCATGAGTATTGCATGACTCTGACCGAAGATGAGACTCCTGTCACAGAGGGTGGCGCGTTGATCCGCATAACCATTGCCGACATTCCTGTCATAGAGGATGATATCGAGATCTTCCCCGCTCCCAATCCTCGCGGAGTGGGCTTTGATATCGCCGAGCAGGTAGTGTCGACCGATCGCTCCTTTACCGACACGAAGGTTTACATCTGCGGTTATTACGGCCTCAGCTCTGTTGTCATGAATCTCAGTGACAATTTCACCGGTCTTGCAAGCGGTCAGGATATTCTCAGCAACTCGGTCATCACCGATCTCGCTTCCAAGGGCATTCGTGTGGAGCGTCAGGAATCTTATGACGCGGCCAATGTCGAAGGCGACAAGGTAAAGGTTGATGAGGTTTATATCACGTTCTCCAAAGAATTCCTCGATGCGCTTCCCGACAGTGAGAAGGAATATCTTGTGACATTCGAGTCTACTGATGCCCGCAACAAGGTCGGCAAAGGATCTCTGCGCATAGTCAACAATGCTTCGGCTATAGAATTCATCGACCCGATAGTTCTTTCTCCGGCTCCGACTCCCGAATCAGATCCAATGGCTGTCGGTGCGAGAACGGCGACTCTGTCGGCACAGCTTAATACAGCCGATGCAGCCGACTTTGGTATCAAATACCGCAAGCAGGGCACTCAGGAGTGGACAGTGGCTTATCCATCTTCGGCTTCCGGAGCTTCGGCGCGTCGTGCGGCGCGTATGAACAAGGGTACGCGTGCGGCTGTAACACCCTTCACTGTCGTGCTTACCGGCCTTGAACCGGGTACTGTCTATGAGTACATCGGGTTTGCCGACAGTTTCGAGACCAGCGAAATCCTTACCTTCACTACCGAGGGAATCTTCCGGATTACCAATGCCTCTTTCGAGGAATGGAGTACTTATACAGCCTCTACAATGTTAGGCGAAAGAACTGTCCCCCTTCCAGGAAATACAGGAGACAAACTGACATCTTTCTGGGGTTCAGGTAATGAAGGCGCTGCTACAGCTAACCTGACGTTGACTGACAAGTCTACCGATATGGTTCATTCCGGACAATTCAGTGTCCGTCTCGAGTCTAAATCCGCTATGGGTACGATGGCAGCCGGCAATATATTCATAGGATATTATGTTGAAACAGATGTTACGAACGGAGTACTTGCGCTGGGACGTGAATATAATGGTTCTCATCCGTCGAAAGTTCGTTTATACGCCAACTATCGCCCCGGTGAAAAATGCGTTGTCAAGTCTGGAAATGAAAGTCTTGTAGAAATCGTCAAAGACGGTACCGACCACGGTCAGATATACATTGCCTTGACTGATGAGACTGTGGAGATCCGTACCAATCCTAAAAATCGCAAGCTTTTTGATCCAGAAGATCCGCACGTGCTTGCATACGGTCAGGTTACATGGAAGGAAGCGTTCGGCCCCGATGGACAGTTGCAACAACTTGACATTCCTTTCGTTTATAACGACAGGGCTAAAACAAAATGTCCTACACATCTTATCATAGTGGCTTCTGCTTCTAAGTTCGGAGATTATTTCTCTGGATCGACTGGAAGTGTGATGTATCTTGACGATTTCGAACTGATATATGAGTAATCTATTCAGAAACTGTATAATAGCGACTTTTTTGACTCTGGGCGGTTTTTCCGCTCAGAGTCAATCTGTTGTTATTGATACAGACTCTCCCCCCGGAAACGGCGGCATTCTTCCTTCTGATTCGATCGTGCGTCATATCGACAGCATCAGCTCGCATCTTGAATCGTTGCGCCGTCAGGTATCGGCACTTGATTCGCTTGCAGCCGCACAGAACAGCCAGAAACTTCAGAAGCCCGACACGGTCGTGATAAAGTCTGCGTCCGAGTTTTCCGATGTGCCCCACATCACACCGGCCATGATAGATTCTATCCATGCAGTCAACAGGATAACTCCTTTTGAACGCGACGTAGAATCGAATGTCTTTGTGCCTAAAGGTCAGTGGATCACGGGCATCTCCTTTTCATATACCCAGTCTAACAGCAACGATTACCGCTTTTTGATTTTTGAGGGTATTTCAGCCGATACATATTCTTTCAAGGTGTCGCCTATGCTTGCCTATGCGTTTCGCAACGATATGGCGGCCGGTCTTAAATTCTCTTATACCCGTACGCTTGCCAAGCTTGAGAATACGGATATAGTCCTCGATTCCGAGACGGATACGAATATCGACCATATATATTCGTTGGGACACAATTATTACGCTACGGCAATTTACCGTAATTATTTCTCTCTCGGGAATTCAAGGCGTTTCGGTTTTTTTAATGAGATTCAGCTCGAACTCGGTGGCGGTCAGTCCAAACTCACACGTGGTGTGGGGGAAAATCTTACAGGTACATACGAGACAAATTTCTCGCTTGACATAGGCATCGTGCCCGGTCTGATGGTTTTCCTTTCCAATTGGTCGGCTATGGAAGTCAATGTCGGTGTGCTCGGTTTCAGTTATCGTACCACTCACTCCGTCAATGACCGGATCTATCATGCGCACCGCCATTCAAAGTCCGCTAATTTCCGTATTAATCTATTCAGTATAACATTCGGAACAACCTTCTATCTGTGATGAAATTCTGGAAAATATTTTTCTGCCTGCTTGTCGCCATTATTCCGCTTAACGCATACGCCGGCGATTCGATTCCGTCACCGGTGAGAGTGCCCGATGGAAAATACATCTACGTGCCCGATTCTCTTCAGGATGATGTGATCAGACTCCTTGACGGGCATTCCAAGGTCGTCGACGATCTTGATCGTCTCGATCCTGACGAGCTCACTGTCTATAAGGGAGATACGGTGCCGATGGTGCTGAAATCGATCAATCTCGGCCGTTACGACAGGGGCCTTTCAAATTTCCTTTATATACCCAAGAGTGTGTGGGCCATAGGTATGACTGCCTCCTACGGTGAACTCGGTACGGAAGATCTCGATGTGTTCGGTCTTCTTTCTGATGTCAACATTGGCGCGCATGCATTCTCGATCAAACCTTACATACAGTATTTTATAAAGAATAACCTTGCGCTCGGACTCAAGTTCGGATATTACAATGCGCAGGGACAGATCGATTCCTTCAATGTCGATATAATGGACGACATCAGTTTCGATCTGCACGACATCCTCTATCGGTCCGAATCTTATTCGGCAGCCCTTACTTTCGCCCAGTATCTCGGATTGACGCGCCGAGGACGTTTCGGCGTGTTCAATGAGGTCGAGCTATCTTTCCAGACCGGCAACAGTGAGTTTCGGCGCCCCTATAATGGCGAGATGACCACTACCTACACCACTTCGATGGAGGCTCAGTTGAATTTCTCGCCGGGTATCCAGGTGTTCATTATGAAAAATGTGGCGTTTCATGTCTCGTTCGGTGTCTTCGGTTTCTATTTCCGCAATGAGAAGCAGAAGGAAAATGACGAGCGGGCGGGCAATAGCTTCTCTTCGGGAGCGAACTTCCGTTTCAACATATTCAATATTAATTTCGGCATAGCCGTCAATCTATAGGATTTATGTCTATATTTCGCAAAGGAATACTCTTTGTCGCGGTTGCGATGCTCGCGGCAGTCATGCTTTCGCTGCAGTGCTGCATAAAAAATGACATACCTTATCCGCGCTTGCCCCAGATGATTCTTGCCATAGCTGCGGAAGGCGAGTCGCGCACAGCTTATATTGACTCGCTTGCATTCGAGGTGAACATCTATCTTGACGAGACCACCGATATCGAGAATGTCAGGTTTTCCGAATACCGGATTTCGGAAGGCGGTGTTTCCGATCCCGATCTTCTGCAGGGCACTTACAATATGGCCACGCCGCTCTATGTCACGCTGTCGCGTTTTCAGGAATATTCGTGGGAGATCATAGCGCATCAGGATATAGAGCGTTATTTCGAGGTGTCGGGAGAGATTGGCGCGAGTGTCATCGACCCTGTGGGACACCGCGTTATAGTCAATATGCCGGAAGGAACGGATCTGAGTCACCTCACGCTTCAGCGCGTGAAACTCGGACCGGCCGGTATCACGACGCTTTCTCCCGATCTGCGGCCCGGGCCGATCGACCTGCTCTATCCGATGCGTGTCGAGGTCACATGCCATGGCCGCACCGAGATCTGGACGATCTATGCCCAGTTTACCGAATCCGTTGTCAACACAACCCGCGTCGATGCGTGGTCGAAAGTCATATGGGCTTACGGAAGCGGACCTGCCGATGCGGACAATGGCTTTGAATATCGGAAAGTGTCTGATTTGGATTGGACTCCGGTACCTGATGAATTTATAAGCCGTTCGCAAGGTCTGTTCTCATGTTATATTCCGCACCTCGAACCTTTGACGGAGTATGCCGTCCGCACTGTGTCGGGAACGGACTATGGAAATGAGATACGTGTGACGACAGATGCTACCGCCGATATTCCGGATGGAGACTTCGAACAGTGGTCTCAGACTTCCGAAGGAATGTGGAATCCGTGGGATGCAAACGGATCCCGCTTTTGGGACACCGGAAATCAGGGGTCATGGAAGATGAATAAGAATCTTACCACTCCTTCCGATCACACGCCGACAGGATCCGGAAAGTCTGCCCGATGTGAGACTCTGTTTGTAGGTTTGGGCGGAGTGGCAGGAAAACTTGGTTCCGGCTCTATATTCTCGGGTGAATATCTTAAAACAGATGGAACCAACGGCGTGCTTGGATTCGGCAGGAAATGGAATCTGCGTCCGACAAAACTCAAAGGATATTATCAGTATCAGTCAGCTGAGATATCACATGTTTCAGATCCGTATACTGATTTTAAAGGGCGTCCGGACACTTGTCACATATATGTGGCATTGACAGACTGGACCGCTCCTTACGAGATCCGGACAAAACCGAGCGAGCGTCAGCTTTTTAATAAGAATGCGGATTATATAATAGCATACGGCGAGCTCGTTTTCAGCGGAAAGATGGATTCATATCAGGCTTTCGAGATCAAGCTCGATTACAAGGATACCTCGCGTGTGCCGTCATATCTGCAGATCACATGTTCGGCCTCCAAATACGGTGACTATTTCACAGGTGGAAACGGCTCCGTACTCTATGTCGACCAGTTCTCATTCGATTATGATTATTGACAATGATGAAATTTGCATTATCCATTATAATGTCTGTGCTGTCGGCCGTCACATTTTTACCTGTGACGGCCGCGGCGCAGATTCAGCCGTTTTCTGATACGGGTGTGTCGGAACAACCGTTTCATAGAACGCGTGCGCAAAAAGGAGTTAAAGTCTCGACCGATGTCTTCGCCATAGCGTTGCCTGCTTCGGCTCTCGTCGGAACTCTTGTAATGAAAGACTGGCAGGGTCTTCTGCAGGGAGTGGAGACTGCGGCCGTGACCGCTGCCGCTACCTACATACTCAAATATACGGTCAAAGAGCGGCGCCCCGATGGATCCGATCTTCACTCTTTCCCCTCCGGGCACACTGCGGTGTCGTTCGCTACGGCTGCGTATCTTCAGCGTCGTTACGGCTGGGTATATGGCGGTCCGGCTTACGCGCTTGCCTGTTATGTAGGGTGGGGCAGATGTTATTCCAAGAAACATTATTGGTACGATGTGCTTGCGGGAGCTGCCATCGGTGCGGGTAGTGCTTATATATTCACACGTCCTTTCGCGAAGAAACATAATCTTCAGATTTCCCCGGTTTCAGACGGTACGAATATAGGTATCTACGCATCTTTCGAATTCTGACAATCTGATTGTCAGTCCGCGCGCCGTAGGAAAGAGCTCACATTTCATATATCCCGTCACATCATCTATCACATCACAAATCACGGTTTGGCATATGATTGAATATTTAAAGAAAAGGCGAGCGGCGTTCCGCTTTGCCGGAAAAGGAATCCGGAGACTCTTCAGAGAGGAGTCGCATGCGAAGATCCATCTGCTTGCCGCGTTCTGCGTGATAGCGGCAGGTTTCATATGGCGAGTCTCACCGGTTGAATGGTGTGTGCTGCTGTCGTGTATCGGAGGTGTATTTATGGCAGAAGGCTTCAACACGGCAGTCGAGAAGCTTGCCGACCGCATCACGACCGAGCGAGATCCGCTGATCGGAGCGGCAAAAGATATTGCCGCCGGCGCGGTCCTTCTCTTCGTAATAGCATCAGTGGCCATCGGTCTCATAATCTTCATCCCGAAATTCCTCCCCTCATAACGAGTCGGAGCCCCGCCCCTCAGTCGGAGCAGCACGTCGGAGCAGCGCCTCTCCGTGGCGGTGACCCAGCAGGGCAACCCCGCAGCCCCCCCCCACACAAACAATTCTATTCCCTCCTTACCCT